>Ga0169931_10012830_pt1 | contig 11549 bp, 9 predicted proteins | sample Kivu_15m_20L_FD_129675 | JGI IMG/M metagenome (GOLD analysis project Ga0169931, IMG submission 129675) | Freshwater microbial communities from Lake Kivu, Western Province, Rwanda to study Microbial Dark Matter (Phase II) - Kivu_15m_20L... | ecosystem: Environmental > Aquatic > Freshwater > Lake ... | reverse complement strand
GGTTGAATCAGGAAGCCGGCAAGGCCGTTTTGTACGGGAAAACACCTGAAGCAGAGGCGCTGAAGTTTGTGACGAGCAATCCGGCCAAAATGTTAAAAATCGATGGCTTTACAGGAAGCATTCGAACAGGTAATGACGCTGATTTGGTTATTTGGAGCGACAATCCGCTATCGGTTTATGCGCGCGCCGAAATGACCTTTGTAGATGGTATATGTTACTTCGATTTGGAAAGTGATGCGAAATTGCAAATGCAAAACGAGTCGATCAGAAACAGAATTACCGAAAAGATGCTTCGTGAAAAGGCGGGGGGTAAACCGGTTCGATCCTACAAATCAGGCAAAAAACATTATTACACGTGCGATGATCTTTATAATAATTCAGAAAATCATGAAGAATAAGTTTAGTCCATTGCCTGTAGTGCTGCTTATGTGCTTAAATTCAGTATTGAGTGCTCAAAGCAAAGGAATATTGTTCACCGGAGGCATAGTGCATACCGGCAATGAGAAGGTAATCGAAAATGCCGTTATGGGCATTCGTGATGGGAAAATCGAATTTGTGGGTAGCGGAACAACAATTAAATACGACAAGCGGCTTTATGCCGAGCAAATTGACTTTACCGGGCAGCACATCTATCCGGGGTTTATCGCTTTGAACTCGAGTATTGGCCTTCGCGAGATTGATGCAGTTAGAGCCACACTCGATGTGAATGAGGTTGGGTATATCAATCCGCATATTCGGAGTATGCCTGCATTCAATACCGATTCGCGCATCATTCCAACTGTACGGTCAAATGGTGTGCTTATGGTTCAGGCAACTCCGGCCGGCGGAATTATCAGCGGCAGTTCATCACTATTTCGACTGAATGGATGGAATTGGGAGGATGCTTTACTCCAAGCGGATGATGGTTTACACATGAATTGGCCCGAATATCCCTTGGTTAAATCGGGTAAAGACAGTTCAAAGACCGACTACATCCTCAAAAAACAGATTGAAATTATCGATTTCATCAAAGAATCGCGCGCCTACGGACTTGCGAGTGATAAAAAGGCAGTAAACCTCCGCTTCGAGGCTATGCAGGGACTTTTCAATGGAACACAGCGACTTTTTGTGCATTGTCAAATGGCAAGAAGTATTACCGATGCCGTTTTGATGTTGCAAGAGTTAGGAATTAAGAAACTTGCTATAGTTGGAGGTGCAGAAGCTGATCAAACGATTAAATTATTGAAAAAATTTGATGTGCCTGTCGTGTTGTCGCGCATACATCGCCTTCCGGATTATGATGATGATGCGGTTGACAAGCCATTCCGACTACCATTTATACTGTGCGATTCGGGAATTACCGTGGCGCTGAGTTACGATGGCGATATGGAAGCGATGGGAACGCGAAATCTTGCATTTACGGCCGGAACCGCTGCTGCTTATGGATGTGGAAAGGAGCTTGCGCTTAAATTGATAACATTGAACCCGGCAAAAATCGTTGGAATTCAGAATAGCACAGGAAGCATAGAGGCAGGAAAAAATGCTGATTTCATAATAAGCAGAGGAGATGTACTGGATCCGATTGCAGCAGACATTACCAAATTGTTTATAGGGGGGCAGGAAATTCCGCTAACCAATCACCAAAGCGATTTAAACCGAAAATACCGTGAAAAATATGGATTGCCTGTGCGATAACATCGAATGGGTAATTTGTTAATTTTGGATAACCGAAAAGGACAAAACAAATAGAACGAATGGAACAGTCAAAAAACATAAATGAAAGTGGTGGTAAGGCGAGATTGATAGTACTTATCGGTTTGTTGGTCTTATCTGTTGGGCTCAACATTTATTTGCTAACACGAACATATGACGCCGAAAGCATCATAGTAAAGCGTGATGCAGAAGTGGATTCGCTTGCTGATGTAAAAACAAGTATTGAAAACGATTATCAGGCGATGACCTTTGAGCTCGATCAGTTTAAAGGCAAGAACATTCAGTTAGATAGCTTGCTCGAAAAGGCGAATGGCGACATCGAAAAACAAAAGCGAAAAATTGACCAGTTAATTAAAGAAAATAAGGACCTTCCTTTGATTCGACGCCAAATGGAAGAACTCAAAGCGATTCGCGACCAGTATAGAGTTCAGATCGAACAACTCATCAAGGAAAACAAGGAGTTGCGGTTCGAAAATGTAAACCTCACGCAAGAGGTAAACAGCCTAAATCAAACAACAAAACAATTGAGTGAGAAGGTTGAGCTGGCATCAGTTTTAAAGGGCGAAAGTATGGATGTTAAAACCTTCCGCGAAAAGGCGAGGGGCAAACTCGAAGAAACCGTAAAGGCAAAAAAGGTAAATAAAATTACGGCAACCTTTGTAATTGCTGAAAATAAGGTGGCTAAGCCGGGCAAGCGCGACTTAGTTTTTAGAGTACTTCGACCCGATGGTATGGTATTATCGGATCCAAAATCGGGCGGCGCCTTTACACGCGACGACGGAAGGTATATTGATTATACCGATCGTGCTACTGTCGATTATTCTAACAACCGAACGGAAGTGAAGTTTGAATGGAATGAATCCGAGGAACTTAATGCGGGATTATATATTGCCGAGGTTTACCTCGATGGTAAACTAAGCGGTAATTATAAATTCAATCTGAAATAAATTTTGGAAGAAGAGGCTGCAACCCCTTCAAATTTGCCGGGCTTGTTTGAATTGCCCGAGAAAATTGAGTTGCATTATTTATCGGACAAATCAATTTTTAGGGAGCTGATTCTCCAAATTCGCAAAGATTTTGAATCATCGGGCATTGCTGTAAAACTCTTGCTAAACAAGCGGTATTCGTTCGATGAATTAAGCACGATTCTCGAAGATGTTTTTTTGAAGACCGGTGCAACGGCAATGTTTCAATTATTGTATCGGGTGGATGTCTCTGAGCAGCAACTTCAGAGAGGAATGCCAACTCCGGGAATCGATACGAAATTAATTGCCGAACTTGTTATAAAACGCGAGCTACAAAAAGTGGTTTTACGAAGGTTATACAGTGCAAATAAATCCTAATTCAAGTCAAAAAAAAAGGCCGCATCATTGATGCAGCCTTTTTTAAAACTTTGGAAAGCTTATTTTACTTTCACTGAAAGTTCGCTTCCTGCTTTGAATTTAACAACTTTCTTAGCAGCAATTTTGATTTTTCCGTTTCCGGCCATGCCTGGTTTCCACTGAGGATTGCGTCCTTCGCGTGCAGCACGTTTAGAAACTGAAAAAGATCCAAATCCTACTAAAGCAACGCGATCTCCTTTTTTAAGAGCGCCGGTTGTAGCCGTAATGAACGCGTCAAGCGCTTTTTTGGCATCAACTTTAGAAAGTTCTGCATTCGCAGCAATTGCATCGATGAGTTCTGCTTTGTTCATGATGTTTTGAATTAGAGGGTTTTACAGGTTGTTTATTTATTCTCTGCTAGCAAATTTATAGGAATTACAATACCTTCCAAGCCCCACCCCCCTGAAACCCTTGATTTTGTTGATAAATCGGGCTATTTGTTAATAAGTGAACTCTAAAATGCTGCTTTTTTGCCACTTAAGTTAGCTCCAAGTGTATATTCCCTTATTCTACACCATGTGTAGGTCGTTGTGAATCCGTAGTCCATTTAGGAAATCACGCACATCCATTTTCTTTTTTCCGGCTTGTTGTAATTCCAAAATTTCGTAGACGCCGTCATCTGTTTGCACGAGTAAGCGCGATTTATCGAGTATCAGCACATCGCCCGGTTTGCCAAATGCTTCTCTCTTTGCTATCTCACCCTTAAATAGTTTAAGGCTCAACTCGTCGTTCCCTGCTTTGAGTAAACACGTGGCACCGGGGTACGGTGAGAGTCCACGAATAAAATTATATATGTCTTCCGCAGGAACATTCCACCGGATTCGTACAAATTCAGGATTCAATTTTGGAGCATGACGGACGGACTTGCTAGTAGATAAGGTGTGTTGATCAAGTAACCTGATGTTCCCATTCTCGATTCCACGTATGGTTGTGGCCAACAATCCTGCTCCGAGTTGCATCATACGATCGTGCAAGGAACCTGCATCATCATCGTGTTTTATTGGAACAGGAAGCTGCAAAGCTATCGCTCCCTCATCGATGGCGTGCACAAGTTTAAATGTGCTGAGTCCGGTTAATTTTTCTCCTTGAATAATCGCATGGTTAATTGGTGCTGCTCCCCTGAAATCGGGCAAAAGCGAAGCATGCAAATTCCATGTGCCTAGTCGTGGCATGTTCCATACCTGCTCGGGAAGCATCCTGAATGCCACAACCACATGAAGGTCTGCGTTAATCTGTTTTAATTCGGAAAGGAAGGATTCTGCCTTCAGTTTTTCGGGTTGCAATACCGGAATTGACAGGTTCATGGCTGCCTCCTTTACCGGCGAAACTTTCATTTGCAAACCACGACCTGCGGGTTTATCGGGCGAGGTTACTACTGATACTACATCAAAACCACTCTCGACCAATTGTACAAGTGATGCTACCGCAAAATCTGGCGATCCAAAGAAAACAATTTTCATAGTTAAGCCTTCAGCGATGTTTGGACGTTTTTCCCATCACGCATCCTATTTTTCAATTCGGAGAATATTCCCGAAATGCTCATATAATTCAACGGAAATTCGAGCAACACGTGCAAAAACGAAAGCAGAAAGAGCCATTTCAATCCAACACCATAATCGTAAAGGTAAAGAGCAATAGATGCGATCCAGATTGCCAGCACAAAATACAAACGCGGTTTTGGTACCTTATGCCATTGAATGATGGAGGTTTTCGAAAACCAGTTCAAATAATGGTAGGTATATGCAAAGGCTATGAACCGCATCACCACAAAACCTTCCTTTGAACTGAAAATTGTATTGATGTTCACTGCAGCGGTGTCGGCCGAAAAAGGATTCAGTTTCGCCAGCCCGAAAAAGTTAATCAGATTACGATTCAATTCGGCAAAACCACCATAACTCATTTGAAGGTACTCCAAATTTGCAGCTCTTGCTATGGGGGCGGGTATGAGGAAAAACAATCCGGCACATACAAACAATAAACATACAGACAAAACACCAATCGTGCTTCTACTTTTCAATGCGCCATACAACATGAAGAACGCGGTGAAGAGAAATACATGGATAATTGTAGGCAGATAGATGGCGAAGAAAGTCTCGTGATACTTCCAGTTGCTCACAAACAAAGTTGAAAATACGATAGCAATAACTGCCAGTGTTTTCAGGGTGGTATCGCGCAAGGCGGCCAGGGCTATGCCACATAAAAAAGAGATGTAGATAAAATTAGTGGAAACGCTGTTAAACCAAGGCGTAACCTTGAAAAAACCCAAGGTAATGCAGCAGGCTAAGGCAACAAGCACAACAAAGTCGTATTTTCCTTTCGTGTAATACCCTTTCTGATGTAACCAGCCTATTTCGGTGAGGTAGTGCAGCGGACCCAATACCGCATACGAAAACAAAAAAAGCTCAAACGGAAGGAGAAAAGCCAGCACACACGAAAGTGCCATCAATCCAATGTTTGCAAGGTCTATTCGTTCGATGTTGCGCATGTATTATAGCCGATGGAATGCAAAATATCGGTGCTCTAAAATAAGGAAATCCCGGTCTTATGCACCGGGATTCCTTTCCTAAATCAAACTAACTTGTAAGTCGCTGAATTGATAGATGGGCTATTAATTCGATTCTTACGAATTCTAACTACCGCAAGCCTCACACGCTTCAGGATTATCGAGCGAACACGAAATTTCACTCATCCCTTGGTTCACTTCTACCATTCCTGCTGCTTGTAATTCAACCTGTTTTATTTCGGGCTGAGTATTTACAACGGGAGTCATAGCCGGTTCGGCCTGTGTTTGAACCGTAAACTTAATGGCATCGGCGGCTGCTTTGGTGCGCAGATAGTACATGCCGGTTTTAAGTCCCTTTTTCCACGCATAAAAATGCATCGAAGTAAGTTTCGCCATGTTAGGCGATTCCATGAAGATGTTGAGCGATTGCGACTGGCAGATGTATGCACCGCGATCGGCCGCCATATCAATGATGGTACGTTGACGGATCTCCCAAACCGTTTTGTAGAGTTCCTTGATGTTATCCGGAATTTCAACGATGCCCTGGATGGACCCATTCGCTGCAATAATCTTATTCTTCAGGTTTTCGCTCCAGATTCCTAAATCAACAAGGTCGCGTAACAAATGCTTGTTCACAATCGGGAATTCGCCCGAAAGTACGCGGCGTAGATAAATGTTCGAAGTATAAGGCTCGAAACATTCGTTATTACCCAAAACCTGTGAAGTAGAGGCTGTTGGCATAGGCGCCAGCAAGAGCGAATTGCGCACCCCGTATTTTGCCACTTCTTCTTTTAGAATATCCCACTCCCAGCGGTTTGTTGGCGTAACATCCCACATGTCGTATTGGAAAACACCTTTCGAAACCGGTGAGCCGGCGTAGCTTTCATATGCACCATTCAATTTTGCTAAATCCTTCGAAGCGGTCATTGAGGCGTAGTAAATCGTTTCGAATACTTCACGATTCAATGCCTGTGCTTCCTCGCTTTCGAATGGGAAACGAAGCAGAATAAACGCATCGGCCAAACCTTGAATTCCAATTCCAATTGGGCGGTGACGAAGGTTAGAGCGCTCTGCTTCAGGAACCGGGTAATAATTGTGGTCGATGATTTTATTCAGATTGAGTGTAATCTGATAGGTAACCTCGAACAATTTCTGGTGATCAAATTTTCCGTCCTGAATAAATCGTGGCAAGGCGATGGATGCCAGATTACAAACCGCTACCTCATTTTCGTCTGTGTACTCCAAAATTTCGGTACACAGGTTCGAAGATTTAATCGTTCCGAGGTTCTGTTGATTGCTCTTGCTGTTGCATGCATCTTTATAGAGCATGTAAGGCGTTCCGGTTTCGATTTGGGCCTCCAGAATAGCAGCCCACAATTCTCGTGCTTTAATGGTTTTGCGTTGACGCCCTTCTGATTCATATTTCTCGTATAAAGCTTCAAACTCCTCGCCCCAGCAGTCGGCCAAGCCTGGTGCTTCATTCGGACAGAACAAACTCCAGTCGCCCTCTTCTTCAACGCGTTTCATGAATAAATCAGAAATCCAGAGCGCATAAAACAAATCGCGGGCACGTACTTCTTCCTTTCCGTGATTTTTTTTCAGGCTAAGGAAGTCGAAAATGTCAGAGTGCCAAGGCTCAAGGTAAACAGCAAAGGAGCCTTTACGTTTTCCACCTCCTTGATCAACATAGCGTGCAGTATCGTTAAACACACGCAACATCGGGACAATTCCGTTAGAAGTGCCGTTGGTTCCACGGATGTATGAACCAGTTGCGCGTACGTTGTGGATGCTCAAGCCAATTCCGCCGGCGCTCTGGCTAATTTTCGCACATTGTTTTAAGGTATCGTAAATACCATCGATGCTATCGTCGCGCATCGTTAGTAAAAAGCAGCTCGACATTTGTGGCTTTGGAGTACCTGCATTGAATAGGGTAGGAGTAGCATGCGTAAACCAGCGCTCCGACATCAATTCGTAGGTTTTAAGCACCTGCTCAATATCGTTTTTGTGGATGCCTACAGCAACGCGCATGAGCATGTGTTGCGGACGTTCAGCTACTTGCCCGTCTATTTTAAGGAGATACGACTTTTCGAGGGTTTTGAAACCGAAATAATCGTAGCCAAAATCGCGGTCATAAATGATGGTAGAGTCGAGGATATCTGAATTTTCCTGAATAATCTGGAATACATCGTCGGCGATTAACGGAGCCTTCGCACCGGTTTTGGTGTCAACGTAGTTATACAAATCTCGCATCGTTTCGGAGAACGATTTCTTGGTGATCTTGTGCAGATTCGAAATGGCAATTCGCGATGCAAGCAAGGCATAATCGGGATGCTTGGTGGTCATCGATGCTGCGGTTTCGGCGGCAAGATTATCGAGCTGAATGGTAGTAACACCGGGGAAAATCCCTTGAATTACCTTCATGGCAACGCTCACAGAGTCGACATGCACCGGATCGAGTCCATAGCACAATTTCTGAATTCGAGCCGTAATCTTGTCAAACTTTACCGACTCTTGTCGGCCATCGCGTTTCGCTACATACATGGTGTTAAATTTTTTTATTTAAGGTTAGGTGGTTAAAATTCTTCGTCGAAGCGAATGGCATTGTCTTTTTTATTGCCCATCACTCCAGCTTTTTGATATTCTGCCACTTTCTTTTCAAAGAAGTTGGTTTTGCCTTGTAACGACTGCATCTCCATAAAATCGAATGGATTACTGGCATTGAAATGCTTCGTACAACCCAATGCCACCAGCAATCGATCGGCAACAAATTCGATGTACTGTTGCATCATCGCCGCATTCATTCCTATTAACGAAACAGGCAGCGCATCGGTTACGAATTCTTTCTCAATTTCCACAGCCGAAGCGATGATTTCTTTAACGCGTGCTTCAGGCAATTTATTGAGTAGTTCCTTGTAAAGTAAGCAGGCAAAATCACAATGCAACCCTTCGTCGCGCGAAATGAGCTCATTTGAGAAGCTCAAGCCCGGCATTAAACCCCTTTTCTTCAACCAGAAAATAGAACAGAACGATCCGGAGAAGAAAATTCCTTCCACGGCGGCAAACGAAACAAGGCGCTCCTGGAAAGAACCTTTTTCAATCCAACGCAAAGCCCATTCTGCTTTTCGCTTCACAGCCGGAACGGTATCGATGGCGTGAAACAAACGGTTTTTCTCGGCAGTATCTTTTATGTAAGTGTCAATCAGCAACGAGTAGGTCTCTGAATGGATATTCTCCATCATAATCTGAAATCCGTAGAAGCAACGTGCCTCCGGGTACTGTACTTCGTTCATGAAGTTAACCGCTAAATTTTCGTTCACGATTCCATCGCTCGCAGCAAAAAATGCAAGTACATGCTTAATGAAGTGGCGCTCGTCGTCGTTTAGTTTTTCATTCCAATCGACCAAATCTGCCGATAAATCGATTTCCTCTGCTGTCCAAAAACTGGCCTCAGCCTGTTTGTAAAACTGCCAGATATCGTTGTGCTTTATCGGAAATAATACAAAACGATCTTTGTTCTCACGTAAAATTGGCTCGTTCTCCGAGATGCGCTCTGGTGCCATTGCCCTTAGTTCTTCATTTAGCGTTGCTTGCATGTATGCCTTTTATTTATTATTTACTATTCAGTTGATTGCGTTGTTAAGTAGGTACCTCGGGGAGGATTTCGGCTTCCGAAATTCGAATCTCACAAAAATCGATGGTAGCAGGTTCCGTTCCAATTCGTTTTTGCTAACATTTGGCTGCACTTATTCACATGGGGTAAAAAACATCAGCAAATCAGCGTATTACGCCAAACCGGCGCATCAGCCGAAGCTACAAAATCAGCTCAAAAATCAACTTTTGAACAAGCAAAGGCGTTAAAAACAAGAATGTTAAATCAATTTTAACATTGAGGAAACATGGTTTTTTATACTATCAGTTTGCAATGTTGAAAGCTTTGTTAATTGCCCGCTTTTTCACGTTTGTAGGCTTCCCAGGCTTCGGCTGCATCGGGCAGCATGGCGTACCACACCGCACCATAGGCACGTACAAGTGGCTCCTTCAGGAATTTATATAGTGGGACTTTTAACTTACTTCCGCAGGCACAGGCCGGTTTGCAGATATTCCAAGTATGGTAGTTGAGCGCATCGGTGTCGGCCAGCTTTTGAACACGCACGGGATACAGATGACACGATAAAGGCTTTTGAAACCTTGTTTTTCCTGCTTTCCAGGCCAGCTCAATGCCGCACTGCGCTTTGCCATCTTCCGAAAAAACCGCGTAGGCACAGTGCCTTTCCTCTACCAGCGGTGTTACATAATCTCCATCCCCGTCAATAACCCAAGCGCCTTCTTTATTTAAAGCTGCTGTTCCACTTTCGGGCAAAAATGGACGCACCAAATCCTGAATTTCTTCCAGAACATTCAATTCATCCTCTTTTAGCGGTGCACCGGCATCGCCCTCAACACAACAAGCGCCTTTGCAGGCTTCAAGATCACACACAAAGTGCACTTCAAACAAATCCTCCGAAACCAACAGTTCGCCTATCTGAATCATCCTGCAAATTTAGGCTTTTCTTAACCAGTATAGGTGTAAGCACCTTATTACACCACGTCTTTTTTTTATAGGTTTGCAATCGCATTACAATTCACCCAACACTCTTTAATAGTATGCCTCAGCCCATCGAAGATCTCTTCAAAAAAGTTACCTCTCACGCCAAAGAATACGGTTTTATTTTTCAATCCTCTGAAATTTACGACGGACTTAGTGCCGTGTACGATTACGGCCAGAATGGTGTTGAGTTGAAGAATAACCTGCGCGAGTATTGGTGGAAATTCATGGTGCAACTACACGAAAACATCGTAGGAATTGATGCGGCTATCTTTATGCATCCCAAAGTATGGAAAGCTTCGGGGCATGTGGATGGATTTTCGGACCCGATGATCGACAATAAAGACTCTAAAAAACGATACCGAGCCGACCAGTTACTTGAAGAGCAAATTGAGAAATACGAAAAAAAGGGCAAGACCGATAAAGCCACCGAGCTGCAGCAGGCCATGAACAAAGCCTTGAACGATAACGACCTGCAGGCTATGCACGATTTAATCGTAGCGCACGAAATAGTTTGTCCCATAAGCGGCACGCGCAACTGGACCGATGTACGTCAGTTCAACCTCATGTTTAGCACCCAAATGGGTTCGGTGGCCGACGATAGCGATGTGGTGTATTTGCGGCCCGAAACCGCTCAGGGTATTTTTGTGAATTTCCTCAATGTGCAAAAAACCGGACGTATGAAAATTCCCTTCGGCATTGCACAAACCGGGAAGGCATTTCGCAACGAGATTATTGCGAGGCAGTTTATTATGCGCATGCGCGAGTTCGAACAAATGGAGATGCAGTTTTTTGTGAAGCCCGGCACCGAGATGGAATGGTTCGAATACTGGAAAAAAGCCCGCCTCAACTGGCATCTTGCTTTGGGAATTCCGGTGAGCTCGTACCGCTACCACGACCACGAAAAGCTGGCACATTATGCTAACGCTGCTACCGACATCGAGTTTAATTTCCCCTTCGGCTTCCGTGAGGTCGAGGGCATTCACTCCCGCACCGATTTCGATTTACGCAACCATCAGGAGTTGTCAGGTAAGAAATTGCAGTATTTCGATCCTGAAACCAACTCGAACTACATTCCCTATGTAATCGAAACCTCCATTGGCCTCGACCGTTTGTTTTTACTTACGCTGTGTTCGGCGTTCCAAGAGGAATTGGTAGGCGAAGGCGACAAGCAGGAAACGCGCGTTGTACTGGCCTTACCACCGCAGCTGGCTCCCATTAAAGCAGCGGTTTTTCCGCTTACCAAAAAGGACGGTTTGCCCGAGAAGGCCCGTGAGATTATGGATAAGCTAAAGCTTCAGTTTACCTGTCATTACGAGGAAAAAGATGCCATTGGCAAGCGCTATCGCCGCCACGATGCTATTGGAACTCCGTTTTGCATTACGGT
>Ga0169931_10012829_pt1 | contig 11549 bp, 8 predicted proteins | sample Kivu_15m_20L_FD_129675 | JGI IMG/M metagenome (GOLD analysis project Ga0169931, IMG submission 129675) | Freshwater microbial communities from Lake Kivu, Western Province, Rwanda to study Microbial Dark Matter (Phase II) - Kivu_15m_20L... | ecosystem: Environmental > Aquatic > Freshwater > Lake ... | reverse complement strand
CCAGGGGTATTATGATAATGTAGACGATTATGTTTAGTTCATTGTAGGTTATTCCGAATAGTTTGGCCCCGCTATACAGAGCGTTTGCTACTAGTTCAAAGATGGATCGAATCATTTTATTAGAGGTTGTTGGTTTGGCTTGTTAGAATTGAATGAATTGCAATTGAATTGATGAATGAGGGGGGAGTCGTGTAATGGGTTGGGGGCATATACAGGTTTTGGTTTCCGCCGCAAACCGATATTCATGCCAACATTCATTTATGTTCTTTAATGAGATGTTAATGTTCGATTGGCTCATTCAAATCGACGAGCAACCTTAAGATTCTATGCGATTTTTCTTGCGTTGTAAATAGGTTACAACCGAGCTCATGTCCTTCGTCGAAAATTACCGAATGAGCAATACAGCAGACAGAAGAGAGCGCAGCTCGGCGATGAACCACATCTCCCTTGCGCAAAATGTATTAGGCCAGGGCCTCCGCATTGGCCATGGTATTGTGGGCGGCGAAGAGGAAGAACCGGCATACATCATTGATGACGCTCCTGTGTTTCATGTGCGCCGGAACACGCCGCAAAGCGAACCCGAGTTCGAACGCTCAAAGGCCCTCAAGTGGGGCGAGTTTACCCATCCGTTCCTCATGATGGGTATGCCCGATGCACCTGGCGAGATTAAGGTGTATGTAACCAAAGTCGATGACTTTTACTTAATGCACCTCAGCGCAAAGCTCGACAGTTGGATGAGCGGTCCGAGTTCGCCGGCCATTCGTCTGGCTGCATACACACCATACTTTCCTGGAGACACCAAGGTAAGGGCGGGTTATCGATTGTTTAAAGCTGTGGTGTTGACAATGGATTTTGTAGACCCTTCCGAAATACCAACAAACTACGAAAAGGACAGCCCTCGATGGGAAGACGAATGGTCACCGTCGGAGCGTTGCTTGGAGGTGATGCGGTGGGTGAGGGGGGAGTGATTGATTACGGATTACGAATGACGGATTCAAAAAGGTCAATATATCTTTACGTATGATCAATTCTGAACAAGTACAAGTGCTTATTGATTTAGGTAGGGTGGGTTTACCACTTTCAAATTCAATTTCAAGCTACACTGCGGCAAAAAGATTTAACGGATAGAGTGTATTGGATATCCGTACATTTTACCTGGCTTATTAAAAACGGCAGACAGTGTCTGCCAAATTAAGCTACTACCATTTCGACCTGCTCAATTCGCCCCAACCCCACCTTAACTCCTGAAAAATGTATCCAAACACACTTTTAAGGGGTTATTTGTGTGTTGAAGCACGCTTTGTTAAGGCCGATTATCTGTTATTGAGGTCCACTTTGGTTATTATGCTAATTATGGCATACACTTGAAAGTATCATTTCAATTATATTTACTGCCGCTAGTTACCACGAATCAAATTCCACTATGAGTCTCACCTCAAAGGCATTCACCTGTATTACCGTTCTTTTCTTATCATGCGTCCAGTTATGTAATTCCCAAGATGGCCCCGCGGCGTGGCCTAAGGAGATTGCCACCGAACAAGGACAGATTGTTGTATACCAGCCCCAACCCAGCGACTTGGATGGTTCGAAGCTGACCGGCACTGCGGCTTTTTCAATATTACCCCAAGGCAAAAACGATCCGCTGTTTGGAGCATTGTTCTTTTCGGCCATGCTCGACTTTGATCGTGATAATCACTTGTATACCCTGCGCTCTTGCGATGTCACCAACGTGCGCTTCGCCTCACAAGATTCCACCATCGACATGGAAAAAGTGAAGGCAGGAATCGTAAGCGCTGTCCCAACATGGAGTCTAACGGGCTCTACCGATCAGCTCATAACGACCATCGAACGTGCCTCCCTTGGTCAAAGCAATGCCGGATTTAAGAATGATCCGCCTGCCATTATTTACCGCAGCAAACCTGCCGTATTGGTTCTGATCGACGGTAATCCTAAGTTTCAACCCATGGAAGGAACCGACGTTCAGCGTCTCGTGAACTCGCCATTCCTCATTATGAAGTACGGTAATGAACATCCTTACTACCTGTATGGTGGCGATGACTGGATGACTTCTTCTGACGTTACCAATGGGTGGACCGTTACCAAAAACGTTCCCGGCCCGGTGAAGAAAGCGCTTGAGAAAAACACCCAACCAACGGAACAAACAGACGCGATTGTTCAAACTGAAGCTGGCGTGGTTCCGGAAGTCGTTGTTTCAACCAAGCCTGCTGAATTGATTCAGACCAACGGAACTGTTAACTATGTGCCGCTGACAGGATTGGATCTTTTGTATGCCGACAATTCAGACGATTACATTTTCAAGGAGCTCACTTCACAGAAATCGTACATCCTGAAGTCGGGTAGATGGTATGCTTCCAAATCGATTGAAGGTCCATGGTTCTTTGTGGCCTCTGATAGTTTGCCTGCTTCTTTTGCCAAGATTCCTGCGGGTTCACCGGTTGATGGTGTGCTGGCAAGTGTGCCGGGAACACCGCAGTCCAAAGACGCCGTTCTCGATGCGCAGGTGCCACAAACAGCAACTGTCGATCGCAAGACCGCCGGAAAGAATGTACAAGTAACCTTCGATGGCGAACCCAAGTTCGAGGCGATTGAGGGGACCTCATTGATGTTGGCGGTCAATTCTTCCTCAACAGTATTCAAGTTCGGAGCAACCTATTTCGTGGTTGACAATGGTGTCTGGTTTGAAAGCACGAGTTACAAAGGTCCTTGGGAAGTTAGCACTTCGAGGCCGTCAGATATTGATAAAATTCCCGCCAGCAATCCGGCCTACAACACCAAATACGTGTACATCTACGATTCTACGCCGGATGTGGTATATGTAGGATATACACCCGGTTATATGGGCGCTTACGTTTATGGACCAACCGTGGTGTATGGAACAGGTTGGCACTACAGCCCGTGGGTTGGCACAACCTATTACTCACGTCCGTGCACCTGGGGCTTCGGCATGCACTACTCACCCTGGACGGGCTGGAGCATGTCTATTGGCTATACAGCCGGCCCATGGAGTTTCGGATTCGGCGGACCTGTGTATGCATATGGCGGTGGCTGGTTTGGCCCCCCTATGTATTATCCACACTATTATTATCCTCCACGTTATTATGGACCTAGCAGGGGTTATTATGGTCCACGTCCTGCAGGCCCCCCCAGTCGTCCAACCTACAAAGGACCTATCACAAATTACGGGAACAGTCCACGCCAAAACATGTACAACCGTCCTGGAGGAAACAGCGGAATAAGTTCAGGAATAGCCAATCACAACATTGCTCAGGGCGGCGGTGCAGGTGCTCGACCTTCAACCCCTAGAGTGGGAGGTGGTGCAACTCCTTCCAATCGTCCGAATAACGTTTACTCCGATCGCGCTGGAAATGTATACAAGAATGAAAATGGCAATTGGCAGCAACACGCCAACAACGGCTGGAAGGCTGCTTCGCCTGCTCAAGTGAAAGGCGCAGGAAGCATGATGAACGAGCCTGCCAATCGCGATAGGGCGACCCAACGCTACAATGGCTTTCAACAGAGTCATCCGTCGCCCGGTGGCGGCGGCATGGCACGCCCGGGAGGCATGCCCGCCGGTCGTCCAATGCCTCGTAAACATTAATTCGATATTTTTTTCAAACAGCTAATAACCCAAATCGTGAGAGCATTTTTTCCAGTCAAGACCCAGATGAAGGCGCTTGCCATGACAGCAACACTTAGTCTTTTTCTAGCTGCTTGTTCAGCACCACCCAAAAAAGACCCCCCGGTGCCTGAGGTCCAAGTGCTGGAGGCTGTTACAAGGTCAATCCCTGTCTTCACCGAATACATAGGAGAAACATACGGCCAAGCTGATGTCGAGATCATTACCCGCGTGGATGGCCCGATTACAGGCATTCATTTTCAGGAAGGTCAGCAGGTGAGCGCTGGGCAGCTGTTATACACTGTCGATGATCCAATAGTTATTAATGCCCGTCAAGCTGCGCAGGCGCAATTGACTGCGCAAGAAGTGATGTTGGTAAAAGCCAAAGCTGACTATGATAGGGTACTTCCATTGGCACAAATGAACGCGTTAAGCATGCGCGATTTGGATGCTTCGAAAGCAACATATGAAGCACAACAGGCTGCAGTTGCAGCAGCAAGGGCAGGCCTTTCCAACGCCGATGTTCAGGCCTCATACACACGCATACTTGCGCCTATTTCGGGCGTGATTGGTTTGTCAAGGGTCCAGGTTGGTGATTTTGTTTCCAAAGGGTCGCAGCCATTGAGTATTATTTCAGCTACAGGCGACATCCGCATACGATTTTCGATTTCTGAAACCGATTACTTGAAGTACCGTGAACAAGCGGCAACGCGAGACAAGAGCACTCCTATTGAGTTGGAAGTAATTCTAAGCGATGGAACGGTGCTTCCTCAAAAAGCGAAGTTCGATTTTGCTGATCGCGCTTTAGACGGAGGAACCGGAAGTTTGCTGGTGCAGGCTCAAGTCGAAAATCCGGGTGGTTTACTGCGACCCGGACAATTCGTTCGTGTCAAGACCGTGTCGGAGCAGTTGAACGATGCAGTCATCGTGCCTCAGCAAGCCGTGCGTCAGTTGCAAACGCTCTATCAGGTTATGGTAGTTGATGAAAGCAATGTGCTCACTCCTCGCACGGTTAAACCCGGGCAGCGCGTTGGAAGCAATTGGGTTATTAAAGAAGGATTGAAGGCAGGCGAAAAGGTGGCGATGGTCGGTAACGCCATGATTCAAGCTGGAAAGCCGATTATTCCCGTGCCTATGAAATGGTCGTATGATTCTACCCTGACTCGCTAAAGAACAGAAATTATGAGTGAATTTTTTATACGCAGGCCCATTGCAGCGATCGTTATTTCCATTTTGATGGTTGTACTCGGTTTGCTCGTTCTCAAAGGCATTCCGGTATCGCAGTATCCGCCAATTACGCCGCCCATGGTTCAAATCACCGCACTTTATAGCGGTGCAAATGCGGTCAATGTGGAACAGGCGGTCACAACTCCAATCGAACAACAAGTGAACGGTGTAGAGGATATGCTTTACATGCGTTCAGTAAACTCTGCCGACGGAACAGCCAATATCCAGGTGTCGTTTGAAGTAGGCACCGACATGGACAAGGCCAACATGTTGACCCAAAACAAAGCGACTCAAGCGAATCCATTTCTTCCGGCTGAGGTATTGAACTTGGGAGTAACAGTAAAGAAATCGCTCACGTTTCCGCTTTTGTTGGTGTCATTCTATTCGCCTAACGGTACGTATGACAAGGACTTTTTGACAAACTATGCATACATCAATGCTATTGACGAATTAAAGCGAACTCCGGGAGTAGGTGATGTAACCATTTTGGGAGGAACACAGTATGGAATGCGCATTTGGGTGAAGCCCGACAAGCTGGCATCGTTCGGTTTGACCGTACAGGAAGTGATGAATGCGGTGAAAGACCAAAACGCGATTCGTCCGGGTGGAACATTCGGCCAAGAACCTGCGCTGCCGGGCAATGAGAATACTTATTCAGCCCAGTTGCAAACGCGTCTCATCAACGAAGAGCAATTTGAAAACATCATCGTAAAGTCGAATGAAAATGGTGCACTGGTTCGACTGAAAGACGTTGCACGCGTTGAGTTGGGGAATGAAAACTACACCTCCAGCAGCCGTTTGAATGGAAAGGCATCAGCCACAGTAGCCATTTATCAAATTCCGGGATCCAACGGTCTGGAAGTGGCCGAGGCCATTCGCACCAAAATTGTGACCCTGCAACAAGCCTTTCCGCCCGATTTGGATGTTGCGTTTCCTCTCGATACCACATTGGCGGTCGAGGCCGGTATTGATGAGATTTTGCACACGTTGTTGGAAGCGGTTCTTTTGGTAATTATAGTTGTATTCCTTTTTTTGCAAGATTGGCGTGCAACACTGATACCGCTGTTGACCGTACCGGTTTCTCTGATTGGTACCTTCATGGTTTTCCCGCTGCTGGGCTTTTCGGTGAACGTACTTTCACTCCTGGGCATGGTACTGGCAATTGGTTTGGTAGTCGATGACGCCATTGTAGTTGTGGAGGCTGTGATGCACCATCTGCAGCATGGTTTGTCGCCCAAAGAGGCGACAAGAAAGGCGATGAAAGAAGTTGGAGGCCCTGTTGTTGCGATTGCTGTTATCCTGGCTGCGGTGTTTATTCCTGTAGCTCTGACGGGAGGTATTACCGGAAGGCTCTATCAGCAGTTCGCCATTACCATTGCGATTTCCGTTCTGTTCTCTGCCTTTAATGCACTTACCCTCAGTCCGGCTTTAGCGTCGCTCATCTTGCGACCAACCAAGCCGGGCACAGGTCTGATGGCGCGCTTTTTTGCTGCATTCAACCGCTTCTTTGATCGGCTTACGGAGCGTTATGGAAGGGTTACGGCGCTCTTTGCGCGTAAGCTTTTCGTGACAGTAATTCTGTTGATTGGTATTGTGGTTCTCGCCGGAAGTTTGGGTTCAGCAGTTCCAAGCGGGTTTGTACCCGAAGAAGACGAGGGCTATTTCATTTGCGCCATTCAGCTTCCCGATGCAGCATCGTTGCAGCGAACCAACGAAGTTTCGGAACGTGTCGAGCAAATCCTAGATAGCATTCCCGAAGTAGACTCTTATACTGTGGTGAATGGTTACAACATGCTCACTACCTCCGTCTCCTCCAATACAGCTACAGTATTCGTATCTCTCAAACCTTGGGCAGAGCGCGAACGCACTGCCCGCCGCTTGATTGCATACACGGGACGAATATTCATGCGCGATATCACCGATGCCACGGTAGTTGCCGTAGGTCCACCACCAATTCCAGGATTAGGTAGTTCGGGCGGTTTTACGATGGAACTTCAAGATCGTGGCGGAAACTCGCCGGGCTATCTGGCCGAGCAAACCCAGAAGTTTGTGGCAGAAGCTTCCAAAAGACCGGAGATAGGGAAGGTGTATTCCCTCTACAGGGCTAACGTTCCGCAAAAAATCATCACGGTCGATAAAGAGAAAGCCCAAAAGCTAAAGGTTAGTCTCAACGACGTAAACACTACCGTTTCAGCCATGATGGGTGGTGCATTCATCAACAACTTCAATCAGTTCGGTCGTCAGTACAAGACTTACGTTATGGCCGATGCTCAGTACCGCATGAAGCCTGAGGATCTGAACCAATACTACGTTCGCGATAACACGGGCGCCATGGTTCCGCTGGGTACGTTGGTAAGTGTGCGCGATACATCCGGACCTCAGTTTACCAACCACTTCAACATGTACCGAGCTGCCGAAATTTCGGGTGTACCCGCCTTGGGTTATAGCTCGGGTGAAGCCCTCACCGCGTTGGAGGAAACGGCAGAGGCCGTTCTTCCGCCCGACATGGGTTACGAATGGTCGAACATATCCTATCAGGAAAAGGCTTCAGCCGGTCAAGGCGCAGCTGTATTTGGAATGGCGCTCTTGTTCGTGTTCTTAATTCTGGCCGCCCAATACGAAAGCTGGACGTTGCCATTCAGTGTTCTGTTGGGAACGCCCTGGGCTGTGATGGGCGCCTTCCTCGGACTGTGGATCGCCCGTCAATTCTCAGAGTCATACGTCAATAATGTATTCGCTCAAATTGGATTGGTGATGCTGATTGGTTTGAATGCCAAGAACGCCATTCTGATTGTCGAGTTTGCCAAAATGAAACGCGATGAGGGCATGGACGCATTTCAGGCCGCCATTGAAGGGGCTAAGCTGCGTTTGAGACCAATCCTCATGACATCGCTCGCCTTTATCCTGGGCGTTGTGCCGCTGATAACCGCAGTAGGTGCGGGTTCTGAGTCAAGAAAGGTAATGGGTATGGCTGTTTTCAGTGGAATGATTGTAGCGACCATTGTAGGGTTGTTGCTCATACCGGCCTTCTTCGTTTTGATTGATAAAATCAGCCCGATAAAGAAAAAGGAGATTGAACCTGCGTCTAACCCTAATGAATCTGAACACGCATGAGAACCACAATTCAATCTTTAGGGCTATTCGCGATTCTGCTCGTGTTGTTATGCCAGGCTTGCATGGTAGGGCCTCGCTATTCTCGTCCCAAAATGCCGAGTGTATCGGCATACAATACGGGATCTGAGGCAATAACTGCCAATGATTCTATTGGAGCTTTGAAGTGGACGAATTTCTATCCGGATCCTGTCCTTCAAGGTCTTATTGATAGTGCGCTCAAAAGGAATTACGACTTGAAAATGGCTGCTTCTCGCATTGAGATTGCTGCGGCCAATTATGGAATTGCCATTTCTCAATTGTTTCCATCCTTCGGTTACCAGGTTTCCGGGAGCCAATCATCCAATGTTCTTGGTTCATCTTCTCTCTATACCCTCGGAGCGGGCATGTCCTGGGAAATTGATATTTGGGGGAAAATCAGGCACTCGCGCAATTCTGCCTTGAATGATCTCTTGGCCAGTGAAGCCGGACGTTCAGCAGTGCAGGTTGCTCTCATCGCCAATGTTGCTGACGCTTATTACAAATTGCGCGACTTTGATAATCGACTCTCAATTTCGAAGGCGACTTACGAAACCCGCCAGAAGGATTTGTTGGTGCTCGAGGAGCGATTTAAGAAGGGATACATCAGTGAGTGGGATTTGTTGCAAAGCAGACAGCTCGTTGAAAGTGCAGTGAGTTCCATCAATTCGTATACACGTGCCGTAGCTATTACAGAAAATGCGTTGTCCTATTTATTGGCAAATCCACCGGGCAAAGTAGGCAGAGGCTCAACCATTGCAGAACAACCTGCAATGCCCGTAATACCGGCGGGTATACCGTCGAGTCTGCTCAGTCAGCGCCCGGATGTGCAGCAAGCCGAGTTCAGTTATAAGCGTGAGGTTGAGAAGATTGGGGTAGCCGTTGCATTGCGTTATCCATCACTCTCACTGACTGCAGGTGGAGGATTGGCCAGCGCTGAGCTTTCGAACTTGGTAAGCTCCGACGCATTGATATCATCGCTAACTCAAAATTTGTTGGGCCCTATTTTCGAATTCGGCAGGAACAAACGGAGGATAACGGCACAGCAGAAGTCAGCGGAAGTGGCTGCTTATCACTATCAGCAGGTCTACCTGCGCGCGCTTCAGGAAGTAGAAAACGCACTCATAACAATCGAAACAATCGATAAGGAGCTAGCCTCGCGTAAGCGCCAGGAGACCACGGCAAGAATGGCTCTTACCTTGAGTCAAGCCAGGTACAACGATGGTTATACTTCCTATTTAGAAGTAATCGATGTGCAGCGTTCTTTATTTGAAATTGAATTAATCGTATCAAGTCTTCAACAACAATACTTGAATGCTCACGTGGATTTATACAGAGCTTTAGGAGGTGGACGGTAACCATTCGCCACAAGGAGCTCGGCATTAAATAAGTAATCAATACCAACAAGATATCACCACAACAATTATTCTACACTATGAAAAAAGTATTTCTACTCTTAAGTCTTTTTGTTCTTTTCAGCCTTTCGTCAATGGCACAGAACCTTCAATTGGCGGGGTATTACGGACACCAAACACCATCTTCTCTGGATGTGTATTACGGACGTCTTCGCACCAGCTACGGCACGAACTATGGCGGTACGCTGACATTCGGACGCGGCCCAAGTGCGGCAGGTAAGTCATGGCTCGAGGTGCAGTACAACTACAAAGAGGCAGGTTTGAATTACTTCGATTACCAAACCAATACAATATGGGATGCAGGTAATCTGAAAATCCACAATGTACTTGTAGGCCCAATGAAGGAAGCCGACAAGGATCGCATTCGTCCGTTTGGCGGATTGATGCTTGGTGTTACCGTTTATCAACCTGAATTTGCGATTGAAGACTGGCGTTTCACCGTGTCGGCAGTAGCGGGTGTTAAGATTTCAATTATTGAACGTCTTGGTCTTCGTCTGCAGGCACAGTTGCTAGCTCCAATGTATTTCACAGATGCTGCTGTAGCTTGGAGCCCTGGTTATGGTAACTCAGTTGCTATCTCTTCGACAGCAATTTTGTCGGCCGGATTCAATGCCGGTTTGTACTTCAATATCATACAAGACAAGTAAAAGATACTTGACAAATTTTACGGATACAACTCCGGAAAACCGCATTCTTACTTAGGGATGCGGTTTTTTTTTGAGAGTGAATTAACTTGTGAAGGCTAATAACAAGGAGCACAACAGGGTGAGGATAGCGACCTTCTTAAGCAACGGATCTAATAATGCCGGTTGTTCGGTTTTCCAGACAGTTAGAAGCAAGGCGCATTGAGCAAGAGCTGTGAGAACAGGCAACCAGCGATACGCCGATTGTGCATTCAGAAAAATCCAGAGACAAAGCGAGAGGGAACTCCCGTTATAAATCATTCCTTTTGCTCTCTGTTATCGCCTGCTCGGCAAGTTTCTTTTCGAACTTGTTGTGGATGATGAGTACTAAGAGGCCAAAGAGAATGGCGGTTACAATCAATGCGGTGTTAATGAGGCCGCTGACGGAAAATGAAATGCGAATGAGGATGGTCGAAATGATAAAGCCGGAGTTTCGAATGACTTTGTGAAACTCGTCGGTGTGGAAAAACGAGAACAACAACAAGACTACATCCGCTATGATCAGAATATTGAAAAACTGTTCAAAGAAGACATTATTGATGTTCTTGAACGAAAGCTCATGCTGCTCTCCCGGCTGAAATACGCCCATACTCCAGGTCGAAAATGAGTAGATGGCAATGATGAATAAAATCGGCACCAGGGCAGTGGCAATCCATTTTTTGGCATCGATAAATTTGGAAAGACTCAAGACAAAAGCTTTGCGCTCATCCATAACCCTATACACTTTCGTTCGCTGAATGTGAAACTGGTAGATCAGGTAAAACAAAACTACCGAAGCAACGATGTCATAGGTGAACTGCAAATCGCTGTTTACACTAAACCAATTAGCCGTGAGCGACAAATCAGACAAATCCTTGAAAAGTCGCCGAATGATGATCAAGGTGATGATCTCATACTGCTTGGATATGTATATGGAAGTGGATTTGGGTAAGTAGTAAATCAACAGGTACACCTCATACACCAGGATGAAGGAGAATGGTGTGTAAATGGCTGCGATGGGGTTGTTCAATAGGTTCGACGCCTCATTCACATAGATGAAATTGAAATGCACCAAACCAATCACTGTGAGATGCACGATGAAGCTGGCGAGCGCTATCCAAAGAATAGCATGTTCAAAAAACCTTTTCGTCTTTTGCGATAAGAACCTGTTGTAGAGCTTTTCTCCGAGATTTTTGACTTGCATGAAATGTAGCGAGTTTAGTTTTGGAGATAAGATGGCTACTGACAATCGATACAATGCAACGTTCGTGCGATTGACAGGTCGCTTTGAGGTTTATACAGCTAATAACCATTTACTTAGTAATTGGTTCGTTCTTAACTCATTTCGGGTGATGGGGCTCAAAAGGCGCAAGTCAAAATTGCCTGGTTAGACTCCACTTTTTTTTATGATAGGGTAGTCCATCATATTCTCTGCGCCTCTACGGTTAATAAAAAAAATCAAAAAAAAACCTCTCGAAT
>Ga0169931_10012826_pt1 | contig 11551 bp, 7 predicted proteins | sample Kivu_15m_20L_FD_129675 | JGI IMG/M metagenome (GOLD analysis project Ga0169931, IMG submission 129675) | Freshwater microbial communities from Lake Kivu, Western Province, Rwanda to study Microbial Dark Matter (Phase II) - Kivu_15m_20L... | ecosystem: Environmental > Aquatic > Freshwater > Lake ... | reverse complement strand
TTAATAAAATATATCACAGTTTATAAAATATCAATCATAAACACTATACTTAAATAAACAATCAAATAGACAATTAGACAATAACCATCAAATAATCATAAGATAATAATGAAGAGATAGGTTAAGCATTAATAGAATGTTAATAAAGCTAAACAAAAGATAATATTTAATTTACCTCAGAGTTCTGATTCCTAAAGTGATTACATCCCTACTTAAAGATAGATTGGTGAGATATAGAGATTTGAGTATGACAGACAGTATTACAACAAATTGAGACCAAGGGCGATATAAGATAGATAGACATTTGGTCATAGGTAGATAATAATGAACTATCCTACTATCACTAAATAAAAGATGTTGAAATATAGGCAGAAGAAACAAAGAGCTAATATTAAGAAGGATGTTAAATTGGTCAAATTTGAGCATGATAAGATAGAACATAAAAATACTAATGATAATGATACTAAGCATTAAGATGGTATTAAGATATAAGCTAATGTTAATGTTAATGTTAAGCTATAACAAGATATTATGGTAAAGAAGTAGTATATATAAGGATAAGTTACAGTTATTGATAGAAGGGTGGGTAATAATAGAAAGAAGAGATATGATCCATTTTAGCTAATTAAAGAGATGAACAACAAAGATCATAACTATATCTAATAGCCATAAACATATTAGAATTTATTGAGTTATAATGAGAAGGATAGTGATGAGGGTTAATAATAAGGTAGTTAGTTTAAGAGTTGGTAATCTAAATCAAAATGAATGATCAAAGAAATCATTATAATCAATTATAAAAAATTGCATTAATAGTAATCTTATTATTTATAGTATAATATTTATTTTATAGATATATTTGAATAAATCATGAGTATCTTTCTTGATTATTTTATTCATTTTAATTATTTAATTATAGTTTATTATTGCCACAGACTTAATCTACATTAACAAAGGCATTCTTTACTCGCCTTTTCCATTAGGTATAAGAACATGTTATATTCTTTGTTTAGCATAAATACATATATTGACCTTATTTCTTTACTTTTACATAAAAGTCTCTTTGGTTTTATGAATGTAGTTCAAATATAATGCTTGAGGCGAATTATACGCCAGATTCGCAGTTTAAGGCATCGGTTTTTCCTTTTCTGTATTTTTATTATATGCATTAAAATGATGTAAAATTCATACCATTGCTCATAGGAACAATATCAGTATCATGAGCACTTATAAATGTCCATTTTAAAGGCTTCTTTTAATTAATAACTCTAGCATCGAAGACCTATAGAACTTTGTCTAATTTTGGTGTATTAAATGCCTTTGCTAAATTATTAGATTATTTAAGATGCATATACCACTAATGCAAATGTCTTAAATTTAAATAATCGTCATTTGTAATAGTGTCAGGGATAGGTCTTCCTAAAAATTTATCAACAGTTAAAGTGTCGTATATACGAGTAATTCTAGAGAAACTTAAGTCTGCTAGAGGTATATTAAAAATTGTAGATAATTTCTTTAAAAAAGGTTGATATGTTAAGTTCATTTATGCGACAACAACTTTTTGTGAATCTACATTTTTTTGTCCTTAAGAATCATAATTTTTGCAATTTGGGAAAATTTTATCACTGAATCTAACTATAAAGGGTAGATGACCTGAAGGCAAAGCAAAATTATTTTATGATATATCTGTCTTCATCGAATATGGTGGAATATGATATTCAGGTCTTACATTTTATATTTTAGGACCTTTTCCTAAAGGATATAGCCCATAAAGCTGACTTCTTACACTTTATACAGTTCTATTAACTATTGTACAATAGACTTATATTTAGCTTTAGACATAGTCACTACTAAGAAAATTCAAATCTTCTATATATTATTTTCTTAACATTCTACCAAAATTTTAATGTTGTCTCATTCCAACTGCAGTTAGTTATCCCCATAATGGTTTAGTAGCATTACCATCATAATCACTATTGAGATGATATCTTGCTCCATGTCTAAATAAGCTTACAACTTGTTGTAATTTTGAACTTGCAAAAACTATCAATAAAACTATCAATAATTGTTTAATCATTTTTACTAAATTAAAATGATATTATTATAAAGATATTTTATGATTTTTATATTATCATATATTATACAAATATTAATCAATCATTTACTTTTCTTTTAATTCAATTTCATATGTCCTTCTTTTGATCGTAAATATGTATCCCAGGCTTAGCAATATTATTTTTTAGCACGATTAGTATGACTAACTAACTATAGCTCTGACATACCATAAGATAAGTTTATTTATAGTTGACCTTAAGAATGATGTTTAAGTAAAATTTTACGACTATTCATCAGAGATTCTTTCCAAAGTTATTGATCATTATATATCTTTATAGCATTATTTGCAAATTATATATGAGTAAAGCTATTACAAAGACCACCGAATGTTAAATCATTGATTTTTTATGATAATTTATTTTACTTGTAATATTATTCAAGCTTTTTTAAATTGCTGGTCTATTATTTAGTAAATTATCTTTATTTGAAGAATCCACTATAGCCATTTCCATTATTTTATCCTGAAAATTTTAGCTAACTAGTTTAATAAAACATTCCTTAAGCCCCAACAGGTGTTGTCACAACTGGCGTATGATGAAACCATGATTATATAATAGCTCCTTTTAATCCACAATGATATTGAACTGGATATAGTACAGCTCGATATCTTTGTAAATCTTATGCTTCTTACATAAATCCTTTTAAATGTATATTTATCTTCTCTAATTATTTCTTTTTTGATTGAAGTATTTTATTATATCCTGATCCAAATATATGTAATTATACGTTTTTTAATTATTTGTTGATAATTGGCCAGATATTATTTATTAGATTATTTATCATTTAGACATTTTTATCACTTTGTAGATTGCCTAAAAAAGCAAAGTGCTTTCGATGTCGCCATTATCGTACTTTTAGTTAGCGGATTTATGAATAAAATTATTGGGTAGGGATGCCAAATGAATTTAAGATATAGTTATTAAGATTTAGGTTTGATTTTAGATAATTTGATATATAGTCATTTCCGCAGAAGAAGTAATCGGAACGATGTATTGATTATAGTTATTTTTTAGTGAATTTTTAAGACTTTTATGAATTTTGATATGGATTCATGGGGCTGCCGTATTAATGGATGAAGGCTGGGTTGAATAATTTATATTGAGATTTTCTCCATTATTATATTCCTTATAGTCTGTTCAATTCTAGTATTCTAAAACATTTTTTCCACTTGTTATACATAAATATTGAATACATATGTTCCATCTAAATATTATTAAAAATGGCGATATCAGGTTTGGTTGAGGCTGATACTAATGATTGATGTATTTTATTAGGATTTACATGTATTTTTTAAATAGGTAAGTTTTCTATATCTTTTAAACTTTATTATGAAGCACTATCTGATGATACAAGATGTATATTATTTCCACTGTTGATGAAAGATTAGATCATACTTAGTATTTTATCTGCTTTTGATGATTGATCATAGCGTGGCCATTTACTTACGAAATAAAATATGTTCATTTTATTTATGGTAAATTATTGTAGTAATTCATAATTATATAAACTATAATTAAAACTGGATTGATATTCGATATAGAATATTTTAATTATAATATATAATATTCCATAATAGAAGAATGTACATTGAAAAAGAACTCTACCTTTCCCTTTATCTAAAATATGAATAAACTCAAAAATAAAATGATATTCTTTCCCAGTAAAACATGATCCTTGCTAATGAAGTTGAAAAACAAAAAGTTGCTAATGAAGAACTTAAAAAAAAGATGAGTGATATGTAAGCAAAACAAGAAGCTCATAATACTCAACTTATTAGTCAACTCCATACTGATATTAAAGAATACATGAAAGTAAACAATGATCAACAGAAGTAACTTGTGTAAGTTAAGTTTAATGAACTTGAAAGATCATCAATAGAAAAATATCAAGCTTTGGAGAGCAGATACAAAGATCATATGCTTTAGACATATACTCAATTCAAATTTTGTCATAAATTAATGAAGTACTATCGTTAAGATGTTCAAGTTTTTGATAAATCTGTTAAGCCTACTTATTAAGACTTGAAAAGATGGATAAAAGATTTAATTAATACAAAAATTGAATATAAAGATACTAATCAACCTTTACTTGCATATTCTGAAGCAAAAATAATGGATGATATAAATCAACCTTTTAGTGATTTGAGTAATACACAACCTCAACAATATCAAGAAGAAATTATTCCAAAACCATCATCAATTAAATAATTATTGCCAGCACAAAAACCACTTTCTACTCAACAACTACCACCACATACAAATACTAGTCAACATGGTGCAAAACCAAAAAAAGATAAGGAGCAACGTAATGTTGGTGGTGGTAGCAAGATGCATATTCCTCCTATGAATAATCCTGTTAATCCTCTTGTCCCACCAAAAGGTCCTAAAAACTGAGCTCATAGATAAAATGATCACTATATTGCTATTTTTAAATATAAATCAATAAAAAGTATAATTATATCACATTTTACTAAATACTTTAATTTCGTTCCATTTGCCCATAAGTTGTTCTACAGTTTAATTAACATCTTTATTCTTATCTACTACTTTTTTTAATTCTTCTAATCTTGTTTGATTAAGTGCTTATTTAAGATCTAATGTTTATGTAAGGTATTCTTTTCGTTATCTTAATGACATTATCTATGCTTAGATTTAGTTCAGTTAGATTATTGAATTAAATTAATCATGATTGTTCTTTTCGCATTGATTTTAAAGTTGTTTGAATAAATTTAGTTTTGTTGTTTGTTTAGTGTCTTAAATATTGTTTTTTGTTGATAATTTTGTGAAGTTTTCGTGTAAAGCTTATCTTTTATTTTTTAGTTTTGAAAATTATCTTTAGAGATATTAGACCTCTTGTCTTAGGATTTTTTATGATTATTAAGTTCTTATTAATTTTCTTTTTATTTATTATAAGGTCTTTTATAATTTCTTGCTTTGAGTCTAACCTTTTTGTATGTCCAATGACTATCTTTTCTTGATATTGATCTATTGTTTCAATCTAGCATCATTCAAAGTTTATATTTCTTTTAGTATGACTTTAAGTGATTAGAATTCTTCCATCAATTTTTTACGTTATAAGATCTCTTTATCTTTTTCTTTTTAAGCTAATTTTATAGCTTAGGTAATCATCAAGAGCTGAAATTCATGTTATGATATAGTATTATTTACTTTTTTGTTTTGTTATTTCAGATCTTTTTAAATCTATTTAGCCTTTTTGTAATCGTTGTTATTCTCTATATCGAATTATAAATCTTTCTAAATAAAATTATAATTACTATCTTTCTCTTATAGTCTTATATCTATTTGATTAAATCTTGTTCTATTTATAACTCAATGTTTTCTTCATTCTTTATCTTTTTGGCATCGACAGCGTTTAAGAACTTTTATTTTTATAGATTGTTAGTTAAATCTTAATTTTAAGCTATAAGATCTTTGTTTTTCTTTAATTAAACTTATTTTTAAGCCAATAATGATTTAAGTTTTTATTATAACTATTTGACTTTAGTTGTAATTTTTTATTTGCTGGCTTGATATTTTTTATCTTTATCTTGTTTTACATTATAAAGTCCTTTTATTTTATCTTATAGGTGATTCATTTTTCTAACAAGTGATGTTTGTTGATCTGCTAATTTTGAGTTTTAATATTACGTTTTCTATTATAAAATTATATGTACATTGACATTTGAGTCTATATTTTTCTTCATGAATTGATATTTTTAATTAGAATCTACGATATTTTTAACTAATGGTTAATTTGATCGATTTATTATTGCCCACATACTATTACCTTGACTGAGTGCTTGCTTTTCTTTAAGTAATTTGATCTACATATTCATAAAATGAATTTGTTTAAGAAGATTTTCAATATACTCATCTTCGATGTTCATATTTGGATTAAGACCAAATAGTGGAGAACCATTGTTTTCTTTTGATATACCGTCTATATTATATGATTATATACATTGATGAGACCATGATGCATTCTTGAGATTAACAGCTGACTGATTTTTCTTCATAGAATAGAAATATAATTGATTAGAAATATATTTTAAAATATTTTTAAAATTATATGTCTAAAAAAACATTACAATAAGCGATCAAATAACATCAATAACTTGGGTTTGATCCAGCGGTTATATAAATAGCGTATAGCAATGTGAATGGAGATTCATCAAAGATTATTGATTAGATATTTAGATTACAGTCATAGTCTTCAGGATTTCCAACAGTAAAATATTATTTATTAAGAAACCAACAAATGCAAATGATGAAGATACTCAATTAAGTAAGGCAATATAGTTATCTATGAATTAAGCTAAAGATAAGAAGATAAGTCTTTAACCTTTGAATCCATAACAAAGAGTACGTAAATCAGGTGTACCAGTTGGATTAAAAAACATAGGTAATACTTGCTATTTCAATTCATTATTACAAACATACTTTCAAAATTTATCTTTTGTAAAAAATATAATGAAATATGAAATACCTAAAAAGTACGTCGGTATAAAAGATGAAGATATTCAAAAACATACAAATGGTGATCATGAATTCAAAAAGAAGTTATATAGTTGTCGACTGGTTGATAATTTAAAGAAATTATTTGGATCATTGATTGGTTCTGATAAAAAATATATAGATCCTACACCAGTTATATCATCTATAGTTGATGATTATGGTAACTAGCTTAGAATTGGTGATCAAAAAGATATTGGATAATTTAATTTAATATTTTTAAGTAGGATAGAAGATGGTCTTGCATAACAAAGAAATTAAGGTAAAATGGATATTTAATCATAATAAAAATAAAATTTTAAAGATAGTCCTTCTAAGATTAACTTTTTGGGTAAGGAATAAGGGTAAATTAATTTTTTAAGAAGTTCCAGTATAAGAATTCATGATAAATCTATTATTGCTGAACAGTTTATTGGTAAAATATAGCATAATTTCATTAATTAAAAAGAAAATGTACATTTCTATCAATATAGATCAATAAAACATAATAAGAATTATTCAGTTTATTATTTTTAAACGTAAAAAATAAATAATTATATCAAGCATGCTAATAAATAACTATATCTCATATTGATGATTACCGAAATGATAAAGGATAAGTTATTGGTGTATAAAAACAAAGTTGGATAATGTAAGCTCCAAAAACACTTTTCTTTCAAATTGATAGAGTTATTTATAATAAATAAACACAAACATTACAAAAAATAAATGATAGTTTCGATTTTCCAAATGTCTTTTATATTGATCCGTTTTTGCTTAAAAATAAATAAAAGGCATTATCGATCCAAAAGAAAGTTAGATCTCTTCGTCAAAAAAGATAAAAATATATATAGTCTTTAGCATCTATATAAAAATATGGAGATAAACAATTGAGTTTAATAGATAGTCTTGGAACTACATCACAGTTTTTATTGAATCAACAATCAGCTATGGAATTCTAAAATTAATTAGATAATCCTACTTATATATCTCAATTAAAAGGTAAAGTTAATCCTTAAATTTTAAATATTTTGAATTTATATAAATCTGGATTGGAAAGTCGAGTTAATAAATATAAAGAATAGATAGAAAAGATCGATAGAAGTATTTAAAAAATGTATTAATAAATTAATAGTACGCCTTATTATTTATACTCTTTGTTGATTCATGAAGGAGGTGCTGATAGTGGTCATTATTATAGTTATATATTTGATTATCAAAACAAAAAATGGAGAAAATATAATGATATAAATATTTCATAGTAAGTTGAACCACAAGTTTTGAAAGAAGGCAAAGGAATAAATGTGACTTCAGCTTATTATTTAGTTTATGCTCAAAAATCAGTTCTCTAGCCAAGTAATGATGAATTAGTTAAACAAAATTACTGTTTATCATCTTAGGCTAACTATCGTAAAGATTATTTGTCATATTATGTTCCTCAAGAGCTAAAAAATATGATTCTTCAAGAAAATCATCAAATGTATACTTAAATATAACAATTTAAGATGAACACATTCGCTACTAGAGTTATTGATGTATATGCTAAGAAATTTTAAAGTTATAATTAGATTTTTAGAAAGCAAAAAATAGAGAAAAAGAAAAATACTCCACCTTTGTTGACTAGCTTACCTTTATATGTTAAAAATATAGATTAAAATTAGTATAAAAACTTATTAATTGAACAAGCTATAGTATAATATGGTCCAAAATAGGCAGCAAGTATTATATTTTAAGAACAGTTAAAGAGTAAATTAGGTAATTTTAATGAGTTTAAAAGGCCTAAAAAATTCACGTCTAATTAAAAGCATGTATCTACTTTTATTAATAACTATTATTGGGCAATAGCGACAAGAAAATTATTTGAATCTATAGATAAATAATAATACAGTTCAATATTTACTTTACTATCATAACTATTAAAAAGTGATCCATCTGACTATTTTAATTGGCTCTCTAGACTTCTTTTAAAAATATTTGTTGTTAACTTTTTGCATGAAGCTGAAAGATTATCTAATATTAATAGTGAGGCTAGTGTAGAGAGATTAAAAATGGTTGTCATTATACTTTTGAAATATGTAAATACTTAAGAATAAAAAATACTTTATTTAAATACTATTTTCTGGATGAACGATATTATGTTTGCTTCACCTCAAAACAAATAAATAATTTAAAATATCCTTGCATTATTAGACACTAAAGTATATAGTAATTAATTTATTGAGATCTAACAAAGAAATTAAGTAAAAATATAATAATTTAGAATTAATTCAGAGACATAGTTAAAAATGTTGATCTTAACGATGCACTTTGGAATTTAAGTCGTCAAGAAAATACAGTGATTAATGTTATGTTATAATATCGATAAAAAGTTAAATCAAAGTTCGAAAAATGTAATAAACTCTATAGTGAAATGAAAAGATTTAACTATCCTTTGAAAAAATAGTAAAGAGATGTCTTTTTTAATAATTGATTAAAAATTAATGATATAATTATCACTTGTTATATTATTGTTCATTATAATATTATCATAAATAATAAAAATGGACGATGATTCACCTATTAAAAAACAATCAAAATTAAGAAGAGCTCAAACGACACTTTCTGATTCATTTAGAATGGCTACATCGGTTCTTCAACAAGGAGGGTCTGGGCCAAGTAAAAAAGCTTTAAATTTGGTCATCCCAAGTATAATAAAAATAATAAAGATATTCGTATATATTAAAAAGATGATTATAAAAAACAGCCTGAATGTCAAGTTTGTTTTATGTAATTCGGGCGTTTTGGTAAACATCATTGTAGAATTTGTGCAAATGCTATATGTTCATCATGCTCTTATAGCACTATAAATAAATAAAGGTAAAAGAATCATCTATTTAGAGCTTGCGACATATGTGCTTATCATCATTCTGATAAATAAAGATAAAAATTTAAGAAATAAACTATTGAAAAATTAACTGATATATGCGTAAATTACTTGTCAAATAAACATAAGGCAGAAGAATAAATCAAGAAACTGTAATCGTAGGCTTTGAGTTAACAATAAATAATAAATTAAAAGGCGGCAATAGATTCTAGATGTAAAAAATTACAATAAAAATTATAGCTTATGGCTAACAAAAAAAAGGAAATGTAAAGATAGATAGAGATGCTTAAACAAAGTTGACTGATTAATTAAATATTGATATATTTTATCTATACTATTATTTATGAAAAAAATACTGCTGGTTTGTTATTTATCGAAAAATTTTAATTATAATCTTAAAAGAATGAAAATTTTCCTGAGTTACCTTATTTTGATTATAATTACATAGTCCATCGTATATAATAAACTTACTTCTCTTGTTGCAACAAATTTTACAACTTCGGATTATCTGATTAGCACACTAGGTTTATTTAGAGTATCTTTACATGTTCAAACCTGCCAACATAAAATATAAAATTTCGTAAAAAATGATTATAAAAATATAGGTTATTATCCAAGGAATACACTTTCGCCATGTTCTTCATTATTTATTTTAAACAATTAATTAATTTCGAATAATAACAATACTATTCTAAATTTGAATCCTTCTTAAAGGAAGAATGTATTTGACTAGGTCTTTATTACTGTAGATTAAATGGGAATTATACGTATTAATGGGGCTTATAATAATAATCAATTCGAATCTGCTTAAAATTGGATTTCTATATTTAGAACCCCACAACAATATATTTATTCAATATCAAAATTTAGTGTTACATTATATAATTCATTATCATTCATACAAAATAATGGAAATTGGGGTTTTTCAGCTACTAATGGATCATTCAGAATATTTAGAATTGATAATGTGTCTAAAATAACTAGGTATAATTATACATCTTTTACGATTACGCCTAATAATTTATTTGATTATAATAGTAATGCGATTCCTTATGCTGATATTAAAAGATTTAATTATTATCCTGCATGTAATTAAGCTGGTTTTTTGAGTAATTTTCAAGGCCCTTTTGTCTTTATAATTCATTCTTATTGGCCTTAATTAAGAGTTCTTGATAAAACTGGGTATTAGATCATTTCAATAAGATATCCAAGTCCTTAATGCAAAAAAAGTAATTAAAACTATTTATTGGATATAGATTCATGTGATATTTGGTTTTGCCCATAATATACTTTTTAATTCAATGGAAGTTGCTTAGCTATATGCCCGTTTCCATATTTTCATCAAATCGGAAAAAATGGTATAAATAGATGTGTTTTAAATTGCTAAAATGGATATAAAATGAATCTATTAAAAAGATTATGTGTATGTGATAAATTTACATCAATAAAATGCCCTACTGGGCTTAAAGAAACGCCGTTTTCATGTCTATGTTCAAGTGGAACTTATTTTAATTCTTATAATCAGATCATCAATAATAAAACTAATTATTGTTTTAGTTCATGTGGACCTTTTCTTTACCCTCATAAAGATGGTCTCTGTATACCTTGTCCTAAAAATTGTTTATCATGTAGATAATCATCAAATTCTTTTGGATACCTCAATTGTTTAACTTGCATCAACGGATATATTCTAAATGAATAAAAATATTGTATAAAAACATGTAATAGCTCATAAAAAATATATAATGAAGTCTGTAATAATTGCAAAATAAAAAATTGTTTGTATTGCTCTTCTGATTAAACTAAATGTTATTAATGTTTTAAACCATATTCACTTTATAATAATACATGCTAATGTACTTAATTTTATATTTAGAAAATTGTCCAAGAGGATTGAAATCAAAATTTACTTAATAAATGGGGTTTATTTGCTAAATAATATATAGCTGTTCATCATCTTCAATTACTATAAATAGTGCTAATAATCAATCTCAATGTTTTTGTTTAAAAAATGGTAATCCAACTTTTTCAAAAGAATGTTCAACCAATAAGTACTAAGACTGTAGACTAAATCAATATTTCG
>Ga0169931_10012825_pt1 | contig 11551 bp, 7 predicted proteins | sample Kivu_15m_20L_FD_129675 | JGI IMG/M metagenome (GOLD analysis project Ga0169931, IMG submission 129675) | Freshwater microbial communities from Lake Kivu, Western Province, Rwanda to study Microbial Dark Matter (Phase II) - Kivu_15m_20L... | ecosystem: Environmental > Aquatic > Freshwater > Lake ... | reverse complement strand
TTTGTGACTCATGTAATACTACGACTAGGTTAGTTCCATGGTTATGGCAACTGCGGTTCGCTTGAAAATCTTACACGCGGAAAAATATAAATTTTATCACCTTAATAAATGTATATTAATGATCACTGTAGTATAATAGAAGATTTAAATAGAGGACATGTTAGGGATTGAAAACCATGACGAGGTATATATTATGGATCAATAAGTTCGTGAGCATCGTCCAATCGAGCTCGTCCAATCTGGCGGCTGCGGCTGGCGTCGGGCAGCACCAATGCGCGATGACGAATGGATCGCCAGCACGTCTGACGCTAAACAGGAAACTAATACCTAATACCGAACCATTTCTTCTCTTTTACCGAACCATCATCTTGCTCATACCGAACCATATTCTATCGCTTCATTGTTAAATATATCTACAAAGAAGACATAGACATGGAAACCCAAGATGAAGAGAAGGATCCACCCTTGAAATCGGATGAACTCTATCCTAGTCTCCCTCTATCAAAGGATTCGTCTGTTTCGAACCAAAACACCAATACTCGGAGAACGTCTAAGTCTACTCGTTCATCCCAGTCGAGCCATTCGGGGATGGATCCGCCTCCACAACAGCATAGACCAACTATGGTATCAGATTCACTAGAATTTTTACGATCATCAGAAAAAGTGTCAGTAGAAGTCTATATTTCTGAGCCCAAGGTTTCTGACAGTGCGGATGAAAACCAAGAGCAGGATGATACTGAAGACGAAAGTTTTTCATCGTTCGATGTTATTCAGCAAAAGATTATTCTTGATGCAATCCTCGGATCAAGTACGAATCCTTCTACGAATTCTCCGGGAAAGAAAGCAGCAAGTACCATGACTGCGCACACTATTGGACAGACGCGGCCTTGGAAACCGAGAGATCGACTAGAAAGTTGGGGAGGGATGTCAGATGTATCTCATCCGTTCGTCTCCTCCGCACAGTTGAATATGGTACATTCTACATCAATTCAAGATGTAGAAGAATACATGAATGATGAATCTTCTTCGCATGTCACTGGGAAATACAAACATCCCAAGAAACGTCATAAGGGCTTCCATTCAGCAAATGGTGAGGATGACCCTACTACCTCCAAAATACCCATAAAAATCTTTATGGAAACTTCCGCAGATAAATCAAGGTCAAGAGATCGTCTGGATTCTATCAGCTCATTCCCTGGTTTCTTTTCACGTGATCGACTGGATTCTTTAGCATCTCTCGGAGAGGCATCAATCAATGTAGCATTGACAGAACAATTGGCAGACCTCGCAGGTACCTTGGAAAATGTGGTAAGCTGCTTAGAACCGGCTGAAAGCTGTAATTCTAGTGTTAGCAATCCATATATTTTATCTGGAATAATGTCCAATCAACGTCATCGGTTCGAAAGCTTTGCAGGTAGTAGCATGGCATCGTCGAATCTTAATGATGAGGATCATGGTTCGGATGATCATGATACCAGACAAATGAGTGATAATGACGATGAAACTAAATCGGCAGCAACATTACATCTTCCTAATGCGGCTCTTCTTGTCGATCCAGATGCAGTCCAAGCGGCTGTCGAGGCAGCCATGGCGGTGACTGGGAAATTGGATTTGTTTACGACTCCGTCGTGTTATGAACCGTCTATACCTACAAGGTTTGGAAAAAAGAAGCATCGCCAAAAGCGAGCTTTACCTTCATGGTCATCTGTTCAACCGGGTGCAACACCAATTACATCGAATCGGAAACAAGACACAACGCCACATCCTATTATATTACCACCGTCCTTTATACCCTCAATACCTGTTGTAAATCATTCGTCAGATGCACAAGTAGAAGCTATGAGAGCTAGAGCTAGAGCGGCCGCTGGATACGTGCACCCATCGGAATTAGCGAATGGAGGAGGAGGCTTGACTATACTTCCACCACAAATTACGCCGACTGGACGATCTCGCTCGCGATCCAATCCAACTCGTACAAAAAAATTTGTCGGCTTGATCCAATCCTCCATTGATTCAACTGAGGATCCATCGAATTCTGTATCAGATGAAATGATATCAGAATCACGTTCATCCCTCCCACCATTAAAAAAAAGAGCACCGTATATTTTGAAACCATCGGATGCATCCGTGTCAAAGCCGCAGAATGAAACGATCTCATCCACGATATCAGGATCCATTGAACTCGGTGAAACCACCGAAAATGGCATCACCGATGACATACTAAATATTGCAGCAATGTCTAATGAATGGAATATAGGACATACGAGTGTAGATGAATCAGCTCATCCGAGGGAAACTTTTCCCTTATCTGGAACAAGAATTATAGGAGTTGGGTACTACAGCAGAGATACCGTAGGAATACAACCTTCAAAGAAGAAAAGTCAGGAGACTGGAGAGAATAAAGCATCGAATCAAAAATGGGACGATATGTTTGAAGTACTGTTACAATATAAAAAGGAGGTGGAGGAGACTGAGACGGTTACTATGCCCGAAGAACAAAAGAGTAAATGGGTATGGAACGGCAATGTTCCTACGAACTATAAGGTACGATTCCCTGCATTACACAGTCAAGAAACTACGCTTTTTTACGTTCTCATGTTGTCTTTTCATAGACAAGTGATGGAAAAGCCTTGGGTCGGTGGGTAAATAACCAACGTCAGTCAAAAACCAAAGGTACTCTCAAGGCTGAACGAGAAACGAGATTGATCGAGACAGGTTTGAAATGGAGCGTCATTTCCACAAATGGATGGGCAGATATGATGAGTGAATTGCGGACATATGTTCGAGAGAAAACAAAAGACGGAAAAGAGTGGTACGTTTACATTTCCAGCTAGTGCTTCGTAATATCGTTCTGTCCCATTCATCCCTCCTGTTAACAACATTCATAATTAACAGGGATGGAAATGTCCCGACAGCCTACAAAATCAAGAGCAATACTGCCCCAGATGGCACTGAAATCGATGAGGATAAAAATTTAGGTCGCTGGATCAACCGACAACGTTGCCTATATCAGACGGGGAAACTAAAAAAAGAACGTCAACTCGAACTTGAGAGTATAGGGCTGAAGTGGGTTGTTTTGGTAGGTACATCCTGGAATAGTATGTTCGAAGCTTTATGCAGTTACGCAGAAAGACGGAAAAAATTAGGTAAATGGGATGGTAATGTACCGCTATGCCTTGAAACGGAAGACTCACCCCCCAAAAAGTTGGGACGGTGGATGAATCGTCAACGAAATACTTATTTAAGTGGCAAGCTGAGGGATGATTTTTTTATGAAATTTCAGGAGCTGGGTATAAAATGGGCAGACGGTAGTGTAAAACGACTGACTGGAGAAAAAAATGACACCATGTCGATAGACGACCCCCTAGATAATGACGATGAGGATGCGAATTTTGAGGTTTCGGAAGAAAAGGAGCGAAACGAAGTCGTTCATCTTGGCGAAATCCATTATGATGACGAAGTTGATGACAGAGATAATAATCGACCTGTTGTTGATAATGACTCATCCGAGATCGAGCGAGATCCACGCTGTCATCCAAACAATATAGTGCCAGTGGATACGCAAAATATTGTCTCAGTATAGTAAGGGAAATGGTATTAATGTTCATCGAAAGGAAAATGACGAATTTTTCGTTTAAGGGATAATTTCTACCTAATGTAATGTTTTAGTTTAATTTGTAGTTGTTTATATTTAAATATTATAATAGACTACCAAGCCCATTCAATTATAATTGAACGAGGGTGACTACACCCAACAACAGTCAAATGCCAAAATCCCTGGTTTGCAAGGTTATGTAGTGCATACTTGTACGTACGTAGCCGATGTCCCCTGCATTCGCGTACTGTATACTGTATACTACAGTAAAAGTAAAGTATCAAACGCTCAAATCCTGTTTCATAAGATATAAGATTAGACGAGATAAGGGGCCTCTCCCTGAGTATTTCATTGCTTTTTCCCATCCGTCAGTGAATTAAAATGGTAAGTGATAATCATTTGCATGTTGGATCAATTCGTTTCCGGATTTCGTGTATCGCATCACGGCTGTTTGTATAATACGCTGTGATATTAATAACGCTTTTACACATTTATTCTAGGTTGTACTATCTGTCTCTATCCTTTCCGCCGGCGGATCGAAGCCTTTAGTATCACGACAGTTTGTGGAAATGACTCGTATGAGAGTGGAAGGACTCCTGGCAGCTTTCCCGAAACTCCTCTCACATTCTAAATCGCAACATCATACCTTTGTAGAAACGGACTCCGTGCGATATGTTTATCAACCACTTGAAAATCAAATGTACGTTCTTTTGATTACCAACAAGGCATCGAATATAGTAGAAGATTTAGGAACGTTGCGTCTTTTAGCGAAACTTGTACCGGATGTGGCGGGTGGTCTAAACGAAGCCTTGATCCATCAAAATGCATTTGAACTTATTTTTGCCTTTGACGAACTTTTGACGGCGGGAAATGGATACCGAGAAGAGGTGACATTGAGTAATATTCAAAACAATCTTGTTATGGATAGTCATGAGGAAAAAATGCAATTAATGATTGAGGAAAAGAAGAAGGAGGCTGCTAAGAAGGCGATGGAAGAGAAGGCTAAGGAAATCAAGACTCGACAAATGGAACAACTAAAGCAAAACTTTTTGGGAGATCCAACGGGTACAATGAAAAAAACGATGGTTGGAATGCAAGGATTTGGTGGAGGTGGTATGCCAAAGCAAGGCGGTCTATTTGATGGATTCGATTCGGACTCGTATAATAAGATGAGTTCAGCATCGTCATCTTTAACAACCAAGTCCAGTTTTGGTTCAAATGTCGATGATACACCCCGTGTAGTCGCCAAAGGTATGAAATTAGGAGCATCGGGTGAAACAAAGAAGAAGGAAAATATTATGGCCGCTATAGGTGCTGAGGATAACTTTTCACTAGGTTTGAGTGGGTCCAAGAAAAAGGGAGCCCCCTCGGATGTACTTGGCCTAGGAGCGGTTGTAGCGTCCCAAACACCTGTTGCTCCTTCCTCTCCTCTCTCTATCCTATTAGAAGAAAAAATTACAGTCGCCATGAATCGTGAGGGAGGTGTAGAATCTTGTGATGTCAAAGGAATGCTGACATTAACAGCGAATACTGACGCTGGGTCCACTGCTCTTGTTACAGTCAATAAAGCGATACTTACATCTCGATGTTCCTCAAAGAGTTGGACGTTCTCTACCCACCCTAAGGTAGACAAAAGTTCATATGAAAAAACTGGTGTTCTCAGCCTCAAGGGTGGTGGTGGCCTTCCTGTCGCTCGTCCTGTTGGTGTTCTTCGATGGAGTTATAACGGTGAAGATTCTGTTCCTTTAACTATCAATTGTTGGCCTGAAGAGGATGGAACAGGATCTATCACAGTCAATATTGAGTATGAATTGAAGAGGGATATGACTCTGCACAATGTGACTATTATTGTTCCTTTGGGAACTTCAGATTCACCGTCTATACAATCCATTGATGGACAATACAAATTAGATGCACAAAGAGGCGTATTTAGCTGGTACCATGATGTCATTGATCGAAAAAATCCTTCAGGATCCGTCGAATTTTCTATCGATGGCTCTGATATAAATGCATTTTTCCCCGTACAGGTTATGTTTACGAGTCAAAGTCTATTTTGTCCAATCGATGTTACCAGTGTCACTTCCAGCTCTAACGGATCTTCACTTCCCAATGTATTGTCGAAAAGTGTTACACCCGAGTCTTATCAAGTAGCTTAAAGGCTATTCAGAGGGGAAGAAAAGCATAACATTTTATTTAAACATACAAGAATGTGATAGATTCATCAGTTTCAACTAATGTAGAGACTTTATTTTATGGCGGGTCAGAGAGCGAGAGTAGCGCTCTGCAGAGCAAAGCACTCGTCGTTGTTATAGTTCGAAAATTAAATCTCAGTAGACTCCATCATCAACAGCATGCAATCGAGGCCAACATCGACGCACCATCCGCGTCTCACCAGGATGGAATAGGTGAGATTAGGGGTGCAATTATGATGGGGTCTACCTTGATCGATTCGTCGCCAAATGTCTCTAGCTAGTTATGGTATGTGATTACTTTATCATCATCGTGCTCTTTCTCTGAAGAAGATCCTCACAACATCACACTCTGTATATAAAATAGCACGCACGTACGGCATGCACGAGTTACCTATACACGCCGTTTTGGGGATAAACTTATTTTTCTTATATTTTTTGTTTCATCGATATATATATATATAATATATATCCCTAGAGTTCAATGCATCAAGAAAAATGGATGAGATTGAATCGCGACATAAGAAAGAGCTCAAAGCTTTGGAGAGTGAGAAGCGTCAAGCGCTGAAAAAGATCAAAGGTACTGCTGGTAAGAGTCAGAAAGCGAGGGATTTACTTGCTGCGGTAGAGGAAGAGTGGACGAGGAAAGAAAATGATATGATTCATCGACATGGCCAAGAAATTTCATCATTGAAGGAACTCCTTCAAGACCGTAATTCAAGCTCATTGACAGAGAGTAATTCGCAGTCCATGACCTTGGATGATGAAGATAAGGTATCGTCATTATCGGTTGTACCGAATAATCATGTAGAGGATCATCAACAACCTACTTCTTCAGCTGCAACGTCAAAGAAGATTCAAAAAAGAATGAAGCAACGGCAGCAACAATTAGATAAAGAAGCTGAAATTGCCAATAATATAGCAAATGCAGGACCTACAGCAAGAGAACTCGAAAACAATCGTTTGCAAGAGTTATACCTGTCACCGATTCAACATACTATACATGAAATTAAAGCAGATGGAAATTGTTTATACAGAGCTATTGCACATCAGGTAGAGTACATTACGAAAGATCCAATCACCTATGTGCAAATACGGGATATTTGTGCCAACACATTACAGAACCATAAATTAGACTATGGACCCTTTCTAGAATTATCTGATGGGGAGAATGGAGTGAATGATTTCGATACCTATGTAGAAAACGTTAGAAATAGCAATGAATGGGGTGGACACATTGAATTACGTGTTCTTGCCAAAGCTTTAAAACGAGTTATTGTAGTTTATTCGGCAGACTCGACTCCTCTTTACATTGATCCTGAAGACAATGCAGTGGCCCATGATGCCGTGGATGATGAATGCTTACGACTAAGTTTTCACAAATTCTTTTATGCCTTGGGTGAGCATTATAACTCGGTAGTTCGATTATAAACAAAAGTTTTATGACGCTACATAAGAAAATGTAAAGAAACGACCTTAATTAAAGAATTATTTTGGAGACCATACTTTTTTTTCTGGATTCGGCTGAAAATGTAGCGTTACGTGAAAGTTGAGGCTTCCGTACCGGACTTTTACGAGATGGAGACGCAGGAGCTTTAGCAGGGCTTTCTATTTTCTTCTTAGCGAACGGATTACGCTGCTTTTCCTTCGTTGTTTCAATGCGGTTTCGTAGATCGGTCTGATTATGAGCAATTCTGACCGTTTGTGATCTACTATTCGATTGAACGTCATCAAAGTCATTTTCCTTTCGTTTCAAATTTTTAGGCGCATCGTTGAATTCAGGACTGACATATCCTTGCTCGTCTTGGCGTGTAGAGAATGAGGAATATCCTATTCTTTCCTCATGGTCCATGTCATCAAATGGTTCGTCTTGAAGGGGGAATCTCAATTCCTTGAAGGTTATAATGCGATCACTCAGTTTTCGAAGACCCATACTATCGGCCGCTTTGACTGCAATATCGTAGCTAGCCTCTAGATGAAGTCGCTTGATTGCATCGAAAGCGCGCTCAAGTTTGCTGCTTTTGAGGAATTGAAAATACAATTTCAGCGTTAGTTTGTCAGCTTTCGCTGACATGGCAGCATAGGCAGCTTCGATCTCTTTAAAGTCACCACCTGCGCCAAGCATATCTATAGCTCTTTTCTGCTGTAATGCAATCGAAGCTCGAACAGATATTTCTTCAAGTTTAAAGCTAGAATAAAAGTCTGTGAGGATGATTGCTCTAAAATTGTAGACGCATAGCAGAAAATGGACTTACTCGGAATCAGACATCGAGCCCACAAGAGGTAGGTATAGATCCAGGCTAATTGTGATCGGTCGCCTAATAGGATCTGGATGCTTGTCACCACCCCTCAAATGAAGGGCTGTGAGTTTACCGGTTTCAACGCTTACAGGCCAAAATAAATCATCCCGCTCCTTCTTATGATTATTTGTATCAAGAATCGGTGTCCACAACCAATGTGAACTATTATCTGGATCATGGCAAGAGAGCATGGAAAGTATGCCTTCACTATCCTTAATCATTAGCGAAAAATCATTAGAAAACCCAGCCCATGTTAATGAACCACTCGGGCTGATAGCCGCAACCGGTCCACTTGCGATGAATTTGTAGTTCACTGCATCATAAATCGTAAATGCTAATTTCTGTGTTCCATCCGTGAGGGGATTTGATTCATGGCAAATAATACCAACGAATTGACCTCGACCAACAATGACCACAGGATCACCTTTCAGCCAAATAACTGGACCTTGCAAACCGCTGCTCGTAAACATTCGAAGGAAACGGCGACTGTAAATCAATTCGAAAACGAGCATGAAAACACTAAGGCATATAGTGGAAACAAATGAGAACAACAAAGCAAAATATAGTACGTACTTGGTTACAACTCCTGCCCATCCTTCTCCACAAGCGCATCCCAAGGCTCTTTCGCCCGATGGAAGACTTATTTGCCAATCCTTATCTTTAACACTTCCATATGTTTCGAAGCGATAGAAAAAGATGCACGAGCCTGTAAACGAATAATTATTCCCGCCTATTCGTTTACTTCGTCCACTGCGCCTCAACGCAGATTTAGTCGCATCAGATAAGAATGCCAATTCATCGACTGTATTTTTTACTTCGTCGTCAAGAAAATCATCCTCCATCAAGTCACTGGAAAATATAGCGCCATCTTCTCCAAGAGAACCAAATATAAAATCCATATTATCTCGGAAGCTTACAGGTCTAGATGATATTACATCAGTGAAGGAAATGTCAATATCTCTCCTTCCAGTATCATCTTCTCTTGTCGTGATGATTCCTTTGTAATTCCAACAGAGTATTCTTCGTTTAAATCCGAGTGGAGTCGAAGAAGGTGCAAACGCAGCTTGGGCTTCTGGTATGGATGAAAAATTTTTTCGTTGCAGATTATTATTGTATTCATCATCATAAGTAGAACACTCTTCTTCGGCTGCATCAACATTATCCTCCTTGGGTTCAGCGTCGTCACTTGGAGGAGCATCATCCTTTTTCAAATAATCGTCGTAGGAAATTTCGTCATCTGGGCCCTCATCCGCTTCATCGTCGACGAAGGCCTTGCGGCCTATTATAGCATCGTGGTCCTTAATAACTGGAGCTTCTAGAATAGATTCATGTCCAAAGGTTTGTGCACTAACGGTAGAGTCATCATCATCTACTTCATTTTTCATCTTCTTAAAGCGCTTCGTTGTGCTTTTTTCATAAGAAGAATCTGCTACGGTACCATTCATGGAGACAGAAGTCGTTGAGGCTACCTTGGTCACGTCTACTGGATTACGCAGTTTCGTCAATGTGTCTTTACCGATCAAACATTTCATGGTTCCATCATCTGTAGCCAGACATAGAATTTTCTCTCCAGACTCATCTACAAACCACATAATCTTGGTAACGAGGTTCGTCGAAGGGGGATTGGAATCGCTCAGGTCAATACGTTGGATGAAGCGACCAATATCCTGTCGGGATGCTGTTTCAAATTCATCGGCGCCATTTTTGAAAAGCGGTATTTGATTATATACCTCCCACACACAGACAATTCCATCTCTTCCGCATGTAACTAACAATCGACCTTCATCACAACGAAGTTCGTCTAAATTCATGGGTTCAAAAGCAAGTGTGACAATATCATCAGAATGTCCCTCGCTGGATGTTGTGGTTAGCCAATAATTTTTCTTTGTCCATTCTTTTGTTGTCTTTGACTGGATTCGTAATTGTACATCACAAGCTCCAGGCAGGCCTAAAACAAGAAGGGAAGAGTCCTCATCCATCGAATCTTTTGCAGTAAAACCATCTGCCCAAACAGGTGAATATATCCGATCTGCCACAGCAGATCCATTCCATTCACCAATATCCGTGTTACGAACCACCTTAAAGGCATCGCGACTTAAAAGTTCCCATAAAAATCCTGGATCTTCTAGAGACGTAACATTCCAAAGACACATTCGTCCATCCATTCCCAAGGTTGAAAGGAACGTCTCTTTCAGAGCTTGAGTACTCGAAAACGGAGAGAAGGTTAATGTACGGAGACCACTACTATCATGAGCTTCATTCCCTTCATCACGTAAATAGGTTTTAAAATCTTCTTCCTCCTCCATAGTCAATGATGAGGTGTTACTATTCTGCTTTTGGGGAATACGAAGAATTGAAAATCCAGGTGAAGCCTCGGATGCTACTGCTAGAAAATAACCTCGACTTTGACTCGATAAGGGATGAAAAGATAAACAACGAATCGGAGCCTCAAATCGTGGGCCAGCAATAAATGAGGATAACTGATCAGCTTCTCCGCCATCACATTGAGAGAAGAATGTTGTATCTCCATCATTGGAGGAATCATCAAAGATGTGTTTTATCAGCGGATGGATAGCGGTATTTGCCGTTGTTGATGAAGCAGGAGAAGACGAAGGAAAGGAATAAATACGAGTCGATCCATCATCGAAACCAAATGCAATCCTTTGACCATTATCGGGTGATATTGCAACTGAACGGATAGGATCATCGAATCTTGCAATAACACGTGCAACGAATGCAGATCGAGAAGCGCCATCCACATTTTCCTTTCCATTACGGAGAGAATCTAAGGAGATGGCAGTCAAGACACCAGTATCACCACCATAGGCTAGCACACATCCTTGAAAATGGAGAATATGTCGAGGATGTCGATTTTGATCTGCTCCAGCAGATTGACCTCCTAAATTCAGATCAATATGCGTGGCTTGGATTTTCTTCATATGAGTGGAATATTGTTGGTGTTAAATGATAACCGATTCTGTAGAACATACGGAAAATCAAAAATCAATAAATCCCGATGCATGCCGTTGTTCAAAAAGTTGGCGCGTTCGTTCTCTCTCTACACCATTACCCGTAGGACCTACTGCCGAAGTACCGTACTGTAGACAGTAGACAGAACTGTACGTATGTAACATCTTCGGCGCGTGTACGAAAACAAATGTCGAGGTCATAAAACAAGATTCATACACGCATATGTACAGGCATACAGCCTTTCGAAATTTGGTTCACCGTCTAATTGATCATCAGTGATTGGGAAATCAATGTTGACTACATGATAATGTTGTAACGAGTGTAACGATGTAGTTAATTACAAATGTTTCTTAGTTTAAGGAAAACTAGAACATGACTAAATAAAGCATGAACTGTCGGAATTATAACAAACACACTGCATAAATACGCTGCTTTCTCCGAGTCCTCAAAAGAACGAAAGATCTCCTAAATGATCTTCAACCTACACTTCAACACTG
>Ga0169931_10012824_pt1 | contig 11551 bp, 10 predicted proteins | sample Kivu_15m_20L_FD_129675 | JGI IMG/M metagenome (GOLD analysis project Ga0169931, IMG submission 129675) | Freshwater microbial communities from Lake Kivu, Western Province, Rwanda to study Microbial Dark Matter (Phase II) - Kivu_15m_20L... | ecosystem: Environmental > Aquatic > Freshwater > Lake... | reverse complement strand
CCTGGAAGGTCAATCCCCTCGAGGGTAAAACCATCAACCGGAGAGCCGGATGCGGGAAAACCGCCAGTCCGGTTCGGAGGGAGGGGGGACCGAAAACAATCGGTTCTCCCTACCCCTATCCAACATACAGCAAGGAGCACCCCGCACCTCCCGGTGGCGACTCGCCAAGAAACAGCAACTCCGCAACTCCCGCAGGGGGGTGCGGGAGTTGCGGAGTTGAACCGGGACTCACTCCCGCTTCGCGTCCGCCTGATACGCCTGCCAGCGCTTCTGCCACTCGGCGGCCATGGCCTTCACGCGGTCGGGCTCCTTGTCCGCCAGGTTCGTGGTCTCGCCCCGGTCGTTGGCCAGGTGGTAGAGCTCCCAGGGGGCCTCGCCGTCCATCGTTTGGGCGGTGCAGACGATCTTCCAGTCGCCTTGCCGCAAAGCCCGGCTCTTTTCATGGCGAAACCAGACCGTGGCTTCCGCGCGGGTTTCCTTGCCCCGCAGCACCGGCACCAACGACCGACCGGGCAATGCGGGGGCCTTGGGCCCCGCTTCGGCCGGCAGGCCGGCCAGTTCCAGCGCCGTGGGCACAATGTCCACCACATGGCCCAGTGACCTGTCCACGCTGCCGTTGCGCTCCTTGGGGATGCCCGCCGGCCAGTGGGCCACTAGCGGCGTGGCAATGCCCCCCTCGTGGTTCCAGGTCTTGTGGCGGCGGAAGGGCGCGTTGCAGGCGGTGGACCAGCCAGGCCCCAGACACAGGAAGGTCTCGGCCGATCCGGCCGGGGCTTTCAGGTTGTGCCCATCCCCCCGCACCATGATCTCCGCGCTGGCGCCATTGTCCGAGAGGAACAGCACCAGCGTGTTGTCGAGCTTGCCCGATTGTTCCAGTTGGCCGACGATGCGGCCAATCTCCCGGTCCATCCGCTCCACCATGGCCGCGTGCACTTCCATCTTCGCCGCCTGAAAAGCCTTCTGCTCCGCCGTCAGGCTGTCCCACGCCAGCGGCCGGTTCAGCTCGTTCGGCCCCAACGCCTCCATCGCCTTGGGGAATGGATAAGGGGGGCCCAGGTCACGCTCGAAGGGTGCCGGGTCCACCACAGGCAGCCCCAACTCCTTCTGGCGGGCCACCCGCGCGGCGTGCAGGGCATCCCACCCCTGGTCATATTTCCCCTTCTGCCGGGCGATGTCCTCAGCCGGCGCCTGCAGCGGGAAATGCGGCGATGTGAACGCCACCAGATGGAAGAACGGCTTGCCGGCATGCTGGCTGGCGTGCTCCCGCAGGCAATCGACCGCATGGTCGGCGATGGCCGTGCTGGTGAAGAAATCCTGCTTCCCCTGGGCGAATCCCTTGGCGGGCTTGCCATCGATGCTGATGTTTTTCGGCGCGAAGTTGCGGTCGTGATCCTCAATCACCCATGATCGGTTGAACCCCTGCCCTGGGGCCACCGGGTTGCCATCCACATGCCACTTGCCCGACAGGTAGGAGCGGTAGCCCGCACCAGCCAGGCGCTCGGGCACCAGCGGTGCCCAGGCGGGCCGCTGCCCCTGCCCGCCCGATTTCAGACCGGGCACGCTGTCGCGGCGGATCTGCTGGGCGTAGTAACCCGCCAGCAGCGATGACCGCGTCGGCCAGCAGCGGGCGGTGTTGTAGAAGTTGGCCACGCGTAAGCCGTTTTTTGCCAGCCGGTCGAGGTGCGGTGTGGGGATCTCGCTTCCGTGGCAGCCGATGTCGGACCAGCCGAGGTCATCGGCCAAAATAACCAGCAGGTTCGGCTGGTCGGCGGCGCTGGCGGCACTCCACCCAAACAGCATCATCACCAGGGCCATTCGGGTCGCCGCGCGCATCTGCCATCCTCCGGCCGGGGGTCCGGTCAGGTTTTCGGGTTCAGCTCCATCGCCTCTTCCCAATGGTCGTAAAGCTGGGTCAGCTTCTCCTGGGCGTCGGCCAGTTTCTCCTGCACCTCCAGCGCCTTGCGACCATCGCGATAGGTTTCAGGATCTTCCAGCGCCGCCTCCAGATCGAGCTTCTGCTCCTCGTACCGGTCGATGTCGGCCTCGATGTCGGACACCTTGCGGAACGGGTATTTGCGCTTGCGCTTGGAGGGCTCCGCCGCGCCGTTGCCGCCGTTGGTGGCGGCAGGAGCGGGGTTGGAAGGCCCCCGCGCCGCGGCCTTGCGCTCCTCCTTTTCCTGGGCCGCCGCCGAGCGGCTGGCGACCAGCCGCTCGTACAGGTCCCAGTTGCCGTGCACCACTTCCACATCGCCCTTGCCGTCGAAGACGATCAGCATGTCGGTGACGCGGTTGAGAAACCAGCGGTCATGGCTGACCACCAGCACGGTGCCGGGGAAGCCCCGCAGCGCCTCCTCCAGGCTGTCGCAGGCCCACAGGTCGAGGTGGTTGGTCGGCTCGTCCAGCACCAGCGTGTTGATGTCGCGCGCCGCCAGCGCCGCCATGGCCACGCGGCTTTTCTCGCCGCCGGACAGCTCGTCCACCTTCTGGTGCACCTGCGCCCCTTCCAACCCAAAGGCTCCCAGCAGGTCGCGCACGCGCTGCTCGGGGTAGGTGGGCTGCTCGGGCGGGCGCACCGCGTCGGCCAGGGTCTTGCCCGCCGGCAGGCAGGCGAGTTGCTGGTCGTAGTAGCCCACCTTCACATGGGCGCCGGTGCGCACCTCGCCAGCGTCGGGCTGCTCGTGCTCAAGCAATATCTTCAGCAGCGTGGACTTGCCACAGCCGTTGGGCCCCACGATACCGATGCGGCTGCCCCGACGGATCTGGAACGACAACTTGCTGAACAGCGGCGTGGAGTATTTCTTCGACAGGTTCACCGCCTCCAGCACCGTCTCGCCGGTGTGGCCGGCCTCGCCGAAGCGGATGCGAGGGCCCTCGTGCAGCACCGGGCGGTCGAGTCGCTCCAGCTTGTCGAGCTGCTTCTGCCGGCTGGCGGCCTGCTTGTGCAACTGGCCGTAGTTCACGCGGCGGATGTAGTCCTCCTGCCGCTCGATCTCCTCCTGCTGCTTCTCGTAGGCCTTCAGCGCCATCTCGTGGCGCTCGCGCCGCAGCCGCCAGTAGTGGGTGAAGTTGCCGGGGTAGCTCTCCAGCCCGCGCGGGCCGATCTCGATGATGCGCGTGGCCACGCGGTCGAGGAAGGCGCGGTCGTGGCTGATCAGCAGCATCCCCTGCGGCTGGCCCAGCAGGTAGCTTTCCAGCCAGTTCACGGTGGCGATGTCGAGGTGGTTGGTCGGCTCGTCCAGCAGCATCACATCGGGGGCCGCCAGCAGGAGTCGAGCCAGCAGCAGGCGGTTCTTCTGGCCCCCGGAAAAGGTGTCCACCGCGCGGTCGAGGTCGCCATCGGGAAAGCCCAGCCCGTGCAGGATGCCCTCCACCCGGTGCTCCACGGTGAACGCGTCGTTGTGGGCCAGTTGCTCGTGCAGGCGGTCGTAGCGCGCCTCCAGAGTCTTCCGCTGGGTTTCATCGGCCAGGTGGGCCAACTGGGTGGCCACCTGCTCAAGCTCCGTCTGCGCCGCCAGCAGTTCCTCCAGCGCCGAGCGGGCCTCCTCGCGCAGCGTGGTCCCCGGGCTGAACCTGGGCACCTGCTCCAGCATCGCCACGCGCGCGCCGGCGTGCCGGTTCACCGAGCCGCGGTCAGGCTCCTCCAGCCCGGCCAGGGTCTTCAGCAGCGTGGTCTTGCCGCAGCCATTCGGCCCCACCAGCCCGATGCGTTCGCCGCTGAACACCTCCAGGTGGAGGTGCTCGAACAGCGGGCCACGGTCAAACCCACGGGAAAGCTCGGTCGCGCTGAGTAGCAGGGAGGGCATCGGTCTTTCGGCAAACGGGAGAAGGGCTCAGGGATTGCGGGCCAGCATGCGGCGGGCGGCGAACTGGTCGGCCGGGTCGGTGGCCAGTTCACGCCACAGCGGATTGGCCTTCTGGTTCTGGCCATCCGTCTGAAGGGCCACGGCCTCCAGCAGCACCAGATTCTTGTCACCCGGAAAGGCTGCGCGCGCCTGCCGCAGGCGCTCCACCCCGGTTGCCCAGAAAGGTGTCTGGGTCAGAAACCGGCTTTCCTGGGCCAGCCGGGCGGTGTCCACCGTGGGATCATCCAGCACCCGGCGGGTCTGGGCGGCGGCATCGGTGTACTTGCCGGTCAGCCACAGCGACTGCGCCAGCAACCAGCGTGACTTCATCGACCGCGGCTCCATGGCCACGGCCTTCTGCAGGTCGCGGCTGGCCTGGCCGTAGTTGCCGGCCTCCAGCGCGGCGACGCCCCGGTCCAGCGGGCTGCTGGAAATCACCGCGCGCACCGGCGCGGGCTTCGCGGCCGCAACAGGCCGGGCGAAATCAACCTTGGCCAGATTGGCCTGGGCCGGCTTGTCCAGCGGCAGGAACTCCGCCTCCACCGCAGGCTTGGCCTCGTTCGGCAAAAAGACCGGGTTGAAGCCGAAGCTGGGCCCGTAGGACCACACGCCACCATAGGCCAGCGGCGCAAACCCATAGGAGGGGTACGAGTAGAAGGAGGAATACCCCAGGTAGGGATACGGCCGGTAGTAGGCCATGGGCGCGCACAACGGCCTGTAGAACGGCCCGCAACCCCAGGCCGGGCTGAAGGCGTAGGAACGGTAGCCATAGCCGTAACCGCCCCAACCTCCCCAGCCAAAACCGCCGGCCACACCGCAGCCGTAGGGCCCGCAGCCAAAGCGGAACCAGGTGGCGCGCGCCTCGGTGGCACCCAACGACAAACAGGCCACGGCCAACAGGCCAACCAACAGCTTGGGCAAGCGGGTGATCTTCAGCATGGGACAACCCTCCCCTTCCATCCTGGAACCCCGCTGCCAACCAGCCAATCGGGGCCTTTCCATGGTACAACATCCAGATCGTGGCAACCGCCCGGAATGGAACGAAAACTCCACCCCGGCTTGCACCCTCCCCCGGGACCAATCCCCATGGCCGTCGCCAAAAAAGTCTTTGTGGTGGGCACCGCCGACACCAAGAAGGACGAGTTGCTTTTTGCCGCCGAACAATTGAAGGCCTGGGGGCTGCCGGTGGTGACCGTGGACGCCGGCGTGAACGCCGGCCCCGATGGCCCCGGTGGCCTGGAGGTGCGTCCGGTGGACATCGCCAACACCCAGCCTCCCCCGTGGGAACTGCCCGACCGCGGCCAGGCCGTGGCCGCCATGGCCCGGGCCCTGCGCGACTGGCTACTGGCCCGCCACCGGGCCGGCGAGGTGGCCGGCCTGTTCGGCATGGGTGGCAGCGGTGGCACCATCCTGTGCAGCACCGCCTTCACTGCCCTGCCCCTCACCATCCCCAAATTGATCGTCAGCACCATGGCCAGCGGCGACACCCGCGGCTATGTGGGCGAGTCCGACCTGGTGCTGGTGCCGGCGCTGGTGGATCTGGCCGGCGTGAACCGCATCTCCGCCACGGTGCTGGCCCGCGCGGCCGGGGCCCTGGCTGGCATGGTGCAAGCCGCGGAAAAACCACTGCCACAATCCGGCAAGCCGTTGGTGGCCGCCACCATGTTCGGCGTGACCACCCCGTGCGTGACCAAGGTCCGTTCCCTGCTGGAGACCCTCGGCAACGAGGTGCTGGTCTTCCACGCCACAGGCGCCGGCGGACGGGCCATGGAAAAGCTGGTCGCCGCCGACCTGCTGCAGGGTGTGCTGGATGTCACCACCACCGAGGTGGCGGATGAGTGTGTGGGCGGCGTGCTCACCGCCGGCCCCGACCGCATGGATGTGATCCTGGCCAGGCAGATCCCCTATGTGCTTAGCCTGGGCGCTCTGGACATGGTGAACTTCGGTGCCCGCGAAACCGTGCCCGCGCGCTTCGAGGGCCGCCAATCCCACATCCACAATGCCCAAGTGACTTTGATGCGCACCACGGTGGAGGAGAACCGGCAGATAGGCGCCTGGATCGGCCGCAAGCTGGAGCAGGCGCACGGCCGCTGGACCCTGGTGATCCCCCTGGGCGGCGTCTCCGCCCTCGATGCCCCCGGAAAACCCTTCCACAACCCCGAGGCGCTGCAGGCGCTGGTGGCCGGTCTGAAAAGCCAGCTCACCAGCAAACCAGGCCATACGGTGCTTGAAAGCCCGCTGCACATCAACGACCCGGCGTTTGCCGAAACCCTGGTGGACGCATACCAAAAGCTCATCAGTTGACACACCGCACGGAGTTTTCCATGGCAGGCTTTCGACACGACATGCTCACCCGCTTCCGCAAGCTGCGGGCCGACAACATCCCCATCATTGGCGGCGGCGCCGGCACGGGCCTGTCCGCCAAGGCGGCCGAGGCCGGCGGTATCGACCTGTTGGTGATCTACAACTCGGGCAAGTTCCGCATGGCTGGCCGCGGCTCGCTGGCCGGCATGATGCCCTATGGCAACGCCAACGAGATCGTGCTGGAACTGGGCCGCGAGGTGCTCACCGTGGTGAGGCACACCCCGGTGCTGGCAGGCGTCTGCGGCACCGATCCATTCCTGCTGCGTGACCACTTCCTCGATCAATTGATCTCCATGGGTTTCTTCGGCGTGCAGAACTTCCCCACCGTGGGCCTGATCGATGGCCAGTTCCGCCAGAACCTGGAAGAGACCGACATGGGCTACGACAAGGAGGTGGACCTGATCGCCGCCGCCCATCAAAAGGACTTGTTCACCAGCCCCTACGCCTTCAACCCCGAGGAGGCCCGCGCCATGACGAAGGCCGGGGCCGACATGGTGGTGGCGCACATGGGCCTGACCACCGCCGGCAGCATCGGCGCCAAGACGGCCCGGACGCTGGATGACAGCGTCCGCGATGTGGGGGCCATTGTCGACGCGGTGAAGACCATCCGGCCCGATTGCCTGGTGATCTGCCACGGCGGCCCCATCGCCGAGCCGGAGGACGCCCGTTATGTGTTGTCTCGCCTGAAGGCCTGCGACGGCTTCTACGGCGCCAGCTCCATGGAGCGCCTGCCCACCGAGCGCGCCATCCGCGACCAGGTGAAGGCGTTCAAGGAAAAGGTGTGATTCAAGGATTGACGCGCCTTGGCCTGCCGGGCCAAACCCAAGGAATTTGTCGGAACTCCCCATCAATCAGTTCAAACAGCCCCGGGTCGTGCGCCTTCAGTTTCTCCCGGGTGTCGATGCCGTTGTGCTGGCGGTCCTTGGGATTGTTGGCGTTGAAGTAAGATTGCACCCCCTCGGCCCAATACTCCTCGTCGTTGCTGTCGGCGTAGGTGCCCTTCCACAGCTCGCGCTTGCCGGCCTCGGCGCGCAGTTGTTTCAGCTTCCCGTCGAACTCCGGGTCGAGATCGCGCAGAGCCATCAGGTGGACGGCGTGGGCGAACTCATGGATGAGGATACTCTCCTTCGGGTAGCGGTCCCCCGGCAGGCCCAGCAGGTTCTCCTCGGCGCAGCTCACCGCTGGGCGGTGCCGCGTGGCTCCCAGCCCGCGGGCGCGCTGGTCCCAGTAGTCCTTGGGCTTCAGGTCGCTGTGCTCGGGGATGTCGGTGGTCTGTTCGGTGGGGGCCATCACCGCCAGGCGGGTGCGGTTTTTCACAAGCGCCTCAAGGATATCCGGCCGCTTGTCCAGCATGGCCTGCACGATACCCCGGGCCTCCAGCATGGCCTCATCCGATACCTTGCCGCTGGCCACGATCGATAGCGGACCGACGTACAGATGCTTCGTGTAGAACGGCGACAGGCTCAACGCCTTCCGCGCATCCTCCGGAACCGCCGAAGGTTTCGGCGCCTCCCCGGCGGCAACCAACAGCAACAGGTACCAAATCACGCCGGTGCGTCTCCTTCGCCTGTCAGAACCAGGTTGTCGCGGTGCACCGCCTCATCGTAGGCCACCGGACCGGCGACCCGGTGGATCTGCTCGGTGCGCAGTCCGCGGATCTTTTCCAACTCCGCCGAGCTGAAGTTGCTCAGCCCGCGGCCGAATTCCACTCCCTTGTCATCCACCAGACTGACCACGGCCCCCTTGCCAAAGTGTCCCTTCACCACGGCAATGCCGATGGGCAACAGACTCTTGCCCTGCTCGCGCACCGCGCGGGTGGCCCCCGCGTCCAGCACCAGGCTGCCCTGCGGGCGCGTGGAGAATCCCAGCCAACGCTTCCAGGCGGGCATCGCCTCGCCCTGCCGCGCTGGGAACACGGTGCCCACATCGCCGCCTTCGCGCAACCTGTCTAGCACGCCGTCCATGCCGCCATCGGCCAGCCAGACACTGGTGCCTGAGCGCACCGCCAGGCTGGCGGCCTTCAGCTTGCTGCGCATGCCGCCGGTGCCAAGGCGGCTTTTCGTCGCCTGGGCCAGACCCAGCACCTCGTCGATGTCCTCCACCCAGTCCACCCGCTGGGCCGACGGGTCCACGCGCGGGTCGCCGCTGAACAGCCCGTCCACACCGCTCAGCAGCACCAGCAGATCGGCCTGCACCAGGCCCGCCACCAGGGCCGCCAGGGTGTCGTTGTCGCCGAACTTGATCTCGGCCACGCTGGTGGTGTCGTTCTCGTTGATGATCGGCACGCAGCCCATCTCGAACAGGCTGGACAGCGTGTTGCGCATGTTCAGGTAGCGGGTGCGGTGGTCGAAGTCCGCCGCGTTCAACAGCACCTGGGCGGTGGGCAGGTTCAACGGGCCGAAGGCGCCTTCCCATGCCGTCATCAGGTAGGGCTGCCCCACCGCGGCGCAGGCCTGCAACACAGGCAACTCGGTGGGCCGCGCCGCCAGTTTCAACCGGCCGATCCCGGCACCGATGGCCCCGGAACTCACCAGCAGCACGCGCCGCCCACCCTGGGCCAGCCGCGCCACCTGCCCCGCCAGCGTGGCGATTCGTTCGGCCGACAGCCGGCCCGCCTCATCGGCCAGCACCTGCGTGCCCACCTTCACCACCACCACGCGGGCCCGTTCCACCAGGGCCGCCTTGTCCTGCGTCTTCGCCATGAACCCGCCCGCCATGAACACCAAGGCCCGGGTCAACCGACCCGGGCCCCGGATGAAACCACTCTTCAAACCACCGGGATCATCCCTTGAACTTGTCGTGGCAGGCTTTGCAGTTGGCGCTCTTGATCGCGGACTTGCCTTCCGCCTTCTGGGCGGCCTTGGCCTCCTCCACCAGCTTGTTGCAAAGCTTAACCCACTCCTCCTTGTCACCCTTGGGCGGGGTGTTTTGGCCCATGGCGGTGAACATCCCCACCAGCTTTTCCTTGTCCTCCTTGGTGCCCTCGCCCTTGGCGACCTTGGCGCACAGGCCGCCCTTCATCGCCTCCTTCATCACCTGCTTGATGGTGTACTTGGGATCGTCAGCGTAGACAAAAGAAGCGCCGCAGACGGCGGCCAGGCCGAGCAGGCCCGCGAACAGATTGCGCATGGATTCAAACTCCCGGTTCCCCCGCCGCTTAAAACGACAGGACGTTTAAAATCAAACCCACCCAGACCATCGCCCGACTTGCGACAGGCGAGGCTTCGGCTCCGGGAGCATGTACCTCAAACTCCCGACTCCCGACAAGTTAAATCAATCGGCATCCGGAGCAAACCATTTTTCGAACTTTTGCGACAAATTTAACGATTTTGCAGCGGGCCAAAAAACCACAAGATATCCCGGCATATCTAGCGGATGGCCGAGGTGATCGTCGTCCGGCGGATTAGCCGCTCCAGGTCCGGTCGGGCGTTACGGGTGTCACCCGGAAAACGACCGGCTACCAGAATGCCCCCCAGTTGCGTGGTGCGCACATAGTATTCCAAATGGATCCGCTTGCCGTCCTTTTCAGCCTCCAGCGTGAAACGGCTGATCTCCGCGGACAGCATCTGCGGTTGCTCGCCCCCCACGATGCGGTGACCGCCCCGCTCCAGGAACGCCCGGCTTTCCAGTTGGAACTGCACCGGACTGGGTACCCTGCCAGCTGGCTCCAGCGTGATCAGCAGGCCCGATCCATCGGCCCCGTCCATGGTGATCTGCCGGGCACCGCCCTGGATGTATTTCCACCGGCGGGGGTATTCCAGCCGCAGGCTGGGTAGTTCCTCCACCAGCAGGGTGTTGTCCTCCCCCGGTTCGTAGCGGGTATCCCCCGGTTGAACCGCCCCCAGTTCACCAGGGACGTCCAGTTTCTCCCGGGTCAGCACGAACCGCCCCTGCAGCGTGCTGGCGGGGTATCCCTGCCCGCCGGGCAGGTTGTGCTTGCCATTGAGCGACAGGTAGGCGAGGCACCGCGCGTTCAGGTCGAAGTAGGCCTGGCCTTCGAGATCCTGGGTGCAAGGCCCATCCTGGTTGGCCCCGGTCACCTTGCCTGAGAAGCGGATCCGCGCCACCTGCTGGTTCTGGATGTTCTGGAATTCAGCCAGCGTGCATTCAATTTTGCCTGAATCGATGCGCAGCATGTCGGTCAGTTCGCGCACCGCGTCGGGTTTCGCCTCCCAGGCAGCCCCGGCACCCACCACCTTGCCGGGCAGCAGGCCCGCCAGCGCCGGGGTGAACAGGTCGGTGCGCACCAGTTCGATCTCATTCAGGGTGAGCGGCCCGTCCGGGCTGAAGGGCACCTCCTGGCTTCCCTGGCGCACCAGCACCACCTTGCGCACCGCCGGGCGGATGCCGCTGGATTGATCCTGGTCCCCCATTTTCCGTTTCAGGTCGGCGCGCTTGTAGAGCCGCAGGGTGCGCGCCACCCCGCCCGTTTCGGCCGAGGCGCTGAGGGCCAGGATGGCCTCCTCGTACTCCAGGGCGCTTTCCCCGGTCACCAAGAGCGATCGGGTCGATTTACCCCCGGGGGCGGGCAGATGCAGGGTGCCCCCAATTTCCGAGCGGGATTTCACCCGCCACCCCTGCCCCACCTGGAAGCGCTCCTCCAACAGAGCCTCGTTGGGAAGCGGTTGGGAAACAACCCACAGGGTCAACCAGGTGAAAAGGGACATGTCCACCTCGCCAAACATCATTCCCTAACGGCCGCGCCCGGCCCAAAACCATGAAACTTTGCCACACGCAGGGTGATCCGGGGCTGTTTTTTGGCATTATTACTGGTTCTGGCCAGTCCTCCGGCAGCCCCCAACCCACCGGGGCACCACCCATTCCGGGAAAAAAAACCAGAATTCTTTCCGCCGCAACGATCGTCCGGGCATGAACTTGCGTCAAACAAAATGAGGCCTGGCAAAAAATCTCCTTCGGTTCTGGCAAGGAACGGCGTGTTCCTTGCAAGGAGTGACGGTCGGAAACCCAAGGCGGGAAAGAATTTCCTGCCGACAAAAGTTTCCGGCCTGGGAGGGAATCGTGAGCTAGGCTTCTTGTGGAAAGTTTGACCGGTTTTCCGGTTGGCCATGGAAAAAGCCTCACCGCTCGCGCGAATTCTCCCAGTAACAGTTTGACTGGGACAACAACCTGGGGCCGGATGGCCCAACGCCCGGCGGACACTGGGTGTTACCCGAAAGGAGAGGTTCGCGATCGTGTGAGGGTGGCGCGGCGGATGCTGCGGGCCGGGCCGGTGACAACCAGGGAAGGTTGGGAAATGGGAGCCTCAGGCATGCAAGGATTTCATCTGGAACCCCTGCGCGAGCTGGCCGACCAGCTCACCCGTTTCTCGCCGTCTGGCAAGCAGG
>Ga0169931_10012823_pt1 | contig 11552 bp, 5 predicted proteins | sample Kivu_15m_20L_FD_129675 | JGI IMG/M metagenome (GOLD analysis project Ga0169931, IMG submission 129675) | Freshwater microbial communities from Lake Kivu, Western Province, Rwanda to study Microbial Dark Matter (Phase II) - Kivu_15m_20L... | ecosystem: Environmental > Aquatic > Freshwater > Lake ... | reverse complement strand
TTGATGAAGCGCACAACATTCGCATTACGGACGACAATGACAACAAGAAAACGGCGCAAGTATTGTTTCATATTGCGCAGCACGCAACCAATTTGCGGTTGTTGCTTCTCTCTGGAACGCCGATGTATAACTCGTATAAAGAAATTGTGTGGCTGTTGAATTTGTTGAATGTGAATGACAAGCGCGCTACCTTTGACATTCGGGACGTGTTTGATAAGGACGGGAATTTATTGGTGGATGCAAAGGGAAAAAACATCGGCGCGGAAATACTGATTCGCAAAGCAACCGGCTACATTTCTTTTGTGCGGGGAGAGAACCCGTACACATTCCCGTATCGCATGTTCCCGGATGTGTTTGCGCCGGAGCACACATTTAAAACAAGGGATTATCCCCGGATTCAATTAACTGGGAGCCACATAGACCAACCCATAGAACACATAAATGTGTATGTAACGGGAATCGGCGAAATTCAAGAAGTGGGGTATAAATACATCATTGATTTAATGCTGGGCAAACGGGAGGAACAGCGCAAAGTCCGAGAGATGAAACAAAAACCTCGTCAGCCTCGGCAACCCCGAAAATCTAAATTTGAAACAAGAATTGACGAAATCGCGGCAAATAATAACAATATTATTGGCGGAAATCCGCCTCCTGTTAATCCTTTATCCGTTCCTTTACCCGTTAATCCTTTATCCGTTAATCCTAACTCCATCCCGACATTTGAGAACATGGATACAATTGGATACGCATTAATACAGCGCCCGCTTGAAGCGCTGAACATTGTATATCCGGATGAAACCTTGTTGGCGCACCTCGCATCTCCCGACGCACCCATAAATGTGTCGCATATTTTGGGGAAAGAAGGGTTGTCTCGCATTATGAAATACGCCGAAAAAGGAACAAACCCGGCCAGCCGCGTCCAATTTGAATATAAATCCAATGTTGAACGCGTGTTTGCGCCCGAAAACATCGGGAAATACAGCGCAAAAATAAAAACAATATGCGACAAAGTGCTGGCGTCCACTGGAATTGTGTTAATTTACAGTCAATACATTGACGGCGGGGTGGTTCCGATGGCGCTTGCGTTGGAAGAACTGGGATTCACGCGATACAGCGCGCCGCGCGGAGGCGGGAAAGGCTATGAGTCCTTGTTTAAAACGCCGCCAACAGAAGCCCGGGACGCGACAACCATGCTGCCAAAGTCAACGCACGCCGACACCGCACCCCAAGCCCGGTTCCTCCCCGCAAAATATTCTATTATTAGCGGCGATAAATCCATCTCTCCGGACAACGTGTTTGAATTAAAGGCGCTCACGGACGAAGACAACAAATACGGCGAAAAAGTCAAGGTGGTTATTATATCAGAAGCCGGTGCGGAAGGCTTGGATTTCAAGAACTTGCGGCAAGTCCATATTATGGAGCCGTGGTACAACATGAATTTAATAGAGCAAATCATTGGGCGGGCCATCCGGCACTGCAGTCATAAACAACTGCCGTTTTCTCAACGAAATGTGGAGATTTATTTATACGGAACCATATTAAGCGACGCCGACAAGGAGGCGGTAGATTTGTATTTGTATCGGCTGTCGGAATACAAGGCGGTGAAAATTGGCGCCGTTAGTCGTTTGTTGCGCGAAACCGCAACGGATTGTTTGTTAAACATTCAACACAACGCAAACACGGTGAGTGACATCAATCAAGTTGTGAAACAGCGGCTTTCAAGCGGGAAAATCATTGATTACAACGTAGGCGCCAAGCCGTATTCCACCATGTGCGATTATATGGAGAGATGCGATTATGTGTGCCGGCCCACCAAGGCATTGACGGAAGACGGCGTCAACCACGACACCTTCAATGAACGGTTTATGGCAATGAATACCGACAAAATCATACAGCGCGTGCGGGACTTGTTTAAAGAACGCTTCTTTTATCGCAAGGGGGGGAGCAAGGGCCTTATCGCCCATATTAACAGCGTGCGCACATATTCTCTCGCGCAAATTAATTTGGCATTGACGCAAATGGTGGATGATGCGAACGAATATATAACAGATAAATATGGTCGCCCCGGGCATTTAATTAATATCGGGGAATATTATTTGTTTCAGCCGGTTGAACTCACCAACAAACGGATTAGCGTGTATGAACGCAGCGTGCCAATCCCCCACAAACACGAAGCCGTGGTGTTTCCTTTACCCAAGAACATCATGAATGACGTAATCAAGATAATACCGAAACCACGCGCAAAGGCCGCCGCCGCCGCCGAAGAACCCGCCGCCGCCGCCGAACAACCCGGACCAGGACAAGGACCAGGACAACTAAAACCCACATCTCAGAAACCGCAAGAAATTTCCCAGACAGATGAACACGCCAAGAAAATTGTGCGCCTGTTCAAAGAAAATTTTGCGAAATGCACGCAAATATTTGAAAAACCGTCCAAGGAACAAGACGAGTGGTATTATTATACCGGAAAAGTGATAGATTTTATGACATCTATACCCGAATTTAATGTTTCCGTAGAACAACTCCACAGTTTTATTGTGGCAAATTTTGCGGAACATTTGTTTGTAAAAGACCACCTAATACTGATAAATTATTTATATAAGAAGCAAAATAACCCGGAAGAAAATGGCGGCATATTGGATGACATGGAAACACGTATATTGGAGTATTATGCGAACCAGATGGTGAAACGCCCGATTACGGGACGGCGTGCCGAAAGTGAACGACTACGCGGTGAAACCAGAGAGATTGAAGACAAAGGAATACTGCTTTACAAGGAAGACAAGGAAGACAAGGAAGGAAAGCCGCAATTGATTGTGTTACGATACGGGTCCCCCGCCCCCGAATGGAAGCTGGCATCATCGGAAGATGTAAATGATTTTGGAACCGTTCTTGAAAACACGAAAAAGGCGATTTTAGGCGCAGTGACTCCGGTCGTTGGATTCATAACAATGTTTAAGAAAGAGTACATGATATTCAAGGTGAAGATGATGACGGAGAAACGGGACAAAGGGGCCAGATGCGACCAATCTGGAAAGGGGGACACCATAGAAATGTTGAACCGCATTTTATTGTTGTCCAATCAAAGCCAGAATCCGCAGTTTCGGTTTGACGCTGAAAATACTAAAAATAAAAAACAGAAAGAGTTGTGTGTATTTCAAGAATTATTATTGCGGGCATTTGACGCAAAGAGATTAAATGGAAAACGGTGGTTTCTAACCCCCGGGGAAGCCGTATTGTGTAATATTGAAAAAATAAACATACAAAAATAAGTGATAAACGTGCCATAATAAACGCGCCATAATAAACACGCCATAATCCCTGATTGAAAAAATAAAAAATCGTGTATCAAATCATATGTTTTTTGTATAACAAGTATATAACAAACAACATAACAAACATAACAAACATAACAACCATACCTATGAAATCCGGATTATATTGCGCCTCACTTTTAACAAAAAAAGTAAAAATATCATATCAATTAATTGGGCGAAATATAAAACAACTTCTTGAAAAATTGGTGGCAAAAATGGTGGAAGGGAAATGTGGGGTGGATGGGTTTGTGCGACCCGGGTCTGTGCGGGTCCTGACGTATTCCAGCGGCATTTTAGACGGGAAATTTGCGACATTTGATGTAGTATACGAATGCTTGACGTGTTATCCGGTGGAGGGATTGACCTTTCAGTGTGTTGCGAAAAACATTTCTACGGCCGGTATTCGGGCGGTAATTAACGAACCCGTGTCGCCGGTGATTGTGTACATTGCGAGGGACCATCATTACGACCGCCACGAATTTTCAAAAATTAAAGAAGAAGATGAAATCCGGGTTCGTGTCATCGGTTCTCGCTTTGAATTGAATGATAAATTTGTATCGGTTATTGCGGAACTGCAAGATATCGTAGTCATTGGAACTGCTGCCGCCATTACGCATAAAAAGTCGCCATTGATTGTGGATATGGAAGATTCCATGCTTCGGAAACAAGAATATAACGCAGCACAAGAACAACAACAAGAAGAACAACAAGAAGAAGAACAAGAAGAATAATAACAAGAATAATAACAAGAATAATAACAAGAATAATAACAAGAATAATAACAAGAATAATAACAAGAATAATAACAAGAATAATAACAAGAATAACATGTAAAATGATAAAATTGAAACTTATATAAACATAAAATGTTGTGTCAAATAACACAGAACAATGAATGATGACGCATCCTTGTATAATTCGGTGAAATGTACTAGGCGTATTACATTGTCGTTTGCTCATTTGATGAAATATGGAAATACGCCGGAAAAATTAAAATCAGCATTAGAGACGCATATATCAAATGAAGTGGAAGGTAAATGTGGCGTGGAAGGATATGTTGAGCCCAATTCAGTAAAGTTATTGTCTCATTCGTGCGGCCAATTAAACGGACCAAACATTGTGTATGACATTGAATTTGAATGTAATATTTGTAATCCGGGTGAAGGCGAGGTTATAAAGTGCCGGGCTCTTACCACTACATTGGCGGGAATTCGGGCGGTTGCGTCAAAAGAATATGTTCCTTCACCCATTGAAGTGTATTTGGCGCGCGATTTACATCGCGGGTGTAAAATATTCAATGACGTTAAAGAAGGAAACCACATATACGTTAAGATTATCGGTTCTCGGTTTGTATTAAACGATAGTCATGTTTCAATTATTGGAAATTTAATTAGCATTTCACAGCAGGAACCAGAAGTCCAAGCACAAACACCGGTCCAAGTTCAACAACAACCACAGGTCCAATGTCAACCACAGGTCCAAGGTCAACAAAAATCAACTCATCAAATCATAGTCAAAAAACCACGTGCTAGAAAAATAAAGGTATAATCATGCACGCTACACTGATACACCATAAACCCATAAAACCATAAACAATAAAAAAAAGGTATAAACCGATAATTATACCATTTTTATTGACTAACCCAAAAATGGCAAATATTACAACATACGCATCACTCGCAAATATGGTCCAACTGTCCGAAACGGCCCAGCAAATTGAAAATCAAATAAATAATATGCGTCAATTAAAAGAAAAGATTGAGGAATTAAGTAATTTTCATCAAATTGAGGTCTTGCGTATTTTACACGACGCAGGGATTACCTTGAATGAAAACAAGAACGGCGTATTTATTAATATAACATATTTACCCGAAAACGTGGTTGAAAAAATAACCGAATATTTAAAATATGTAAACAGTCAAGAATATAGTCTTAATGAAGTGGAGGTCCAGAAGGAGACGCTTCGTAAAGAATTTTTTACAGACATATGATATAACACAAATGCCATACGTTTTAAGAAAGTATAAAAAAACACGTAAATACCGTGTTTGTAAAAAAGGAACCCGAAAATGCTTTTCTAAGAAGCCAATGTCCAAGACTCGTGCCCGCAAGCAATTAGCGGCAATTATCATTCATAGTGACGGAAAGTAAAATGCGAATACGAGTACGCTACACACTACACAACACACTGTTTATGCTGCGAAAAAATGATATTAAAGCGACCTTTATTATCATTTTATAGAACCGAACCAAGAATGGGTGTTCAGGCTGAATTAATTCAGAACTGCAACGCATTTTCTTTTTCAAGCGACAATATTTCAAAATTTATCGTTATAACCGGAATATCCGAGAGAATTAAAATACCAGAAATAATACAAAAGGCCGCCCCGATATCAGGCACGTATGTGGATACTTCGTCAGAATCTGAATCGGAATCTGAATTAGAAGACCAAGTCAACGACCAAGACCAAGCCCAAGCCCAAGACCAAGCCGAAGTCAAAGCCCAAGACCAAGCCGAAGTCAAAGCCCAAGTCCCTCCTCTAAATAATCATGTCGCAACAATTGGACAAGTAAAGCCATATATACCAAGACAACCCGACACCTTATTTTGGAGTATGTATATTGCGGTCAATGGTATGACGGCATATGAAACCATTGACAACCACTATTGCGTCGCAAACGATTTTAAATACAAAAGCATAGAAATGATGCGAAAATCAAAGACCATATTAAAATCATATAAAATATCGTTGTCTGACGTAGAAGATGAACTCATTCACAAACAATTTATATCCAAAACCGCATTTCACGCGCTTGCGTTGTTGTATAAATGTAACATTGTGTTTGTGGATGGGCGAAAGTATTATGAAATGTTATACGCCACTAAAACAACTGCGCCGACCTACATTGTGGAAATCAACGGAAAACAAACAGGCATATACTACACCGAAGCCACCGTTTCAATGCTGGTGAATAAATATAAATCCGAATATTGGCAAATGGATAATTTATACTCCCCAATTAAAGCAATATCTTCATACAATTTGGCAGACCTTATTGAAATTTCTATGAAATTGGGGCTACAAGTAGTCAAGGTTATTCCCGGAGAATACGGGAGTATTGGCGCCACCAAAAAGAAAACAAAGCAAGAATTATATGACGCCATAATTTCATCGGTCTAATGGCCGCCTTAATCCCTTATTCCCTTATTCCCTTATTCCCTTATTCCCTTATTCCCTTATTCCCTTATTCCCTTATTCCCTTATTCCCTTATTCCCATAATCCCCATAAAATTGATTGGCGTGGGTTCAATTATTATAATTTATTATAGCAGTTATATATACACCAATCAAATACGCAAGCCCATACGCAGAGAGGATATTAGAATGACGACACAACAAAAAACACAAGCAGAATTGGACAGCATTGTAAAAGCGTATTTAGAAAACATAATCACAAACAAGGACCAGTCGGAGTTGGAAGTCCGCTTCGGAACCCGTGGCATAAAACCAATTACAAAAACCGATTTTGACAATGTCGTTAAAAAATTATTGTCTCTTGGATTTAAATTTCAAAAAAAGAATGTTTACACGCTGAAAATCCAAAATGAATACATGGACCCAAAGACAGGTAAGACAAAAATGTCAATGGTGCGAACCGAAATCGTCGGGCTTCACGACATCCAGAAATATTGCCAAACCAATCACCCCGATGAAACGTCTGTGCGATTCACACAGAAACAATACGCAACTGCGACCAAAAACCCACAACACGTGTATTACCCCATCAACTTTGACGACTTTAATTTTCGGCTTGCCTACCAAACCGAGAAGCACGTTGCGACGTCGTCTTCCTTGGGTCGGTCTATATTGAACACCTGGAACGACAACAAGAAGACCTTTCGCTACATTAATCGCAGCACGCTGATTCACGATGATTTCCCGTTTATCATTGACCTGAGCGTGGTAAAGGATTCACGCCGAGAGCGGGGTCAATACGTTCCGGAATACACCTTTGAAGCCTCCAAAGTGCTGGACAGCGTGCCAAAATATGAAATTGAAATTGAGGTAATTAACAAGGCGGTTGGACCGGGCACGTCGTTCAATCACCCCAAACACTTGGCAGACACGCTGCGTAAATGCGTGCGTCTCATATTGTCTGGATTACAAGAGACCAATTTTCCGGTGTCTTATAAGGAATTGCGGCAAATACAGAACAAGTATTTCCAGTTGGTATATCCGGAGGAATATGAAAACATTACCGGGCGCAAAGCGTCAAGAAAAAACGACAAAGACGATGAAGCCGGCGATGAATCAGGGGATGATGATGACGATGCCGATGATGATGCCAATAATACCCGAATCCGGCTTACATCCAAAAACTTTATCGGGCCGTCATCATACACGCTTCAAATACAGAACATTATGCCGCCAAACCCGGACTCCGACGTCCCTAACATTCGCTATAATTACACAGTCACTGACAAAGCCGACGGCGAACGCAAGATGATGTTTATTGCCCCCAAAACCGGGCGTATATATTTGATTGATACCAACATGAACGTGCAATTCACGGGAACGATATCATTTAACCCCAAATTATACAACACCCTCATTGACGGCGAACACATCATTCACAATGCGCGCGGCGAGTATATCAACGTTTTCGCCGCATTTGATATATATTATTTACACAAGACGGATGTGCGTGGCGCATTGTTCATGCCGCTGAATGACGACGACATACCGGAAAAATTTCGTTTGCCGCTGCTAACCCGGGTTATTAAAAATTTGGACGCAAAGTCGGTGCTTTCTCACGACGCATTGCCGCCATTGCGTATTGAATGCAAGAAATTTATGGTGGCGTCGTCGCGCCAAAGCATATTTCAGTGCTGCGATTTAATTCTTTCCCGTATTAATGAGGGGCAGTATGAGTACAACACGGATGGCTTGATATTCACGCCGGCGGATTATGCGGTTGGCGCAAATAATGCGGGCGATAATGTTGCGCCCCCCAAAACCCGCATCACATGGGATTATTCCTTCAAGTGGAAGCCGCCTCAATACAACACCATTGACTTTCTTGTAACAACGAAAAAAGGCGACGACAATACGGACGTGGTCAAGTACATGTTCAATGATGGCATTGACGTGTCGTCTACCAGCGGACAAGTAACCCAATACAAAACGCTGGTTATGCGGGTCGGATACGACGAAAAAAAGCACGGCTATTTGAACCCGTGTGCCTCCATTATTGAAGACAAAATACCGCGCATTGAAAACGTGGACAACGAGGATTCCTATAAACCGGCGCCCTTTTATCCGTCTTGCCCGTATGACCCCGATGCCCACATTTGCAACATTGTGATTCGTCCGGATGAAAGCGGGAGCGCGCAAATGCTTACCGAAGAAAACGACGTAATTTATGACGAAACCATCGTGGAATTCCGGTATAACCCAGAAAAACCGGTGCACTGGCGATGGGAGCCGCTTCGTGTGCGCCACGAAAAAACGGCGGAATACCGCAGTGGCTTGAAAAATTATGGCAACGCGTATCACGTCGCAAACAATAATTGGTATTCCATACACAACCCCATTACCGAGGAAATGATAACCACCGGCGAAGACATACCCGAAGAAATGTCAAATGACGATATTTATTACAATCGCGCGATTACAACCAAGGGCAAGGAAGGCGCCAAGTTGCTGACGATGACACAAAACATGCGCGACTTCCACAATTTGTATGTGAAAAAATTGCTGATTATGGGCGTATCCAAGTTAGGAAACACGCTGATTGATATGGCGGCGGGTAAAGGCGGGGATTTGCCGAAATGGATTGCCGCCAAATTGTCGTTTGTGTTGGGTCTGGATGTGTCCAAGGATAATGTGGAAAACAAAATTGACGGCATATGTGCGCGGTATTTGAATTACCGCAAGAAATACACGCATATGCCGAGCGGCATATTTATTCACGCCGACAGCAGTCATGTCATTAAAACGGGGCAGGCCGCCATTACCGAACGATATAAACTCATATTACGCGCGATTTTCGGGGAAGGCGCCAAAGACGCCGATTTATTGGGTCGTGGCGTGTATAACGCCTACGGAAAGGGGGCGGACGGGTTTGACGTGTGTTCGGTGCAATTTGCGGTGCACTACTTTTTTGAGAATGTGAAAAAATTACACACCTTTTTGCGAAATGTGTGCGAATGCACAAAAGTGGGCGGCTACTTTATCGGAACTTGCTACGACGGCGAAACCGTATTCAACGAACTCAAAGACAAAGAAATGGGCGAATCAATTGCGATAACACAAAAGCCGAATGGAGAAGACCCGGTCAAACTATGGTCGGTTACAAAGCAATACTATCAAGAAGAATTTGTGGATGACAGCAGTTCATTGGGCTACGGCATTGACGTGTTTCAAGACTCAATCAACAAGACTTTTCGCGAGTATTTAGTGAATTTCAATTACTTTGTTCAATTGATGGAGAATTACGGCTTCACGCTGCTGACCGAAGACGAGGCGACCCATTTGGAAAACCCGTTGCCGGATGGAACCGGCACATTTGCGCAGCTGTATCACGCAATGGAAAATGAAGTGATGAAACACCCCGAAAAGGCGAAAGATTACGCAAACGCATTTAATATGACGCCGGAAGAAAAACGCATATCGTTTTATAACCGGTACTTTGTCTTTAAAAAGGTGCGCAACATTGATGCGAAAAAGTTGAGTAATAGTTTCTTGGCGTATGCCGGCATGGAAGAAAAGGGGGCAGATGAAGCGGCATTAGAAGAAGCCGAAAAACGCATTGAAAAAGCGGCCATTGCCAAAGACGTGGTTGAAAAAATGAATGAAACTACTTCGTCTTCGTCTTCGTCTTCAACTACATCGTCTTCAACCCCACCTTGGATGAAAAAATCAACATTGGAAGCCGTTGAACGTCGTGACAAAGAATATATGAAAGGGTATGAACATTTTGCCGAAGAAGCATTTGCACGTGAAGCAAAACAACCGCCTCAACAACATAAACCAGACCAGAAACCAGACCAAACCCCAGACCAACCTAAAAAAACAATAATACGGCCAAAGATTACGAAAAAAATCAAAGAACAACAACAACAACAAGATGTGTCGTCTGAGTCCGCGCCCATTGAATTGTTGGAAAAGAAGGTAGTCAAACGCCAAAGAACTAAAAAAGTTGTAAAAGAGTAAACGCTAAAACATAAAACAATCTAAACAAAATCTTGCTATTATTATAACTACACTACTTGCCACACACACCCAATAGTAATAATACATATTGTGGCACTAAGCGAATTATACCATAATCACCACCATGTATAGTTATAATATGTCTAATACATCCTATCACAAAAAAGAATATATTCCTGCGAATATAAATCATTCAAATACTGAAACAACCACACACCATAATAATACTTCGTCACTTACACAATCGCAAACGCCAATGACACAATCGCCACTGACACAATCACAATCAAATATCTATATGTTGCCTTTTATATCAAAAATAACAAACCTCGCAACTATTTTAATTGAAAAACACGAGGAACCACGCGAAGAAGAAGACTCTTACACGCAACCAGACGAAGAACAAGAACAAGAAATTGAACATTATCACGAAGATATATGTTATTTATCTATGGCCATTCCAATGTTAAAAAGGCATTCGCAACAGCAAGAGCAACAGCAACAGAAAAAGCAAGAGCAAAAGCAAGAGCAACGGCGACCGCATGAACAAAAAGAACAAAAAGAACAACAAGAACCAGTTGTATCAATGTCTATTCACAACCATATGTGTAAAATCAAATATCAAATTGAGAAATACGCGGATTTATGGAACAATGCCAAAAAATTCACAAATCCATATGAATTCATCCACACAAATGTTCCAGGACACAAAAACAGCGTCAGCAAATTCCGTCCAATCTCACGCTCCTTTTATAAAATGGTTGAAATAACCCAAACGGCAAAATTATTGGACCGTTATAAAACCGGTTATAAGCCGGTCGTGGTTGAACCGATTACGACATTTCATTTGGCGGAAGGCCCCGGCGGGTTCATTGAAGCAATTTCGTATTTACGAGGCGGAGCGTGCAATTGTGGCGGCGCGATGTGGTCCAATGTGCGGTGTTCAATGTCGTCGTTTGACATTAACGGTCTCAATAACGGTATCAATAACGGACTTGGACTTGGACTTGGACTTGGA
>Ga0169931_10012822_pt1 | contig 11553 bp, 6 predicted proteins | sample Kivu_15m_20L_FD_129675 | JGI IMG/M metagenome (GOLD analysis project Ga0169931, IMG submission 129675) | Freshwater microbial communities from Lake Kivu, Western Province, Rwanda to study Microbial Dark Matter (Phase II) - Kivu_15m_20L... | ecosystem: Environmental > Aquatic > Freshwater > Lake ... | reverse complement strand
CCCAACCCCAACCCCAAACCCATCCCCTACCCCAACCCCAACCCCAACCCCATTGCTTTCTGAATCAAATCATATAAATATTCTTTAAATATCTATAAAATAAAGAAAGAATCAAGCAGACTTACCAAATCTGTTTACGTTCGAAAAAGGCCTCCCTAGTTTCTTCATGACTGAGCCCTTTTAGTACTGCGGATTGGCCATTTGTTGCTTATTTTTCTGAAACTGTGGATTATAGTATGTCGATTCTTGTTCTTTGTGTGGATCTTAAAAAATGACACTGTTCATGGGAAGTGAAGAAGGCAAGTGTTGCTCTGGAGAAATTGACAGTTGTGACAAAACTGATCTTTAGAAATAGCTTTGTATAGGTGATCTGGTTTAATTTAACCTTTACAAAGGAACAGATTGGATATTGCTGTAAATTGACGGGCTTCTTGGTAGAGGCAGAGCTCTTTCATCTTCATAAAAAGATTGCTTTTCTTTCATTTTAATTGATGATTTATTATTAGAAACATTTGGTATCGAAGATGCTGATTGAACTGGCATATTAAACAACCGATTTTTAGCAATCGCGTTCTTAGGTGACGAAGGCACATTACCATTCGGCAGCACCTATGAAACATTTTCTTATATTTTGATAAGTTTCAGCAAAGAAGACCTGTTTTTATGGTTGGGTGTCATACCTGAATCCTAGTGTAAAGATCTATTCATTTATTATGTCTTCATGTTGACCATCTCAAATTATTTTGGTGTTTTAAGTCTGCTTTACTTTTAGGCTTATATGAGTTTTTTATTCGGTGTGAACAAAGCAGCCAAAGGATTGCTCGGAGGTTGATTTTTTTGCCTATTTTAAATCGTTTGAGAGGGAATCAACATCTTTATCAGAGGATTTTGTTGATTATCTGAATCATTTAGACTGGAATTTCCGTTGGGTCTATTGGAACTGCGATAAAAACTGTTTTATTATTAAACTTGAACCAGCAAAGGTTGATCTGCTATAGTTCTGTTTGTGTTTAGTCCGAAAATATTGCCCATTTGCATCAGAACTGCACCCGCATCGCCACCCACAAAATCTTTAAAATATTTTCTACTTCTGTCAGTCTTGTATTTTGGATTTATCATCTCATAAGTGACCTAAAATTTCTATTAAACTTGTGAGTAGGCAAGAGAAGTCTTCGAGCTTTCAGGTATGTGAAAAAGAGCTTCGTTGATGGTGTCCATGGGCAGCGCTGAGTTTAAAATTGTGAGAGAAAGACTCAAAAACAGACAAATGGTCAATTATAGTGGCATTTCATCTATTTTGTACTGGTAAAAAAACAAATAGATGAGAAGCTGACCCAAAGCAAAAGCAATAAGAAAGTATTACATGAGCTATATTGCAGTTTTAAAAGACATGGAAGAGACGGTATTGGGAACACAGTAGCTTCTGGTAATCAAAATTTTCTAGAAAAAGTAATTTAGAGCCAAGCCCGCAGCTGAAACTATGACGACAACAGGAACCAAAGGTGCATAAAATCCAGTCAAAGTAAGTGTTTTCAATACATAAGCGTACTTGGGAGGCAGATCTATCTAAGGTCCCTTGTATAACTAGTTGAGTTCTTCTTGAGTTTTAATAAAGAAACCTTTTTAAACAAGACACCTCATGATTCTGTTAACGATTTCGGTATAATTGAGCAAAATTGCCGTAACATTAGTGATGACAGCATTGAGAATCATAACTATTGTAATTTATGAGCAGATTCCGTTGTTGAAAGTGAAGTTATCGTAGTTCGCAGCTATTTAGACACCTACGACGAAGACTCCTGCGTTGAAGAACTGAAAAAGACTTTGTTTGACCATCAGAACAGTTTGGTACTAAGTAAGGGTCTAATTTCGTTCAAGCTTCGTTGTTATTTACAAGGTAATCATGATGAGAGCATTGAAGATTACAACTATTAGGGAAGAACCTATCGAGATTATAGTTTTTAATGTTTAATTAGTTTAGTTACGTGCAAGAACGGTCAGACCATACTGAGTTGCTCCACCCAGCAATAAAACTACAATAGAGATGGATCCATATCCTATTTTCCGGCATATTGCGCCCTTCATGGTAATACCGCTGTTCTACCAGCAGATGTCGTCAGGTTATGGAGCTCTTTCTATGCTAACTTTCTTTCCCTTAAGCTTAAGTTAGCTCTTGGGTAGACACGGCGTGCAAAAAAACTGCACTATTCGTTGCGGCAGACTGGGCTTATGTATAAACAAAGATTTGCTTTTTTGATGAGAAAAAACAACAACTGCTATGCGCGAAGTAGTATCCAAAGAAGGAGATTCCTTGGGTCTGAACTCACTGACTTTGTCTTATTTTATGCTGTTTTTAAAATTTTGAACATTTTCTTATCGAATTGTAAGATACTATCTGAGAGAATAAGAAAACAATATTTTTTACACTTTTAAATTTTACGTCCCTTATAGCTACTCAGGTGAGGCCTAAATTCTCCTTTGATTGATTAAATCTTAAATATCTTTTTAGGTGTGATGTAGATGTAGTCTTCTAAGTATGATGGCGTAATCACTAGGACTGTCTATTTTTTAATCGCATTAACTTTATAGCAGTCTACTTTTGTATCTAAAAAAGTGAATGAAAATGATAGCAATTACTATGAATCCTAGCTGAACGTAGCACTGTATAGTCATGTACATCGTATTACTTTCTTTGTTGATGAGTGCTAGGGTATTCAATAAGTCTTTGCTGCAGGTTTTAATCGAAGAACAGTCGTTGATCAAAATGTTAGTTATCAGCGAATATGCTGTAAAAAATAAAGCCATTATTAAAAGCAAGAAAGTGCTGTACCAAACATATTGAAAAAAGAGTGGCACACCAGGTCCAAGAAAAGAAAGTTTTATAGGTTAAATGCATACGCTTGTTTAAACCTACAAAGAGCCTACTCTTCGTCCACAACACTCACACTATTATGTATGGTTTTTATCGACATTTTTGAAAATACGATTGGCGAGACGATGTTTTTGTGCTTCTGAGTGAGATAGAGGTACTTTATAGACTGAGAGGATAGCTGTAGGACAAAGGCGTGTGTATGTCCATAATATTATCTGACTATTATTTAATTGCTCAAGGCGACTGTTACAACACATTCATACTTATATGCATTCAGAACAGATTAGATTAATTAAGATAGTATTCTATTAGCATATGATCACTCATGAGCTAGAGAAGTCTTTTCATTCTAGTTATTACTAGTCCACAGCTCGTATGCGCACTCCTGAGGTCAAATGCATGCCTATAAGCCCCATCAGGGTCACACTCAGGTCGTCTTCTTTCTATTTTTATGATTTTTCTTATGAGTTTTTGTCCAAAAAACTTTATTTTATTAGCTTGCCTGACTGCTATCTTGCGAGTTCTTTGGTGGTTGTCCTGAGGTTACTGTTTTCTTTGTCTATTTTCGAAAGTACGACCATTTTTTTGACTTTCTTTATCTTGCTCTAGTCAGCATTAGGTTAGCTGGGTGCACAAAGAGTCGGTCTGAGGGAAGGCCTGATGTTTTTAAGCAAAGTTTTTGCACTTATTTTACCATTTAGCTGATTTTTTATGTTAGTAGTTGAATAGAGTTGTGCATGGTTGTTGCCTGAAAAGCCATTAATCGATGTAAGAGACGGTAGTTGAGGCTGGCTGTTGGTGCGGAGAACTCCACGATGAGTAAGGGAGGGCAGTTTGGCTGTTGAAGGGTGGACGGGCTGAGCTTCTATCATGGAAATTATAATGGTCTGCAAAAAGAGAGGAGTCAGACACTGGAAGGCCAACAACATCTTCATGGCTCGGTGGGTCACTGCGAATGGTTGACTATGATATCATCATGCATTCCTCTTACCAATTAATCTATAAAAACCCTTTATCTACGCTTATATAGTTTTCCTTCAACTATGGGTCATCCATCATATATAGCTCAAGAACATTGAAATCAAAAGATTTATCTTGAATAAAAGAAGAACTTTTCATTTGAAAAAATAAACGACTAGCCTATAAAAAGCTAAGATTTTTAGTCTAATGGCATGTCATTTAGATGTTTCATATGATTTTATTGTGATTTTTGATGATCATTCATGTCTATCTGGCAACCTGAAAACTGGATTAAGCGAGTCCAAAAGATAGTCTTCTCCCCACCTGGCCTTGTAGCTGTTCACCAGATCAGCTCGTGACTGTCCCCACAGCAGTTCCCTCGCAGAACTCGAAACTCTTTGGAACACGAAATCTCCACCCACAATCGCAGCCAGAGGCAAAAAAGCAGTGGGTCTGATCAGTGTTTTGATGCCATGATTGGTCCATACTGAGAAAGCGTACGCGGGAGCAGAGAAAATTAATAGTCCATGGATCAAATTAGTAAGAATTCCAGGAGCTGCGGGTTGGAGCAATCTCTTTTCATGTTCGGTAAGAATATCAGGGTTCATCGCATTGATTTTTTTGAGAGCGTACAGTCCAATAGGCACTGTGAGCTACTTGGGGCGCTTGTAGTTTACATGTTGATGATGTCCGTGATGGCCGTGGTGGTGTGCCTCAAATTTCTGGGTTTTGTTTATGGTGTTTATCATGATGCGCTACTAAGGCGTGAAGGGGTCGGTGGCTTTGTGGTGCGTAGAGGCGTGATCGTGGGATTAATCGCTCATTACAAAAAAAAAATATAAGGAAAATCATTAAATAAACATCAACATCATGTATAGATTATCTAATTAAAAAATTTCTGTAAATAAAACAATCAAATTTTTGGTTGTGATAGTAATATTATGATAGGAAGTTTATTTTAGTTTATTGAACCAAAGGCTCAAGAACACTAATAAAAAGTGCGAAGCACATGCTTGACTTTGACAAAACAATCAAGTTTTTAACTCAAAACTGACAAATCTATTGCGAAATCATCTGCCAGGCATACTATTAATAAGTTTCATAAAAGCATTTTGTCACAAAAAACTTCAATTTAAAACGATTAACCTCGAAGATAGCAGCCTAAATCGAGATCTCTTCCCAATAGAAAAAACGCAATTTAGCTTAATACGAGTTAAAATAAAGCAAAAACAGGTCAAAAGATGCAGATAAATAGCAATTAATAAAAGCTAAAAAAACTTTGCCAGCGAATCAAAGAGAAGGCAAGCAACACAAATGTAGTCAATAAAAATAATCCTAACTTTTTACATATAAATGCTCGACTAAGATAAGACCATCATTTGCTTAAATCTTTAGTAAGAGTGTAGTAGCTATAAAAGACAGGTCATCAGACATTTTTCTAGATTTCGCTTAACAGATTGACTACGGCTTTCAAAAAAGCTCAACCAATACCGAAACTCAGAGATAATCGAAAATTGTCTGACCATTTTTAACAAAATCAATCATTTAGAACCACATTTTACACGTCAAATACTGAAGAAGATTAACTGAAACATCTCAGAAAGACAATTAGCCCTAATCGCACAGTAATTTTGTAGAAACAACGCAAGTGGGTAAAGAAACGAGCTAGATCGTCTTAGGTTCACGAAATGCAGTTATCAAGTGTTCAAAAAAAAGTTTTTTAAATTAAAAAAAGTTAAAAATAGAGAAGATGCATGCTTGATAAGATAAAGTAGATCATGAATCAATCCAAGGGCAAGATTAAGACTCCTTTGCGGGCATATTCGATTAGTCATCAAGCTGATTTCTAATGATCTATGACATTTTTAAACAAAATGACTGATTTTATTACTCAAAAGTTCGTTTTTATCAAAATTAATGATTTTTTGATAAACTTTTTATTGTATTAGTATCTTTTGTATATTTGATCAACATAAGATGATAAGCTGTAAATAAATCTTATTGCTGACCCTCATCACAACAGTCCTGGCAAATCCATCTTAGCACAAACTCATAACAACTCAAAAAATAGTAATAAGTGTCGTTTCAGCTACACTTTGCATTATTTTAGTATTTTTATTGTACGATCGTCGACGAGGATGGACAGGTATTAAGTGCATCAAAGATCGATTCGTGCAATTCTGCATGCGTTTTGGCAAATCAAGCAAAGCAATCGGCGAATAACTGGTTTAAACTGAGGACAACATACCGACAACAAAACCTACGACCGTTCTCGATTCATAACGAGAAAGATAACTCATTCAAGCAGATATATAGGCATTAAACAGACAGGCGTAGTAAAATCAGGTGGACATTCAAGGAGTTTTCAAAGAAAAGACGAGTCGCAGTTTGACAAAAAAATAGAAAAAATCAAAGTCTAAGTTGAAGAGCAAGCTGCAAAGTATGTAGGAAGAACAGGCCGAGGCTGCCTAGTAAAATTCATTGAATTCTGAATGCTTATAGGAGTAGAAGACTTCATAAGTATAAGCGTGATACTGGCTATAATTTTAATTGTTGAACCATGTAAGCATAGCAAATCATTGAAGCCCCATAAAAAAACACTACTAAACAAATATCAAAGAACGGTTTTGAGACCAGATCGGTGCTGGTGCCGCCCAACAGATTGTCGCCTTTGCGCAAGCATTGGGAACAAATATGCGAGACGGTCGTGAAAAATATGAAGTTGCAGATTAGAATGAATACTAAAAAGAAGACAGTTGATGTGAGGGAGTGTGCTTAGACTGAAGACAGGAGTGCTTTGCAGCGCACTACTGATTTCTTGAGAGCCTTCATGTTAGGTTTTTCTCTCGACGACGCCATCGCTATGCTCAGACTCGATGATCTTTTCCTTTAGACTTTCCAAATAAAAGATGTAAAGAATCTTCAAGGGGATCATTTGTCTCGATGTATTGCTCGTATTTCTGGAGAAAAAGGAAGGACCAAGCATGCCATCGAAAATGCAACAAAGACTAGAATAATACTTGCAGATAGCACGATTCACCTTATGGGAAGTTTTGCCAATATGAAAAGCGCAAGGGATTCTTTGTGTAGTTTGATTATGGGTACGCCGGCGGGAAAGTTGTATTCTCAGTTGAAATATGTATCGAAGAGGCTTAATTAAAAATTTTGATACTGAGGACTACTTTATTATGTTTCAAGTTTTATCATAGAAAATTATTTATGTATCGTATTTGAGGTCATTTGCATAGAAATTAGATAAAAATTTATAAAATATTTGAATAGATCAATTGAATGCTAAGCTATACTAGGCCAATATTTAAAATTTAGTATATATTAATATAACTAATCTTTTCTAGCTTATAGCTTTGAATTCGAGCGTTTTTTCTTTGAAACATGGGGTGATAGTAGGGGCTACTGAGTACCGGTTTTTCAAATAATTATTATTTTTTTTATTCGTATAGAGTATGCATTCTGAAGCTGACAGCGTTTCACTAATGCTCAAAACCAAGGTCCGTGAGGTCATCCTGCTGACCGACAATAGAGTATCTCATCAGTAGGGTCCTGTGCCTAAAGATTTTAGGAATTCTGGTTTCAAAGGTAGACATAATGTGAGATAGAAACCTAAGTAGACCCTTTGTAGTTCCCTAAAAACTTAATGGAACTCGGTCACGGAGACGATCTGATAGAGTCTTTGGTGCGAAGAGTGTGCGATTTGTAGTAGCGAGTGCGAGTTTTGTCGTAGATCAAGAGCGTGGGCGGCAAGAGTGCTGTGCGTGAGAAGAAGAAACACAGAAGACGATTCGGGTAGCTCCTAAGGGATCACAAGGTAGTGCTTTATATGAATTAGTGTTAGGGATGCGGCAAGGTCTACGGGTCTGAAACGTCGCTCAGGCATCATAAGAAGGTTAAACACGGGAAACAACAAAACGATTAGTGATATATCAATTAGTATGTGTGCGGTCGAATCATCAAACTATCATGACTCAAATGGCATTAACTGTATTATCTCTTGTTTAAAATATGTGTAAACTATGGAATAGTATATGATCTCAATCTGTTTGATTTGATCAAAAAGTTATGTATTGAATATTGAAGATGCTATAAGCTGAATATTTGAGAAGTTTGTGAGGGCGTTATACTATTGAGAATAGATTAGAATTAATTTAATTGCATCAACATAATATTTATGAGTAGTAAACCAAGTGACGACCAGCTACGTCAGGCCATCGACGCCATCTTCAGTAAGTACGACGTAGATAAAAACGGCACCCTCGAGGGCAACGAAATCTTCAGTCTGATCAGTGATGCCTTCAAAAGTCTGGGTCGCAATCGCGATGTGAAAGAGGAAGAAGTCACGCAGTTCATCAAGGCTATCGACAAAAACGGGGACGGAAAAATATCAAAGACCTAGCTCTTCGAAATTCTTAAGAAACTCATCAATAGCAGCAGCGGATGATCCTACATATCATATCTCAAAAAATACAAGTATACAATTGCATATGTTCTATCATCACAGCACCCACCTACTTGCATACTTTTTCTAACCAAAAATGGATTTTTTAATACTAAGGCATGGCTGGGCTGAACTTATATAGCGGGCAAACTATGATTCAGATTTGATCATGACATTAATATAAAAATCAAATAAATAGGGCCTAAAAAGAGTATACCAGAACACAAAATACAAGCATAAATCAAAACACAAAGAAAAGTTGTGTTTTAATATAAAAAGCTTAAATTTTATCAAAAATATCCGAAAATATAAAGCTAGATTAGTACAAAGTAGTATGATCACAAGTATCGGTAACTTTTCCGGTTGTGGAAGGTCCTCACATAGCCGCCTGGACTCACATTAATTTCCTACTAAGCCAAAACAGCTTCCGTCGTCTTTTTTTCATAAATTTCATATTTTTTAGCAGATTTCTATGGAGTAACTGATTATTTCTTTCGATTTTTATAGTTCATGTAGTTCGTATACGAATTCGAGGGTATTTCTTAAGTTAACTCACGACTCAACACAGCTGGAGATCGACTTATTTTTTTTTATTTTATCTGGTTAATCGGTGACTATAATTTTTACAATAAGTAATTGAAAATTTTTCCGCGAGGTCTTGTGGTAGCTTCCTATCTATTCGGAGTGATTTCCCTGATAGGTCTGGCCCCAGGAAAATACTTTTGAGGCTGTTCTGGACTATAATTTTTATGAGCATTTTATTGTCTTTTGATTTTGATTTAAATTTACGGCTGTTCAAGATCTTTGAGGTATTTGTAAGTTTATTTAGAACGAGGTCTTGAGGGAGACGATGGCAGTCGATATGTGGCGCTGGCTAACAGTTGGCTCGAATCAGTGGATATCTTGTGTGGAGAATATCTGGATGGCGAGTATGTAGTTTTGTTGTGCTTACGGTTCACAGCTGCCATGAGTTCTTATTGGATCTTTTTGAGGTTGTCAGTGTTGCTTATCTACACGAATTTAGCAACTCCGGGCTCAACTACTCTTGGTTACTACCTTCGTGAATGAGGTAACTAGGCATGCGGACTGTTTTCAAGAATACTTTGTCCGAATGCGCCCATCACTTCTTTTCTGCACAGTTTTTTTATATCCCCGAATATTTGCGAAACATCTTGAAACTTTTTAAAACTTATGAATTTGTCTCTAAAGCTTGTTCCTCGCTTAAAGTACTGTTATACTAGTCTAATGGCCTATATGGATCTGTTTCCTTAAGTGTATGCAACTGTTTGATTGTTACGAAAATCACCTTATTAGATTACGGTAGTTACAAGTGCAGGTCCCCCTTGTGCTTGACGACCGAACTAAATATTTCGAGGAAAGAGGTCATAATGACCGATTTAGCGGACTGTTCCTTTGCTTATTTTTAAACCCAGAGAAGGAGTATTAGCAAAGCCTATCCATTGCATTCCTGCTTGCTAACTGCACTATATATCAGGCCCCATATTGACCTTTACATAGCTTACGGCTGACCAAATTTCTTTACTTACTTTTTACTTTACTATCTGCTATGCTATTTTTCGACCTTCTTCATCGTTTTTTACTGAATGAGAACTCACAAGCTTAGTTTTTCCTTACCTAGACTACAGTTAACTAACTTGATTTTTTTCTATTAATGCCAAACGCTGGACTATTCCTTTCTAGAAAAGTGCAAGATAAGCTGCTTCTGAGGTCATTCGATACAGGCAGACTCCCTCAGGCAGTCCTCCCCTTAGCGTGCCTTGAAAATACTATCTATTAGGATACACAAGAAGGGCGGGTCCTTGAGGTTCCTGATGTTGAAAATGCGCAATCGCAAGCATAAATTAGTTATCCATGAGAATACCTAGTCCTTCGAAGCTGTTGTCGACGATGTTGCCTTGGTACTTGGCGTTGCGGTAGTCAAAACACCCCAAAAATGTTTTTTCTTTCATGATAGACTATAACTATAAAATTTATTAGTGTATCAACATCACTCATTCGATCATACTGTACATATCCCCAATCAATTTTTAATCTCCAGTCTACTGCACGAGATTCAAAATGTTAGCTATTGATGTTTTGTTTCGGACTACCTACTAACGAAGCTGTTTGTTACTGCTCTATAGTTGTTAACGTTATTTCAGTATAGTTTTTTGTGTTTTTTGAAGAGAATCGACTAGCTTTTTTGTTTATTAAAGCTTTATGCGAGCCTATAGACCTGCATTCTAGCTTTGTTGTTTCTGAAGTTGCCCCAATTTTTACTTCAACTCTGATATCTAAGTTCTTAACTACTAATTTTCCTTGCGCTCTGCACCTTATTATCGCTTCATTTAGCTCATTTTTCGGATCATTTATTATTTTTTCTATAAAAGTTTTTCTAAAGTCTATGCTTTTTTGCGCCATTCGCCCTATTCTTTGATGTCTTTCATAGTTGGCACTTTTTTTCTTTATTACTTGATTTCTTGTATCTGTTATTGAAGTTATGCCTGTTATCTCTAAAACCCTTGTTTTTAACGTTTCAATCTTTCTTATACAGCCGATAATTTCGACGACAAATCAACGTTTTGATACTATAAATTTTTGATTTTTGTTTTAAGTTAGGCTATAACTCGATCTTTTTACTATACTTAGTCTGAAAGTGACTATCTTTCTTTGTGACTTATGGTCTATTTTCTTTCTAAATGTCTAAGTTGCTATCTAAGTTGTTTTGTTTAAGTCTAACTACCCAAAGCGATGTTTTTGGTCGACTATTGATACATAGTTGCTCTTTCTTATAGCTTTTTTATCTAGTTTTTATACAAGGAAAGCTGTTGTCTGCAAGAAGCGATCTAATTTTTGCTTTATCCGATCTATCTTTTAAACTACAGATTTTATTTTCTCAGATGATCTAGCTACTTTTCAGCTCTGTTCATCGCCAAATTTCTCTATGAATCATGCCCTTACTGTCTGCTGTTTTCTTTTACTTTGGCCATAAGCTAATTGACTCTTTTTTCTAGCTATTTATTATTTTTTTGAAGCTACTTATTGGCGTTTTAAGTCAAATCGTATTTTTCTTGAAGCCCCGCATATCTACTTTTAAGTGATTTTGCGACTTCTTGCAATTTTTAGAGCTAAGATGCCTAGACTCGATTATCGGACACAGGTTTGAGTAGTTTGGTACTTTTGTATTTTTTTAAAGCTTAGTCGTGTTATGTCTTTTTGTCTGATTAAGGCAGCTACTGATGTGAAACAATATTACCAGGATTTTGTT
>Ga0169931_10012821_pt1 | contig 11554 bp, 12 predicted proteins | sample Kivu_15m_20L_FD_129675 | JGI IMG/M metagenome (GOLD analysis project Ga0169931, IMG submission 129675) | Freshwater microbial communities from Lake Kivu, Western Province, Rwanda to study Microbial Dark Matter (Phase II) - Kivu_15m_20L... | ecosystem: Environmental > Aquatic > Freshwater > Lake... | reverse complement strand
TAATGGTGGGATGAGTTAGATGGGCAACAGTTCCCCACTCGGCTGTTGCTACTATATTTCAAGGCATTAAACCGTTAGTAGAATCGGGCACTGATCTACAATCTACACTCTAAGTGAATCAGTGTTAGTGTCTTGAAATATGGTGAAGGTGTAATGAGAGAAGCACGGGATCGCCACATAAGTCTATAGGACCATTCAGTAAGATTGGCAAGCGGTGGAACAAGGTTCAGGAGTGGTAAAAGCCCACACATCATAGTCAAGCACATTACTGCCCTATCTACTACGGGGCGGAGGGCTGTCGATTACGGCCCGTTAGTGTGCTTGACTATGTAGCAGTCAATACTATAAGTGGTGGATTTGTATAGCAAACGATAAACAATAGTGTAGTTCGCGGGAATCTCACCTCCCCAACTACTCTAACGCTATACGGAGCATCAGCATGAGTATTTATTCAATATATAAAGTCACTAATTTAGTGAATGGTAAGATATACATTGGTTATGATTCAAATTGGCCCACTAGAATAAGTCAACATTTTGGAACATACAAAAAAGCAAAATACATATTTTACAAAGCCATAATAAAATATGGTTGGGATAATTTTTCTTGGGAATGCATATATCAATCCAAAGATGAACATCATACAAAAAATGTGATGGAATCATTCTTTATTGAGCAGTATCGTTCGTATGTTGGTTTTGATGATTGTAAGGGTTATAATATGACCCTTGGTGGTGACGGAACTTCCGGTTACAAACATACCGAAGAACAAAAAGAAAATAAGAAAAAATACTACTTAGAAAATTTCGGCGTAGACAATATATCAAAAATACCAGAAATAGTTAGTAAAAGATTTGATACTTCATTAAAATTATATGGGGTTGAACATCACAGTAAAACTGAAGAACATCGTACAAAGATAACCAATAAAAACTATGAACGCGGTCGTAGGCCGATTGTCATAGAAGCAAAACGAATAGCAAAAGAAACTGGTACAAAAATGCCACCAGGAATAAACTTTAGATCAGATTCGTTTCTTGAAGAATTTATAAAACAATGTAAACAAGAATATGGCAAGGTGTACAACTTGCTATAATGGAAGAAGGGTAACGGATCCTAAAACCCTTCAAGGCACAAACCGTGGGGGCAATTACGGTCCCTCCCATGCTGAACCTGACAGTCTGGAAAGACAGACACCATATAAAACCACATTATTCCCTTGGTGAATGGAAACAATGGGACCAAATGGATAAGGACATAAATTAGTGTGGTTTTATATGGTACAACAATGGGTGGTATGTAAGTGTAGTTGTAACACTGAGGACCGGGATTCCCTTCCCAGCAACACTGGGACCATATTTGAGCATATTCTAAAACCCCGTAACTTATTCTCCCCACATCCTAGGTAGGCTGAGAGTAAGCAAACCAGTAAATGGTGTAAGATCCGCAAGGGTGGGGTAGTCGCAAGTGAAAGTCTTGGCAGAGTATGTTCAAATATGGTAATGAGCGTAGTTGCCCGTATTCCTATATGGTCAAGACAACTACGCAATAGTCTGTGGCTACCTTTCCCGTAAGGGGCGGTAATCAATCCGCTTAATAGTTAGACAACTGAACGGTGTTGGCAAACCAGCAAATGAGTGGAAAGCTCATAAACCATATGACGGTCAGGAAAGACTGACGCCATAAATTAGTACATACAGTTGCGCCCGAACAGTAAGGGAGACAGCCACTGTGGTTGAAGCACTGTATGTACTAATTTATGGTTCTGAGTCAAAGTGCAAAGCCTAAGCAGCTCAACGATCAGGGTAATACAGCATCCTGCTACCATCATGGCCGATGGATTAAGGTAGGAAAGCAGCAACATGACTGCTTTTAAACAGATGATCGTAGCCAACAAAATGCGTGAAAGACATTTGACAATAATTCAGCGATAGCATATAATGTGTGCATACGCTGAAAAAACAGCAAAGTTCTTTAACAAACAAACGCCCCTGTCTTCTAATGGTTAGGAATCCAGATTTTCATTCTGGCAATCGGAGTTCGATTCTCCGTAGGGGTACCATATCTGAGTACTGTACTCAGATATGGTAAAAAATTAATGGGTGTTGTCCCGACCGGCGGTCTGTAAAATCGTTCCTGAAAGGTCGGAAGTCAAGGTTTGTGGAGCGTTACCATCAACACCCACCAAGATAAATATTCAACAAAGGAGAAAATCATGAAACTTTAGATTAACTAAAAGGAGCATGATATGAGTAGAACATATAAAGATCGTCCCTATAGGATTAACTATCCTGAAGAACAATGGGATTATCGTTATGGTACACCTGATCTCATGGATGTCCTATACTCTAGACATCTTGAACGGGCAGGTGTACTAACAAAGAAAAAACGGCAGGTTGATACAGAATATCATTGGATGACTACACCAAGTTGGTTTATCCGTGATTTTATGAATAGACCTCAACGCCGCGCAAGTAAGATGTGGGAAGATACTGTGGTTGGAAAAAATATTGATGAATTAGAGGTTGAAGATCCTCCGATTCTCGGGAAGAAACCACACGTCTATTATTGGTAAGATTGGGCAGTTGGTGCGAGTGGACGATGCCACCATCCTTACAAGAATGGTAATACCGCAGGTTCGAATCCTGCACTGCCTACCAAACATATTGTCAGTATCGTTAGTCAGAGCGTCGGATAGTCTGGTTCATTCCACCTGCTTTGGGAGCAGGAGCGAACATTCGCGTCGTAGGTTCGAATCCTACCGCTCTGACTAACGGTATTGATTTTTCAGTGTTAAGAATTAATTGGAGGTATGGCGCAGCGGTAGCGCAGCGGACTTTAATAATAGGAGTGCCCTAAAAGAAATTTTAGGAGTATAACTCGTCAAATTCGGTGAACGCTTTAAAATGCCAATACCGAGCCAAGCCCAGAGATGGGAAGGTGTAGAGACTAGACGGCGAGCATCTAAGGTAGCAATACTATGATGAAGGTATAGTCCAGACCACAAACTGTGTCGAGCAGGTAGTGAAAACTATAGTGGTAAGTTAATCCGTTGGTCTTGGGTTCGAATCCCAATGCCTCCACCAAGATAACAAAACCCCAGTACCTCAACGCTCTTCTAAAGCGTAGCCGAGTAATTGGAGTCAATGGGGGTTCGATTCCCTCCTGGGGTGCCAATTTCGAACTTTTATTTTGTTTGTATAAATACAAACAGAATAGGGGTTCGATTATGCCGAGACAAAGAAAAAATGTTACATGTTTAAGATGCGGAACTATAAATCTTAGAAAAAAAAGTAAATATTGTTCACTTCAGTGTTCAAAACATGTAACTAAGGAAACAGCAGAAAAAATTTCTAAGGCTAGAACAAAATATTTGAAAGAAAATCCAGATAAGCATGTTTGGAAAAGACTTAGTAAATTTAAATCTGAACCATGTGAAAGAGTAAAAAAATATTTAAATGATAAAGGAATTAAATTCATTGAAGAATGGAATCCGTTAGAATTTAGGCAATTTTCTATTGATATTGCTTTCCCTGACATTAAACTGGGAATAGAAGTAAATGGTAATCAACATTATAACAGTGACGGTACACTTAAAGAGTATTATCAAAAACGGCATAATCTGATTACTGAATCTGGCTGGAAATTAATTGAATTACACTATTCAAGTTGTTTTAATGAAGAATTTCTTGCGAACATAATTTCAAGTTGGGAACAACCAGATTACTCTCAATATTTTGAGATTAAACGAATAAAACAAGAACAAAATAAATCAAAATCAGAAGCAAGAGGAGTCAAAGTAAAAAGAAAAACTGATGAAAAAATGATTCCTAAAATTCATGAATTGTTGAAATCTAATATTAATTTTGGTGAGTTTGGCTGGGTAAAAAAAGCAGCAGTATTCTTACAAGTCAAAGAACAAAAAGTAAATCAATTCATGAAAAGATATGCCTCTGATTTTTATGAAACTAATTGTTTTAAGAGAAAAACAAATTAAGGATGCTAACAGCAATAATTTTATGGATAAACCACGTGAACGGTTCGATTCCGTAGTCGTCATGTAATTGATGATTTAGTGTAACGGTAGCACAGAGGTCAAAATAAAATGCATCCTGATAAAGAAGATACATAAAGTATCATAAATTGTGTTGTTATGGAAAATTCCAGTGTTCACCTGGAAAATGCACTCTCACTGTAGGCTCTGGTTGCAAACATCCTACACGAGTTGTCAGTTAACGAAAGTGGGCAAAAGTATCGACGGATACTCCATATAAGTTAGCACAGTAAAAGCAAACGGCAGTCGGGCTATGGCTGTCCATAACATGACAATACAATTTATGATATTGGCCGATGGGACTGCATGGAGTGGTCGCCTCACTGTCACTGAGGAGAATCAGAGGGGATCGTTACCCCTATCGGTCGCCAGATTATGGAGAGGTAATTCTAGGAAGCCCTAGACGCAGCCTGCTAAGCTGTCGGCCTGCTGATGAAGTGGGTGTGGAGCGTTACCACTGCCTCTCGCCAAATATATTAGAATAAATAAATGTATGAGAATACATGAAATAACTGAAGGTTTAGTACAGCCACAGCGTACTACTAGTACACCATTAAATCAACCCTATGATTTAGGTCAATTAAAACAGGACTCTAATAAAAGAGTTGGTCAAGGCTGGTATAGTTATGGTACTCCTAATGAGCGTCCAGAAGAATATAATGTGGCTACACATATGCCTAGCAGAGTTCATCTTGATGCTAAGTATCTCTGGATTAGTACGATAGAACCATATATGGGTGATAATCCATACTTGCCTGTGTATTACAATATCAAACAACATCCAGATAGTCTTGGTCGTGCTAGATTAGAATATCAGATGAAGCGATATTATGCTCTTCGTGATATTCAGATGAGATATTATGAATTATCGGGTGATTCGCGCAGCAGTGATGATAAAAGATTAGTTAAGCAATTAACGCTTATGGTTAGACAGGCATTGGACGATCCTGAAATAAATTTCTATACCAGCAATCCAGAAAAGGTATTTTCAGATTTTGTGAGAACATGTGAGAAAATGGCTCGTGGTAGTGAGCCAATTACAGGTAATCCAGAATTTGTACAAGCCATAAAATTGATTAAGAACTTATTGGATACTCATCCTGAATTAGATAACGATATGCATACTGGAAATATTATGTTAGACGTTACGCCATACGGATTAGTTCCAGTGTTTACTGATCCTATCAGTGATGGTGGAAAGAGCATAATTAGTACACAAAATCCTAATATAGATCGTAAATCTGTTTAGCATTAAATGCTCTTATAGTTTAACGGGAAAAATAAGGGATTTGTAACCCCTAGTTCTCGGGTCAGTTCCGAGTGAGAGCACCAAACACAGTTGACAACTAATAGAAGATCTACTATAATAGACACAAGTTAAACAAATACTGCGTGAGAAGCACAAGTGGTATGGGCACCGTTCTCATAAAGCGGAGGCAGTCGGTTCGAATCCGACCTCACGCACCAATCAAATGACTAAGTGGACTTATACTGAATCAATTCCTGAACGACTATATGTTGCCTGTAGTGGTGGTGTAGATAGTGTGGCAACTGCTGCTATTCTCAGTGAATGGCGGGATGTTACTCTACTACATTACAGTCATGCGGATGATGTTCATCTACATGAATATGATGTTGTCCAAGAGTTAGCACATAGGTTAGGATTGAAATTGATTACTACTGTACAACTTGATACAGTAGAACAAAATCGTGAAGCCAGGTGGCGTGAAGCCAGATATCCTTGGTTTCATAGTTTTGATGGTGATGTTGCCACTGGTCATACCTTGGACGATGCGGTAGAATGGTATTTGATGACTTGTTTACGTGGTCGTGGTGAATATATGTCACACCGAAATAAAAATGTGTTTCGTCCATTTTTATTGACAGACAAGGATCGGTTGGTAAAGTATTGTGAGTATCGTGGATTGCGTTGGTATGAAGATCCAGGCAATTACGATGTTGAATTTAGTTTGCGTAGTCGTGTGAGAGGGAGTTTGGTTCCGGTTGCCCTACAGTGTGAGCCAGGACTCAATCGCATGGTACGGCGTAGACTGGTAGAAAAAATTAAAAAAGATAAGGTAGAGAGTTGACAGGCAGAATTGTCTAGTATATAATTCTGCTATGTTCTTTAACAACGTGCCCGAGTGGTGGAATGGGTAGTCACAGCGGACTTAAAATCCGCCGCTAACCGAAAGGAGCGTACCGGTTCGAATCCGGTCTCGGGCACCATGACTAAATATAGTGCGTAGTGTAGTGCAGCACTATATTCTAGCATTCTGAATTGAGTAAGGACTGTGTAATGTGGTCTAGAAAGCGATCTGGCGGCGGCTTGAACCCTGCTCCTAGATTCTCAATTGGTTCACGGGATGCTAGAATATAGTGTTGAGAGAAAGAGATTAGGGGGATGGGACTGCTTGGGGTGGTCGCCGCACTTGCAATGCGGATATTCAGATCGGTTCGAGTCCGATATCTTCCACAAAGAATTGTTGTATGAAGCGAAAATGATGCGTTCCGGACCCGGCTATCGTATGCCGGCAGGTCCACCATAGATACATTGGGGAATAATATAGTCTGCAAGGACGAATGCTGTCGGTTAGACCGTCCAACAGTGTATCTATGATGGGCCTGACAGGATTCGACGGAGTGAGTAGTTCTAGTGGACAACACGGTAGATGACGACCGTAAATCGCATAAAACTATAAATGCTAATGATGCATTTTATTCTGAGGATCTTCGCCTAGCGGCATAAACTCAGTGGGGTTTCGTCGGCTGTCCTTATTAACCAATCAGCCGACACAAAATTTATGTACAGCACTTGACAGGTAATAAATAGTGTTGTATAGTACAAGAATACAGACGCGGGCGAGGAAGACAGTAATCCGCTTGGCTCATAACCAAGAGATACCTGGTGCGACTCCAGGGCGCCGCAACCCTTAACTAGAATCCTTACAGCAACATTTAACTTTAATTGGAAATAAGTAAAAAACAGGATTCTGATAATTTCAATTCCCCCGTAGCTCAGCGGTAGAGCAGGTGACTGTCACAAGGCAGCATATAGTGGAAACGCTATATGAAAACTCGTCAAATTCGGTGAAACCTAAATGTGAAAGCATATGGCAACGCCGAGCCAAGCCCAGAGATGGGAAGGTGTAGAGACTAGACGGCGAGAACCTAAAGTAGAAATACTATGGTTATGGCATAGTCCAGAGAGTAGCGAAAGTTACACAAATCTGTAATCACTTGGTCGGATGTTCGATCCATCCCGGGGGAGCCAACTTTTAGATGCGGGTATAATTCAGTGGTAGAATGTTTGCTTGCCAAGCAAAATGTCGTCGGTTCGACCCCGACTACCCGCTCCATTGAATATAGGATGCTAACAGCAACAATTTAACACTAGACTTGTAATCTAACCACGTTAAAATGCATCCTGATAAATATTGATATCTTAAAACTAAGAGCATAGTGAGCGGCGTTAGTTCAGTTGGCAGAACGCTATCCTTCCACGTTAGAGGTCATCGGTTCGAACCCGATACGCCGCTCACTGTGCTTTTAAGTAATATAGAATGCTAACAGCAAAAATTAACTCTTAGTCTGATAAACTAACCAAGTAAAATGCATTCTGATTTTCAATTCCGGTGTAGTATAATGGCAGTACAGGAATCTCCAAAATTCTTGGCGGAAGTTCGATCCTTTCCACCGGACCCGTTATATGGAATACTAACAGCAAATAACTTTAGGTTGATAGCCTAGTGGTTGCAGGTTCGAATCCTGTGCTATACTTCGGTATAGGTTAGCTCAGTTGGTAGAGCACTAAAAATGTATTCCGAGTGTTAGACAACTTAGGTGTGGCTGAACCCAAAAAGCGCGGGAGCAGGTTGTGACCCTGTTTTCTAGTGGGGGCGGTACCCACCAGTCACCCCTAAGTTGTTTAAGTTTTTTGCCCCGGTGGTGTAATGGCAGCCACGCATGTCTTAGGAACATGTGCCGAAAGGCGTGTCGGTTCGAGTCCGACCTGGGGTACCATGTATTTTAGGATGGTAACAGCAATAAAAACAATCTGCATAATTGACAAAAATTCCATCCTGTTGTATAGTTATAAAAGTTAATGGCGCTTTGGCCGAGTGGTTTAGGCACGGTCCCGATAAGGCCGGACGAAAGTCTACGTAGGTTCGATCCCTACAGGCGCCACCAAAGATTTTATTTCTTGTAATGCGGTCTCTGGGGTATAATATCTATCCTCAAATACTTTTACAACAAATCCAGCATTTCTAAACAAATTTATTTTTATATTATCTCTTTCTTGTACTTTAAGTAACGAATGGTTGTACAACTTCATTTCTTTATAATGCCACGGCCCATTCCACATAATAGCCAAGTTTAATGATGGTATAAAAATATCAACATCCCAATTATCTACTAATATGTAATTAGAGCGTGTTGAACTATCTATATATTCTTTGCACAAGTTAAACAATTTAATTTCGTCTTTAGAGCGTTTAATTCTTTTTGTGTTAGATATTTTGCCTCCCTTTTGACCAGATATAATGTTTGCTTTTTTGTAACAAATATCACTACAAGTTTTTCTATTCTTTAATAAGTGAAAAAATTTATTACAAACTTTACATTGACCAATCTTAGAAAATGGTGGCCTCTTATTTTTCAAAGATATTAATAATTTTGTGTTTTTGGATACCACATATCCGTTGTCTATTCGTTCTTTGTTCGTAATAATTGCAGCACACTTATGTCCACAATATTTATTTTTTCTTTTTGCATATGATAAGGGTTCGTTACAAGAATTACATAGCAATGGATTTGATTTATATAAATCCACTTTTGATTGTTTTTTTGAAAGTTTGGTTAAATCTGATTTTTCTTTTCCAATTAACCCATTTTTCTTGCATCTTTTGTTGCCCTCATCAGTGTGTTTAGTTATAAAATGACTGAAAATTCCTTTGACAGATTTTGTCTCATGGCATATGATACATGAGCATAATGGTGATTTATAATTCATTTGATTCTCCTCGTTATAAATACTTGCGAACCAGACAGCCATCACTCCTCGTGTGGTTGATTGTTTGGCGGGAATCAAACAATCTTATGGTTCATCTTTATTTATATCAATAAAAATTTTTCCTAAAATTAGTTCGATTCTAGGTCTGGGCACCAAGAATAATTTCCCACTGTAGCTCAATTTGGTAGAGCGGCGGCCTGAAGAGTCGTGCGTTATAGGTTCAAGTCCTGTCAGTGGGACCAAAAATATATTGCTGATATATCACAGTGGTAGTGAGCTTTCTTGGTAAGAAAGAGGTCGCAGGTTCGATCCCTGCTATCAGCACCAGATAAATACTGTCATGAAAACACGCGAAATTATCACAGAAAACATTCAACCTGGTGAATATGTATATCATGCCAGTTATTTGCCTGATCTACGATCTGGATTAAATAGCATCCTACGTCGTGGATTACAGCCTAGCAAAGATGGTTATTATGGCCCAGGAGTATATTTCGCATATACACCCGAAGGTGGTTTCTATCATGTTAGTGCTGAAGATGCCACGATGTTTAGAGTACGTTGGCGGGATCTAGTAAAGTTGTTTGGTGTATATCCAGACAATCCTAACGGTATACAGCGTGATGGTGAAGAAATTGTTGTGCCTGGTCCAGTTCCAGCACAATATTTAGAAGTAGAGTATTTTCCGGATGAGTGGTGGGATTTACCATCAGCACTGGCAGCAGAACGTGGGCCAGATTCAAATTATTAAAAATTCAGTTGGGGGTTAGTTAAATGGTATAACCACGGATTTTGATTCCGTTATTGAAGGTCCGATTCCTTCACCCTCTGCCCGTAATTATGGAAGGTCTACAGTATAGGCGAACTGCCCTGCCTTGAAAGCAGTTTGACTCAGAAATGGGTTTGGGGGTTCGAATCCCTCACCTTCCGCCAACAAAAAATGCGTCCTTATACCCTCTGGCTACGACCCAGTTGAAAGGTTAATTGGATACATGTGGGTTCGAATCCTTCAGGACGCGCCATAATTGCCCGAGTAGCCCAATAGGAAGAGCGGCTGTCTCAAAAACAGTTCATGTGTCGGTTCGAATCCGTCCTTGGGTACCATCAGCAGAGTAAATACAACATGTAAGGAAACATATAGAGGTGTAAAATGTCAATATTAGCTTTGGACGTAAGTGGAATTCCCAGACAGTGGATATCGCACGATGATGCGATTTCATACTGGGCAACTGATAGTGTCGCATGGGCATTAGGATCAGTTGTAGCCCGTTATCGTGGTGGTGTACAGCGTGATGGTACACCAAGTTATATAGAATCACCAAGTATAATTGCGATTAAGGGTCATGGATTTAATCCACACAAACATGCTACAGTGGCATTAAGCAATAGAACCTTGTTCGGGCGTGATCGTTATATGTGTTCAATATGTGGCACAATTCATCTAGATTATAACAAATTAAGTCGTGATCATATAATACCAAAAAGTCGTGGTGGTGAAAATATATGGATGAACGTAATCACAATGTGCCGACCATGCAATTCTTATAAAGGAGATAAAACTCTGGAAGAAGCAGGATTAGAGTTATTATATCTCCCATATATTCCATCACATTACGAGAATTTAATCTTGCAAAATCGGAACATTTTGGGATGTCAAATGAGTTATTTATTATCTGGGATACCAAAACATTCTAGAATTAGAATAAATTAACTTGGTTTTTTGTATGAAACTTCTTTGGTTGCAAGAAATCAAGTTCCTTCGTATGAAACATGCGGATGGAAAAGAGTTTAGGTCAAGTATCTTAAGAGGAAGTAGAGCCTCCCTCATAAGGAGGAATGTGGAGTTTCGAGCACTCTCTTGACCACCATATAAATACTTGCATGAGCAGTAAGTATTGGTTAGATTATGTAAGATCGTGCTATGATTTAGTAGTAGAAGGCGAAGGCATTACTTCAATAAACTTAGCACATGAAGTGGAAGCATATGTAGTTCATCTAATGGCTAAAAACTTTGAAAGAAATGATATAGGTGTTAATCCAGTTGCTATTATGATGCTGGAAGCAGTTGGTAGTTTGAATGAACAAAAATTATTGAATGTTGCGGATGAATGTTTATTGATACACAGTTATCCCCTCAAACGTCATCGATGGCCGTGTGATAATTATTATGCGGACATGGGTACAACTGCCTACGGATTAGCACATCATATCATGGAACATAATTTCAAGGTTGCGAGTGTGGTGTTAGGTGCGGTATTTCGCAGAGCATTTGACGATAAATATAGGATCGTATAGAATACATATATGGAGAAACACACCATGAATCGCACCACTGTTACTGTTCCTGTTGTCAAGGCTCGTAATCCGCTGGTTGCGGCCACACTGTTTCGCAAGGCGGGACAACACCGCAAGAGCAACAAGAGTCTCCGTAAACAGGAGAATCAACGATTGCGAGATTTTCGCATCTAACAAACGGCCCTAGAGGC
>Ga0169931_10012820_pt1 | contig 11554 bp, 7 predicted proteins | sample Kivu_15m_20L_FD_129675 | JGI IMG/M metagenome (GOLD analysis project Ga0169931, IMG submission 129675) | Freshwater microbial communities from Lake Kivu, Western Province, Rwanda to study Microbial Dark Matter (Phase II) - Kivu_15m_20L... | ecosystem: Environmental > Aquatic > Freshwater > Lake ... | reverse complement strand
GTGTTCGTGAACGGCGCCGGTACGAACCTCGACGACGCGCGTGCCGCCGCGCGCCACGTGGCGTGCGCAGCACAGGCCTCGACGCAGCCGCCGAAGGCGGCTTCGTCGCTCCTGTGCGAAGCACAGGCCTCAGCCGGCAGGCTGGGTCGGAGCAAAGCTCAGCACCCCGGCGCAGGCGCTCTCGCAGGGCGCCTGTCGATCGATTTGGTCGACGCAGGCGCCGGGGATGAGCACGTCGCCGCCCGAGCTGAGGGCTTGCACGCAGGTGCCCTCGTCGGCGTTGCACAGGCAGGGGATCTCGCCCTCGTCGAGCTCGTCGTCGAAGTCGAAGGTGCGGTCGCCGTCGCCGACGACGGCGCCGGGGGGCAGCGTCGGCTGCCCGTCGACGAGGATCGCCTCCGTGCAGCTCGCCGTGGCGTCGCCGGTGCCGCGGCGTGACAGGCACTGACAGCATTGCGCGACGAGCTCCGGGCGCAGGCCGGCGCCGAGCTCGCTCTGGGCGAAGGTGCCGCGTAGGTCGCAGGAGGCCGCGATCGCGGCGGCGACGGCGATGACGGCGACGATGAGCGTTCGGCGCGTGCTCACGTGCCCCCCTGATCGCGGCCGGCCAGGCGCGCCTTGAGCCAGGCGACGGCGCCGTCGTGGTCGTTGAACACTCCGTCGAGCTGGGCCTCAAACGACGCTTTCAAGATCGCGCCGAACTCCTTGCCCGGCGACAAGCCCACGGCTTGGAGGTCTCTCCCCTGCAAGAGCGGTCGCGGCGCCTCGTCGATGACGGCGAGTGCCGCCGCGCGCTCGAGGAGCCACTCGCCGGCGGGGTCGTCGTGGAGGAGGGCGTCGGGGGTGGTGCGGCCGAAGTGGTCGGCGCGGGCGACGAGGCACAACAGCGGCACCGGCACGCGCAGCGCGAGGCGGCGGATGGCGGCGTCGTTGAGCTGCTCTCGCTCGCGCCAGAGGTGGAAGGGCTTCAAGTGGTCTTTGACGAGCGCGACGATGACCTCGACGTCGTCTTTGGCCACGCCGAGCCGGGCGCAGAACGACCGCGTCGGCCCTTCGCCCTGACGCTCGTGGTCTCGGCTTCTGATGCGGCCGCCCTCGACGGCCGTCGTCCCCGGCTTGCCGACGTCGTGACAGAGGGCTGCGAGCACGAGCAAGAGCGCCTCGCGCTCCGGCAGCTGGTGCTCGCGCGCGAGGCGCGCTGCCTCGTCGGTGACCATCAGCGTGTGGGTCCAGACGTCGCCCTCGGGGTGCCACTCGGGCTCTTGGGGGCAGCCGACGAGGGCTAGGAGCTCAGGGAAGAGCGCAGCGACGACGCCAGTGCGCAGCAGCACCTGCAGGCCGAGCGACGGCCACACGCCCTTGATGAGCAGCTTCTTCAGCTCCTCGCCGATGCGCTCGGCGGCAAGCGTCGACAGCTCTGGCCGCAGCGCACGGCAGCGCTCGACGGTGTCGGCGTGCATGCTGAGACCGAAGCGCGCGCAGAACTGGGCGCCGCGCAAGACGCGCAGGGGGTCTTCGTCGAACGCCGCTGAGACGTGCCGCAGCACGCCGCGCTCGAGGTCAAAGACGCCGCCGTGGGGGTCGACCACGTCGCCGCTGATGAGGTCTTGGCCGATGGCGTTGATCGTGAAGTCGCGCCGGGCGGCGGCGACGTCAAAGGGCAGGTTCTCGTCGGTGGCGATGACGAAGCCCTTGTGGCCAGCGCCCGACTTGCTCTCGCTGCGCGGCAGGGCGACGTCGATGGTCTCTCTTTCGTCGCCGGCGATGACGTCGACCTTCAGCACGCCGAAGGCGCGGCCGACGGCGTGGACGTTGAGGCCAGCGTTGACGAGGGCGCGCTCGAGGTCGGGCAGGGGCAGGCCGTAGACCTCGACGTCGACGTCCTTGCTTCTGATACCGAGCAGGCCATCGCGCACAGCACCGCCGACGGCGAACGGCTTGCCCGACGCCTTGACGATGACGTCGGTCAGCCGCGCGAGCGGCGCAGACGGCGTCACCGGCCGCGCGCGACCGGGCAGGTCCATGACGACGTCAGCGCCAGTCACGATCAGCCCGGCTTCACGCTAAAGATGTTCTGGCGGTACCAGCGCAGCTCGGCGATGGAGGCCAAGATGTCCTCGAGGGCGGTGTGCGACGACGGCTTGCCCGGGGCTGAGCCTGCGTCGCCGTACCATTGCTTGGCGAGGACCTTGATCGTCGAGACGTCGATCTGCCGGTAGTGCAGCATCGCCTCGAAGGTCGGCATGTGGCGCAACAAGAATCGGCGATCCTGCCAGATCGAATTGCCGGCGAGGACGCCCTTCTTGTACGGCACATGTTGCAAGAGCACGTCGATGGCCTCCTGCTCGACCTCGGCCTGTGACGTCGTCGCCGCCCGCACCTTCTGCAAGAGACCGTTGTCGGTGTGCATGCGGCGCACAAAGGGCGTCATCTTCTCAAGCGCACTGTCGGGCTGCCAGACGCAGCGCTCGAGGGTGGCGATGGTGTTGAGGTCGCCGTCGGTGATGACCATGGCGAGCTCGATGATCTGGCAGGTTTTGTCATCGAGCCCCGTCATTTCGAGGTCGAGCCAGACAAAGCGGGTCGCATCAGCCATCGAGGTCTCCATCAGCAGGACGTGGGCGCGACCATACAGGGTGCCCACGCTCGACCGCGAGCCCGCCTGTGCCGTACACTCGCGCCCCCTCGTCCCGCGCAGAAGCCCTGGAGCTCGCCTATGGCCGACTTGACCGCCACCATCGCCGGCATCGTCTCACCGAACCCGTTCTGGCTCGCGTCGGCGCCGCCGACCAACACCTACGGCCAGGTCGCCCGTGCCTTCGACCACGGCTGGGGTGGTGCTGTGTGGAAGACGATCGGTCAGCCGATCGTCAACGTCTACTCGCGCTACGGCGGCCTCGACAGCGGCACGCAGAAGCTCATCGGCCTGAACAACATCGAGCTCATCACCGACCGGCCGATCGAGGACAACATCAAAGAGATGGCGCTCGTGAAGAAGCGCTATCCGAAGCACACGCTCATCGCGTCGTTGATGGTCGAGACCAACAGAGACGCGTGGCACGAGATCGTGAAGCGCACGCAGGGCGAGACGGGCTGCGACGGCTTCGAGCTCAACTTCGGCTGCCCCCACGGCATGAGCGAGCGCGGCATGGGCGCCGCCGTCGGCCAGGTCCCCGAGTACTGCCAGCAGATCACCGAGTGGGTCAAAGAAGTCTCGACGATCCCCGTCATCGTCAAGCTCACGCCGAACGTCGGCGACATCCTCTACCCGGCCCGCGCCGCCAAGCGCGCCAACGCCGACGCCGTCAGCCTGATCAACACCATCAACTCTCTCATCGGCGTCGACCTCGACCTCATGGCGCCGCTGCCCAACGTCAAGGGCAAGGGCAGCCACGGTGGCTACTGCGGCCCGGCCGTGAAGCCGATCGCGCTCAATATGATTTCGGCCATCGCCACCGACGACCAAGCGGGCTCTTTGCCCATCTCGGGCATCGGTGGTGTCTCCACTTGGCGGGACGCCGCTGAGTTCATCGCCCTTGGCTGCGACAACGTGCAGGTCTGCACTGCCGTCATGCACTACGGCTTCCGCATCGTCGAAGACATGATCGAAGGCCTGTCCAACTGGATGGACGAGAAGGGCTACAAGACCCTCGCCGACTTCAAGGGCAAGGCGGCGCCGACGGTGACGAAGTGGGAGAACCTCTCGCTCAATCACTTCACGCGCGCGAGCATCGACCACGACAAGTGCATCGGCTGCGAGCTCTGCTACGTCGCCTGCGAAGACGGCGCCCACCAGGCGCTGAAGCTCGTGCAGAAGAACGGGCGCCGGCTCGTCGAGGTCAAAGAAGACATGTGCGTCGGCTGCAACCTCTGCAGCCTCGTTTGCCCGGTGCCGGACTGCATCACGATGAAGCACATTCCCAACGGCGCGCCCGACGTGAGCTGGAAGGAATTCTCCGCCGGCAAGGGCACCCTCGCCGAGCGACCGCAGCACTACGTCGACGTCAGCACGCAGACCGAAGCCGAAGCGGCCGCCCGCTCAGACGGCACGACCACCTAGCGGCTCACCAACCTGCGCTTAGGGCGCGAGGGTCATGAAGCGCGGCATGTGGATCGTGCGGCAGCGGAAGGCCCACGCGTCTTCGCGGTGCTCGGCGCCTTGGCCTGAGAGGCCGAGGTCGTGGTCGTAGAAGGCCGTTGTGCCGAGCGTGTAGCCTTCGTCGACGAGCAGGTCGCGCATCTGCTTGGTCTCGCAGTAGTTGTCACCGGCGCTGACGTCATCGAAGATCCCATCGCCGTCGCTGTCTACACACGCGACGTTCGGGTTGCCGCCGGAGTCGATGGCGATCTTGAAGGGACGCACGCCTTTGCCGCGGTAGCGGTCGATGAGGGTGCGGTTGCCGTCGTCTGTGCCCTCGTTTGCGAAGCTGCCCCAGCCAAATGACGACGACAGCCCAATCGCCATCTGAAAGTCGTTCGGGTGTCGGTCGGCGATGTGCAGCGACACCAGACCACCCAGAGAGCTGCCCATCACACCGCGCACCGGCGGCTCTGAGAATGCATCGTCGATGAGTGGGCGGACCACGTCGGTGACGAGCTCGCCGTAGAGGTCGCCGCCGCCACCGATTTCTTCGCCGTTCGGAAATGAGCCACCAAAGGTGCTGCGGGGCTCGGGCACGTGGGTGTAGTCAAAGAAGCGGTCGACGGTGTTGTCGATGGCCACGATCATCAGCGCCGCCGGCGCGTTGTCGTCGAGCTTCCAGCCGCCAAATGGGATGTCGTACCCGCTTGGGATTGAGCTGTCGCGGCGAAACACGTTCTGGCCGTCGTGCACGTAGAGAACGTGCGTCGCCGTCACCGACGGCAACAGCACCCGCACGTTGCGTGCGCGCAACGCCGTCTGGCGCGCCAGGCCGACACCTTTGATGCGCGCGTACAACTTCGGATACGCGGTGCGGTCGACGTCGCCGGCCGCCGGCACAAAGCCGATCTCGCCGTTGTTGTCGAAGGCGTAGAGGCGGGCTTCCTCGTCGGCGAAGAACTCACCGCCGGAGGCCGCCGTGACGAACTTGTAGCGCGCGCCCGCGTCGACGTCGTCGCGCACGCTGATCGCGTAGCGAAAGCGGCCCGCCGCCGTGACCCGCTCCATCGCCGCCGGCACAAAGGCGTTGTGGTCGCCGGCCAAGAACGTCCGGTCATCGCGCAACGACACGAACACGTACTCGTCGCCCTCGACAGGCACCGGCCACCCATGCGTCCGACCAAACGACGCCACCGCCGCCGCCGCGTCGACGTCGAGGGCCGCCCGCACGTCGGCCGCCGTCAGCGGCTGCTCGCCTTCGCCTTCGCCTTCGCCTTCACCTTCGCCCTCACCCTCACCCTCGCCTTCCCCTTCACCTTCTCCCTCACCCTCGCCCTCGCCTTCTCCTTCGCCTTCGCCTTCGCCTTCGCCTTCGCCTTCTCCCTCACCTTCGCCTTCGCCCTCTTCGCCCTCACCCTCGCTGGGCTCGAGGCACACGCCTTCGACGCAGCGCGCGCCGGGGGGGCAGTCGTCGTTGTCGAGGCAACCATTGATGTCGCCGGCGGGCGCCTCGCAGGCGAGGACAGCACCGAGCACAACGGAGAGGACGGTGAAGGAGCGCATGGGCCGAGTGTGACCTGCTCGCGGAGGCGAGCAACGCTCTCTGCGATGAATTCTTATTCGCACCCCTTCGGGGTGCGAAATCCATACATTCATCGGCCGAAGGCCGATGAATTTTCATCAGCTGGCGCTGATGAAATCGCCAGATGCCGGAGGCCCATACAGACCAGCGCCCCCGGCTCCACACAAAGCCCATACAGAGAATGACAGTCGTGTCGTGATCCACGTGCGCCCGCTCACAGTCGGAGGTGCATGCGTCGCGTCTGGATGCGGGCGAAGCACCCAGCAACGGTTGGCACGCTCATGGCTTTGGTGCAGGGCCGGAGGAAACCCAATGAAGCTTCGTGTCGTTTCTGCCTTTGCCCTCAGCGCGCCCTTCGTGCTGAGCGCGTGTGAACCCGAGCAGCCGCCTGTGCGGCCGGGGACGTCGCCGCAGTCGAGCCGGCTGAGCATCTCCGACGACGGCGCGACCCTCTTTGTCGCCCTCACCGACCACGACGAGGTCCGCGCCCTCAACGCCGCGACGGGCGAGACCCTCACGGTCGTCGCTGTGCCGGGCCAGCCGCACCGACTCACGCGGCTTGCAGACGGCCGCGTCGCCGTGACGAGCAAGACCGCCGGCGCCGTCAGCGTTGTCGACGTCCTCGCCGGCCGCACCGACTTCGCCGTCGCCGTCGGCAGCGAGCCCTACGGCGTCATCGAGGTCGATGGCCCCTCGGGCAAGGAGCTCATCGTCGCCGTCGCCGGCGAGGGCGACCTCGCGCGTGTCTCCTTGCGCGACCAGCGCATCACGGCCCGCGTGCCCCTCGAGGAGGCCGGTGACGACGAGCCCCGCGGCCTCGCCCGCATCGGCGGCGACGTGATCGTCAGCCACTACACGGCCGGCCGCCTCAGCCGCGTGAACCTCGACAGCAACACCGTCGTCGGCCGCACGTCCCTTCGGCTGCCGTCGCGACCGTTCTTTGCGCCCAACCACATCGACCAGCTCACCGTGGTGCCTGACAGCGCCGAGGTCGTCGTGCCACATGTCGAGTGCAACAACGACCCCGCCCAGTTCGGCGCAGGCGGCGGCTTCGTGGGCGTCACCGCGGCTGTCTATTACAACTCTGGCCCGACCGGCTTCCCCGCCGTCGTACCAGCGGTGAGCCGCACCGACGGCTCGGCAGACGTGCTCATCTCCGACGACGCGAGCGATCCGTTCGCGGGCTCCTTCACCATCGAGCCCGAAGGAGCGGTGAACCCCGTCATCAACCCGCTCAACCGCACGCTGCTGCAAACCGAGCTGATCAACGAGCCCGTCGCCGTCGCTCTCGCCGACGATGGCGCGCTCGAGCTCGTCGTTGCTCTCGGCTCAGGCAACGTCGTCGTGCGCCGCAGCTTCGTCGGCAAAGGCCAAGACTCGATCGTTGGCACCGTCGACGTCGGCGTCGGCGCCGACAGCATCGTGCTCTCTCCCGACGGCGGCACCGCCTACGTCTGGAACGGCTTTCAGCAGACGCTCACGCGCTTCGCGGTGCCGCAGACGACCAAAGCCGGCAACACGCGCTTCGGCGGCGAAACGGGCACCGCGGAAGTTGGTCGTCGTGACCGCACGCTGGAGCGCTACGAGGCCGAGACCTTCACGGTCGCCGCGCAGGCTTTGCCCGCCGACGTCGTGCGCGGCCGCGAGCTCTTTCACAGCGTCGACCAGCGCCTGACGCAAAACGGCGCCATCGCCTGCGCCTCGTGCCACCCCGGCGGCGCCGACGATGGCACGACGTGGAGCTTCGCCGAGGGACCGCGTCAGTCGCCGCCGCTGTGGGGCGGCATCCTTGGCACCGAGCCCTTTCACTGGGACCAGCTGGTGCGTGACATGGCCGACATCTCGCGCGTCACGATCATCGGTCGCATGGGCGGCTCCGGCCTCGGCCGCGACGACATGAACGCGATCGGCGCCTTCCTCGACCAGATCCCAGCACCTGCCCCGCGCCAGACGGTGCTCGACGCGACCGAGAGCGTCAGCCGCGGCGCGGCGATCTTCGCCTCCGCCGAGACGGCCTGCGTCGACTGCCACGGCGGCGCCGCCTACACCGACAACCGCGCCCACGACGTCGGCACGGGTCCAGGTTTTGTGGAGCGTGAGACGATGGCCGCGTTTGCGACGCCACCGCTCCTGGGGCTCGCCCACTCAGGTCCCTACATGCACGACGGCTCTTCACGCACGCTGCGCGACGTCATCGAGCAGTACGTGTTGACCGACCGCATGGGCAAGGGCTCGCACCTCAGCGAGCAAGACGTGATCGACCTCGTCGCCTTCCTCGAGAGCCTCTAGCGATCAGCGTTTCCGACGCCGATGGCCAAAACTCACTCCTCCCTCTCCACGTCGTGGAGCGGGCGGAGTGACCGCTTCTTGCTCATTCAAGGGCCGAGCGGCAGCGCGATGGTGATTGAGAGGTTGTCGCGATCGATGGTCGGGTTCTGTTGGCCGCTGCTCATACCGGCGACGGCGTCGCTGACAAAGCGGCGGAGCTCAGCGACGCTCACCTCGCCATCGCTGTTTTGGTCGGCCTCCTTCGTCGTCAGGCTGCGTTTGACTGCAGCGGTGAAGAAGCCGTTTTCGATCGCGTCGCTCTCAAACGACGCTTCGCCGCCCCGCGATGAAGAAAAGACGACGGCGCCGGCGCGGCGGGCGAGGTCGTTGTCGATGTAGCGGTCTCGGTCGAGCAGCTGAGCGCCGAGCGGCGCTGCCTTGCCGGTCGCTGGCACCGGTAACGACGCCGACGACCCCGCCGATGGCACACGAAAGCCGCGGGCGCGGCCAGCGACCGTCGTCGCAGCGCGGGCGACGACGGTGTCGTCGAGCTCGCCAGACTCGCACGTGTCCATCAGGAAGAGCTTCCTTCGCGGCGCGATGCCGACGAGCAGGTCCTCGACGTCATCGAACGACAGCGCCGTCGCGGCCAAAGCGTTTGGGTCGGCCGCGCTCGGCAGAAAGAAGTACTGGCCGGCGTCGTCGTGCATGCCGTGGCCGGCGATGAACAGCACGACCATGTCGTCGGGCGTTGCCGCGGCGAGCGCTGCTTTGGCGGCCGCGAGGCCTTCGGCGGTCACGTCGTCGTCGGTGAGCACCGTCGTGTGGATGGCCGTAAAGCCGGCCCGCGTCTGCAGGAGGGCGGCGACGTCGCGCGCGTCTTTGGCGGCGTAGGCGAGCGCGAGCTCCTCGCGCGCGTAGCGCGACACACCGACCGCGATGACGTAGAGGGCGCCGGGCGTCGCTGGCGCGTACGAAAACGACTGCGTTGCGCGGTACGACTCCGCGCCTGTGGCGTCGAGGCAGGCGGCCTCGATCTTGTTGTCGCCGTGGGAGAGCTCAACGCGCTCATCGACGACAGCGTCGGCACCGCTGACGGCGCGCTCGACGACGGGGACGTCGTTGATCCAGACGGTGACACGGGCCAGGGCGGCGTGGTCGTCGTGACAGGCGATCTGGAAGGCGACGTGCTTGCCATCCTGTTCTGCACCTCTGAGCTGCGCCGTGGGGATGTGCAGCTCTTTGGTCTCGACGTCAGCAAGGCCGAGGCGTTTGAGCCGCCGCTTGTGGCGGGCCTCGTAGGAGGCGCGCAAGCCTTCTGACCCAGTCTGTAGACGCGCGAGCAGGAGGTCGGGCCGGTTGGTGCGCGCGGCGAACTGGTCGACGCCGTAGAGCGTTGTGCCGGAGACGACGGCGAGGCGCTTGCCCCCAGCGCGAGCGGCGTCGAAGTAGCCGCGGTCGTCGAACATGATCCAGTCGTCGCCGACCGTCGTGAACGCGACGTGCTCGCCGTTGTCGGCGCGCCACAGGCGAAAGGTCGTGTCGCGCGAACCGCTCAAGACGAGCGAGCCGTTAAAGGCGATGTCGCTGACGACGTCGCTGTGGCCCACGAAGGCCCGCAGGAGGCTTCCGTCTCTCGACCACAGGCGCGCATCGCCGTCCCACGACGACGACGCGAGGGTGGTGCCGTCTGGCGACCAGGCAACGGCCGAGACGCCAAAGGTGTGGCCGGTGAGGCGCGCGATCGGCGCGCCGTCTGCCGTCCACAGCGACACGCGACTGCTGAGGTCACCGCTCGCGAGGACATCGCCGTCGGGGGAGAAAGCGAGTGCGAGCACGCCGCCAGAGTCTTCGGCGAGCGTGAAGGAGCGGAGCACCGAGCCGTCGGGTCGCAGCAGGGAAAGTTGATCTCCGTATGGACTGTCCTGCCCAACGGCGATGACGTCGCGAGCGCTCCAGGCGACGGCGCTCACCCGTCGATCGGGCGCAGGCAGCGTCCGCAGCAGCGCGCCGCTCGCGTCATCGCCCATCGCGCGGATCTCCGCCTGCCCGCTGTCGGCGACAGCGAGCACGACGCGGTCTGATGTCGGCGCCCAAGCAACACCGACGACGGAGCCGCCCACGTCGAATCGCGACATGCTCTGGGTGCTGAGCGTGAAGCACGACACGGTCTTTCCAGCTGTGGCCACCAATCGATCACCGCGCGGTGCAAAGGCGAGATAGCCAACACTCGCCCCACCTCGCAGAAGGACACGCAGCAGGCGGCCGTCGACCGACCAATGCTGCACGAGCCCTGACGCAAAGCCGACAGCGAAGGTGTCGCCGCGGGGGTGAAAGGCGACGGCCGTGACGCCTTCTTGGGCAGCACTCGGGAGTCGAGCGACGATGCCTTTGTCGACAACTCGGTCTCGCGCCTTCGTCGACGTGGTTTCGACAAAGCGAAAGTGCTCGCTTGGTGCGGCGCGTGAGAACAGGGCGCTCTGGTATTGGTCGGCAACGGTGAGGGTCAGGCCATCGTCACCGACGACGAGATCGCGCGCGGCTTCGAGGTCGGCGTCGCCGTCGAGGTCGATGGTGTAGAGGTGCCGCTCGCGCCAGACCTCGATGGTGCGATCGATAGCGACGAACAGCTCGTCGCCAACGAACCAGGCGCCGTAGACCGAGCGGTGGTCCTCATCGGCGTCGATGAGCACCCGCTCGCTTGAGCCGTCACTCGACCACACGCGCACGACGTGCTCGTCCAAGATGTCGTCATTTGCCCAAGAGACGATGCGCTGTTCGTCGGGCGAGACCAGCACGCCGTCGATGGCCCCGCGATGGCCGACGAACGTCCGCACCACACGGCCGTCTTTGGTCCAGAGCTTGACGAGACGGTCTTCGCCGCCGGTAACGATGAAGCGGTCGCTTTGTGCCGTCGCCCGGATAGCCTGGGAGTGGCCGGCTTGGACGACCATGGTCACCGCGGAACGCGGCCGTGATGTCGTCGTGGTCGCGCACGCGCTGAGGGCGCCGAGGGCGCAAAGCAGAGCCGCTGCCGTGCAGCAGCGGCGTGATTGAGGTTGGTCGATCGCCCGGAGCGTCAGGCGACCTTGCGGCTCCAGCGCGGCTTCATGTCGTGGTCGACGAAGTAGCCGGTGGTGCGGAGGCGGGCGAGGAAGTCTTCGCGCAGGCGCTTCTCGAGGAGCTTCACGCGGGCGCGGGTGACGTTCATCGCCTCCGCCGTCGCTTCTTGGGTCAGGCCTTGGGCGAAGCGGTGGTCGAAGAACTGGCGCTCTTCGTCGTCGAGGGTGGCGATGAACGACTGCGTGATCGCCGAGAGCTCAGCGTCGGCCGTGCTCTTCTCGGGGCTGCGCTCGTCGGGCAGGAGCGCCGCGGCGCCGCCCTGCCGAGCCCGCCGAAAGACGAGGTCGGCGGAGTCTTCCATGGCGTCGAGCGACGAGACCCGGTCGTGCCGCGCGAGCTCGCGCAAGACGAGGTTCTTGGCGATCGACATGAGGTAGTTCTTAAACGGGCGCTCGCCGTCGTAGTTGGCGCGCGTCGACGCGGAGAAAGCGCGGGTGAAGGTCTCTTGCACAATGGCGTCGACGTCGATGCCGGCGTTGTTGCCACGGTACCGGCAGGTG
>Ga0169931_10012819_pt1 | contig 11555 bp, 8 predicted proteins | sample Kivu_15m_20L_FD_129675 | JGI IMG/M metagenome (GOLD analysis project Ga0169931, IMG submission 129675) | Freshwater microbial communities from Lake Kivu, Western Province, Rwanda to study Microbial Dark Matter (Phase II) - Kivu_15m_20L... | ecosystem: Environmental > Aquatic > Freshwater > Lake ... | reverse complement strand
TCCCACCTATCTTTCGTATCACCCAAACGGCAAGAACCTCTACGCGACCAATGAAGTTGGAACCGGCACCGTCCGGGCCTTTTCGATCGCGCCTGGTACCGGCAAGCTCACCGCACAGACCACCCGCAATTCAATGGGTGGCGGTGCAGTACACAACGCCGTACACCCCAGCGGGAAGTGGCTGCTCGCCTCCAACTACAACACCGGCACGGTGAGCGTGTTCCCAATCGATCCGGTCACGGGTGATCTTGGCACCATTGCCGACAACAAGCCCACGGGCGGCGAATCGCACCAGATCATGGCGGATATCTCGGGCAAGTTCGTCTCCGTTCCGTGCCGCGGTCCGAACAAGGTCTTTCAATTCTCGCTCGATGTGACGACCGGAAAGCTCACGGCCAACAGCCCCGCGTCCGTCGATTCGGACGATCCGCGCCACATCGCCTTCCATCCAAACGGAAAATGGGCGTACCTGCTCAACGAGAATCCGGCGAATGTTGTGTCGTATATGTATGACGCCGCAACCGGTGCGCTGACGGCGCCGCAAAAACTGAATCTCGCGGCCGGGGAAGACTGGGGCTCACACGTGGTGGTCACGCCCGACGGCAAGTTCGTCTACGCCGCTGGCCGAAAAACCGGAACCATCTTCGGATACACGGTGGATCAGGCCACCGGTCGTCTGACAGCAGCGGGCAGCTTGAACATGGGCATTCAGGTGCCCCGCGATTTCACTGTGGATCCGACCGGCAAGTTTCTCGTCATCGCAAACCAGAGCCTCGGCAACGTGTCCGTGCTGCGAATCGGCGCAACCGGTATGCTCACCCGGGCAGGGAACAGCACACCGACCGTTTCCGGTCCGCAGGCGGTTGTCGTGGTTCCTGTTCCCAAATCGTAGCGGCGTTCACGGTTCGACGACCGGACTGAGCACAACCAGGTATTCGGCGACGCGTGGGTTGCAGACGCCCACGCTGGGCGTGTAGGCATACAGGTACGCCTTGAAAGGACCTTTCTCCGCGACCGCAGCCGCGAGGTTGGTCCGCAGCCCCAGCTGCAGGGCTTGGAGCGCGGTCGGCAACATGACCGTCTTGCCTTCTTCGTCTTCGAGCGGGCAGTCGCTCTTGTTCAGGTGGATCTCGGACGCGACGGCCGGGGATTCGCCGCAGGTCACGTTTGAGGCGGCGCCCCAGGTGGTTGGGCTCCAGTAGCTTCCGCGACCAGACCATACGATGCCGCCCGCGACAACGACGACGCCTGAGTCAGCGCTCACCAGCGCGAACCCTCCGAAATCACCCGGCGAGGCGTAGTTGTAGTACAGGCCTGCCTTCGGTTCGGAGGTGGAAAACTGATCCGAGATATAGCGATCTTTGCTGAACACGGTCTTCGCTGCAACCCGTGCCTCATCAGCCGAAGTCGCCTTGAGTGGTCCGCCGACGACCGCATATCCGCGCGGCGCAAGGGTGAGGTAGTCCAGGCGAATAATCGTATGACAAACCGGATCAGAGCAGCCGAGATCGAATTTCTCACCCGGAACACCGGCCGCGCAGGGTGCGAGTCCCGGCATCGGTGCCTGCGTCGTGGAGCAGGTCAGCTCACGGAATGAAAGCTGCCCATTGTTCCTCACCAGCGCCGCGACGTGTGTTCCAGCAGGGTCGTACATCAGGTAAACCACCCCACCCTGCCGATCGTCGCCAAGACCAACCGGCGAAGTGCTTTGCGTGAGCGTCGCACTGTACGCCTTGACCGCCGGAAACATCCCTTTTTCGGGCAAGATGAACCCGTCACCGAACGGTGCCACGTTCGGATCGAGGGTATCAAAGTCGGGACCAACCGGCTTTTCATCGGGTCCCAGGACCGACAGGCCCAAGTCACTGCGTACGAACAGATGCCCTCGGGCGCTGCCCATCACGACGTTCTGTTGAGCCTGCCTGACGGATTCGCGCAACGAGCCATCGGCAGCGACGTAGATCAATTTTCCAGCAAGGCCCACGACGGCCGTGTCACGCTTCAATCCAACCACCGTCGGTTGATTGAGGCGCTTCGTTTCTCCCGAGGCAAGAACAAGGCGCTCACCGAGGTTGGTGCCATTCCCGGTGAGCCGCTGGGCGAATAGCCTGCCTTCATTGGAGGTATTCGAGACAATCTGAGTCCAGAGCACGAGGAAACCATCCCCGAGCGGCGCAACCCCACAATCCGACGCCTCGTTCAGGACCGTCATCCCATCGGGAATATCGGAGTACGTTTGCATCGGTCCCATCGTTTTACCCGTCTTGAGATCAACGAAACCCACATCACACACCGGTCGACCGTTCTTGCTTCCGCGAATGGCCATCGCCATCACGTCATCACGAACAGCCAGCTGGATTTTGTCATCGGCAATCCCGGCGAGCGGCCACAGCTCGTGTTTCGAGTGCTGCTTTCCGTCGCGCTCCAGCAGCGTGTATTCGAGGTTCTTGCCACCCGGGCCGGCGTTGTGGAGGAGTACATACCCATCGGCCGTCGACGCCCAGGCCTTGGTAAAGCCCAGATTCACAGGAACAACGCCACCCACGCCAACCGCCGGGCACGAGCCGGGCAAGGGGGCGTTTCCGCCAGCCCCGGCATCGGCAATGGCGCTGGCGTCCGGTTTCTTGTCGTCGTTCAGGGCGCGCGAGCATCCGAACCCCAGCGCGAGAGCCATCACACCAACCATCAGTCCAACGTGAGTCAATTTCATAGGGATACCAGTATGGAACGAACGGCGCGACAGGTGTGGACGAAATGGCGACGAATATCGCACAACACCGGAAGCCGAACTCCAGACGCACACCGTTCCGGCAAAGAGAACAGCAGCGCCGCTGCGTTCCCATGATAGATACCTCCGATGAACTCCGTCCGAGGAACCTTCGATGTCACGATGACGCCAGAGCCGCCCTATTTTGAAGGCGAAGGGGTCACCCTTGCTCGCGCCACCTTCAACAAGACCTTTCACGGGCCACTCTCCGCGACCGGTGTGGTTCAATTCCTGTCGGTACGCGCAGGGACAAATGCGGCTTATGTCGCGCTCGAGCGCATTGAGGGAACGCTCGATGGCCGGCTCGGAAGTTTCGTTGCAACTCACAAGGGAATCGCATCCGCCTCCGGCAAATCGCTCACCGTGGAAATTGTTCCGGGAACCGGAACGGGTGAGCTTGCCGGAATCGAAGGGACGATCGACATCGATATCGAAGGCGGCAAGCACTTCTACACCGTGCACTACGCCCTTTCTGCAAACGGAGCCTCGCCGCACCCCAGGGAGTCACAGCACGATGCGTAACACAACCAGGCACTGGCTCTACGTGGGTGGCTACGGCACCAACATTGAAGCCTTCCAATTCCATCCTGACAGCGGCAGCTTGACGCCCACCGGGCTCACTGAAGGCGTGCCCGATTCGCCGACCTTTATCACTGTCGACCAATCCACAAAGCGCCTGTTTGCGATCAGCGAAAAAGGCGGACCCGACACACCGCAGCCCGGGCGGGCCACAGCGTTTGATATCGATGCCGCTTCCGGCCGCCTGTCGCTCATCAACGAGGTTGGCGCAGGTGGCTCGAACGCCGTGTTTGTCGCCGTCAGCCGAAGCGGGCGCCACATCCTGACGGCCAGCTCCAGCTCTGTAGCAGGTACTGCCGCCGTCTTGCCCGTGGCAGGCGATGGCAAACTATCTGAACCGAGTGATGTCGTCATCGCGGGAAAAAACGCGCATGGGTTGGCGCAGTCCCCGGATGGCAACTTGGTGTGGGTCAGCTGCCGCGGCGATGAAACAGTGGCGCAATACCGCTTCGATGAGGCCGCGGGAAAATTACATCCGCTGGTACCGCCAAACGTAGCATTGCCCGGGCCGGCGGGCCCTCGACACGTTGCAGCCCATCCGAGCAAACGCGTGGTGTATATCCTCGGTGATTGGTCGGGCGAGATATTTATCTATTCCTACGGCGACGATGGAGTGCTGGTGGCGAAGAAGTCGGTTTCTGTTTTTCCGGCAGACAAGCAACCCATCGCCGCTGCGGGCACGATGACCGCGGCCGAGCTTGAAGTCTCTGCCGATGGAAAATACGTTTACGCGACAACGCGCTCCGCAGCGTTGCAAAGCATTGCCGTTCTCGCAGTTGCTTCCGATGGCGATCTCACGCTGGTGGCGAACGAAGAGGCCGGCGGGAGCATCAAGGGCCCACGTCATTTCGTGATCACACCCGAGCGTGACCACCTGATTCTCGCCAACCAGGACACCAACACCTTGCTGGTGTTCAAGATCGATCCGGATAACGGACAACTGACCCTGGTGGGTGATATCGTCGCCACGAAGATCAAGATGCCCAACGCGTTGGCTGTCGCATCGTTCCAATAAGACCAAAGGGGCAACTCGATGCGCAATGTGGCCCCCCCCCGCGAATGCCACCGGAACTTCGTTTGACACAGGCGTCGTGGTTCGCGGCTTACGAGGTAAATCTTCCCAATATTCACTCAGGGGGTCAGCGCGGATTAAGTATGCGACCCGATCCGTCGATGGGACACGACGGAGTAGACTTCCTTGTCCAGGCGAACCACCAGTAGTGTTGTTCTTTGCGGTTGGCTCTGTTTGAGCGCGTGTGCGCCAGATCCGAGGTCTGCGAATGACCGTTGGGACGGAGCCGGAGGCTCGGCGGCTGGCGGCACCATGGGGACAGCGGCGGCTGGCGGGAAAGGCGGCGGTGGTATGGGCGGCTCCGCAAAGACCGGCGGCAATGGCTCGAGTGGTACGAATGTCGTTGCGGGATCGGGCGGTACGACGGCAACAGGCGGCGCAACAGGCACCGGTGGTGTCGCCGCTACGGGAGGCATGTCGGCTACAGGCGGTGCAGCGGCTACGGGCGGTGCAGCGGCTACGGGCGGTGCAGCGGGCACAGGCGGTGCCAAGGCTACGGGCGGCACAAGCGCAACCGGAGGTGCAGCAGGCACAGGCGGTGCCAAGGCTACGGGAGGCACGAACGCGACGGGAGGGACCGGGGGATCTTCTGTACCCACGGGCATCGTTGGTTGGTGGAAGTTGAACGATTCCTCCGGCACCCAGCAAGCGCAGGACGCTTCGGGTAAGAACAACCACGCCACCCTGACTGGACTCAACGCGAACACGGCCTGGGTCGCCGGTCGCGGTGGTAAAGGCGCACTGCAATGCTCAGGTGGCGGCGCGCTGGCCAACAATTCGGCCAGCCTGAACGAGATCACGAGTGCGATCACGATCGCGGCCTGGGTCAATCGCAGCGACGCGGTTGGTGGGTACGCCGTCGTGCTCTCGCGACAAAAAGGGACGTCCAATGGCGAACACTACTGGCTTGGTCTCGACAACGGTCGTCCACACTATTTCGGCGAGCAGGGAACGCTCACTGCACCCAACCCACTTTCGAGGGACATGTGGTACCACCTCGCAGTCACCTTCGATGGCACCACACTGCGGATCTTCGTCAACGGGACCGAGGCAGCCAGCAGGGCCGCGACGGGCGGATTTCAGTCCGACACGTCGAAGCTAACACTGTGTGGCAATCAAAACGACGCGGGCGGAGGAATCAGCGAGACCCTCGGCGGACTCGTGCAAGAGCTCCGCCTGTACAAACGCGCGTTGAGCGCGCAGGAAGTGGCGGATCTCGCGAAGTAGCGATGAGCCGCTCGCAGGTGGGTGCCAACCGCCCGTCGAATCAGTATCGACACCACACGGCGAGCTCCTTCTCAAGCGTCATCTCTGGAAAGCGAAGGACGCCAATCCCAACGTCGGGTCAGTTTTTCGGATCAATCCGGTAGATGTTCCCGCCGGCCAGGTCGGTGATGTAGACCTCGCCATCCTTGTCGGTGCCGAACGAGGTGATGCCTTGCAGCGGCGTGGCGCCGGTCTTGAGATCGGCGGTTAACCGTTTCTCGCAGGTCACAGCACCATCCTTGACGATGAACGAATCCACGTTGTTGTGAACATGTTCGCCGTAGATATAACGGCCATCGAGATCCGGCATCTTCTTGCCCCGGTACACGACACCGCCGATGACGGCCCGCGAACACGTACCGGTATTGCCGCCACTGCAGGCGAAGCCCATCTTCATATAAGAGCAGGGGTCTGACGACCACCCTTCACCATCGTGAGGGATGGACTTGATGGGACGGAACCCGAAGATCGTCGACTCGAACGATTGAAAGAAGGGAACCGGCGCCAGCCCCTCCATACCGGTCTGGATCTGGAGGCTTGTTCGACCATTGCAGCTGGGGCCAGTCTTCTTCGTCGTCTCATCATTCAGCAGGTACCAACCCCAATCGCGATCGGGGTCCTTGCCGAACTCGACGTAGTTGATCTCCTCGTAGCTGAACTCGCCAACATCACCGAGATAGAGATCTCCGGTTGCGCTGTCGAAGCTGCCCCGGAAGGGATTGCGCACACCGTACACCCAGACTTGTGGCGCTGCACCTGGCTTGTCGAGATTGCCCGCGACCTTCTGCGTGGGCGCATCCACATTGATGCGCAAGAGCTTCGCGCGCAAATCCGCGAAGTTTCGCGACCGTATCCCGCGAACGTTGTCGTCACCACCGCTGTCGCCAAGACCTGCGTACAGGTAGCCATCGCGCCCAAACGCGAGGAAGCCACCGATGTGGTGATCGTTGCCGGGCGGAATCACAAGGAGCTGCGTGAGCTTCGCCTCGGCCTTGGTCTTGTCAGCGGCCATGCGCTTGCCTTCCGCGATGACCATGGCCCGTGGGTCACCTTGCGAATGGGGATCGTTGCCGCGGCGATTGTAGAAAACGAAGAACCGACCGTTGGTTTCGTAATTCGGATGCAAGGCAAGGCCAAGCAATCCACGTTCAGACGTACCACTGTCTGCGGCAGTTTCGACGCTTGTCCGAAAGTCAGCGAATACAGCAAGGGTGTTGTTGCTGAGGCGTTGGATCCGGCCGGCGCGTTCTGCGACCAGCAGGAAGTCGTCGCCCTTGCCTTGCGTGATCTGCATCGGCGATTCTGCCCTGCCCACGCTCGTGAGCTTGAGGCCTGGCGGATCGCATTTACCTTTGTTTGCTGGACGCCCCGTTCCGCCCGTTCCGCCCTGGGCCATTGCGCCGCCTTGACCTCCCACCGGGTTTCCGCCCGTGCCATTTCCGCCCTCGCCGCCCGCAGCGCCGCCCGATCCACCGGTCCGCTTGCCACCCGTGCCGGTTGAGCCGCCAGCCTTGCTGTCGCCAGCTCCCCCACCCTCGCCGCTGCCTCCCGTGGCCGATGCGCCGCCCTCGCCCGATCCCCCGCCGTTGCCCCCAGGAGAATTTTTCGTCGAGGAATTGTTGGTGCAGGCCAACAGGGTCAGGGCCGCAAACAGGGTCGACTTCTTGAGCGAATCCATGGGTACTTCCTTCGGGGACAAGGTCGCTGAAAGACAGCGGGAAACACGAAGTTTAGTGATTCTGATGCCGAAAACCACCCAATAGGAAATAATACCCAGTCCACCGACCCAGCCGTACTTGCAGGTTGGTTGCTTGCAGGTTGCGCGCCAACGCCATCCTCACACGTGGATCATTCGTAACACATGGGTCGAGGTGAGGCAGCGCACGAACGGCCGAGCCGGCTCCGACAAAAAAAGATCGGTTCCCCGGCGCATTAAACCGCAGGCTCACCAACATGGCCGTACACCTTCAATGCATGCCGTTTCGAGCCGCCGCGGCGCTGTGCGCAATCGAAAACGTCGAGGTTTTTCCAGCGCCTGCGTTTCAGAAACAACTGGAACGGCAAGCATCCTTTGGCCCATCCTCATGACCGCTCGTTCTGGCAGGAGAAAAAGATGACACGCAAATTCATTCAAACCAACGGGATCAAGCTCGCCTATCAAGAGCGAGGTACGGGTGAGCCCCTGGTGTTGATCATGGGACTCGGCGCCGATGGCGATGTTTGGGAGCTGCATGCCAATGCCTATGCCGAACGCTTCCGATGTTTTCTGGTGGACAACCGCGGAACCGGTCAAAGCGATAAACCAGAAGGCCCCTACAGCACGGCACAGATCGCCGATGACTACGCTGGCCTCATCCGCGGCCTGGGCCTCGGCAGGGTGCGGGTGGCCGGAATATCCATGGGAGGCGCCATTGCCCAACAATTGTCTCTGCGACACCCCGAACTGGTGAAATCTCAGGTCTTGGTTTGCACCTGGGCAAAGTGTGACGATTACGCCAAGGCCATTTTCGAGCACTTCGCCAGAATGCGTGCGGTCAGTTCGGCGGATGCGTTTATCCAGCTTCTACAACTGTGGATCTGGACCCCTGCATACATGGAACAAAATGCTCGCGAGTTGAGACAGGGACAGGCGGATGCCCTGACTGCACAACAAAATGGCCTTTGGATGCCGCAACATGCATTCGTGGCCCAATGTCAGGCGTGCATCCACCACGACACGACGGCCGAGTTACAAAAGATCGCAGTCCCAACCTTGTTGACGTCGGGGACAGCCGATATTTTTACCCCGCTGCGTTTCTCTGAATATTTGCATTCACGCATCAAGGGAAGCCAGCTCAAGGTATTTCCCGGATGGGGACATGTTCATCACTGGGAAGCACTGGAAGAGTTCAACGCCTATACGACCCGGTGGCTCCTGGAAAACTAGATCGAGCGCATCCGCTTGAACAAATCAAAAAGCGAACTTTGAGGAAATGATGTCACAGATCCGTTTTGGTTGTCAGACCTATACCTGGCTCATGTCGGGTGATACGTATAAAGGACGAATCCCGCATATTCTCGACATTGGCAAGCGAGCCGGATTCGCCGGACTTGAGACCGAAGTCGTGATGCTCGGCGAATTGACCGATCAGCTCAAGCTGAAGGATGCGGGGGCGGCTTCTGGAATCAGGCTGGGCGCCAGCTGTCTGGTCGAAGATTGGCTGCAACCTCGCGAAACGGATGACGAGAGAAAACATGCCGATCATTACATCCAATTCTTGCAGCACTTCCCCGGCACCATGTTTGTGCTTTGCCAGATGCCCGGCAAGGACCGCGAAGACTTGCGCGCACGCCAACAGAACTGCCTGGCCAATGTGAACGCCATTGCAGAGCGAGCAGCTTCACGAGGCATCACTTGCACCTACCATCCAAATTCACCCGAAGGTTCGGTTTTCCGGAATGAAGAGGATTATCGCGTCATGATCGATGGCTTGAAGGCTTCGGTCATTGGCTATGCACCGGATTCCGGGCATATCGCCCGCGGTGGCATGGATCCCCTGAGTGTGATCAAGCGATATCGAGAGAGAGTGAATCACATCCATTTCAAGGACATGAATCGCGACAAATCATGGGCCGCGATGGGTGAAGGCCTTTTGGATTTCAAAGGGATCGTTTCCTACATGCGGGAAACGAACTACGACGGCTGGATCATGGTCGAAGACGAGTGTGCGCATGCCGAACACGCTCCCGATGCTGCAACTTCACACAACGGTCGTTATGTGAATGAGGTTTTGGTGCCCCTGGCAAAGGGGTAACCTCGTCAAAAGGACCTCAGTCACCTGCGTGAGCGTCTGACTCCGTCGCTGTAACCCGCAGCGGTTTTCGCTTCTGTTTATTGGGATTGCGCCTGCAATTGCCTCAGGCGCCAGCCCAAGGTCTTGGGGCGAATCCTCGGAAGCACAGGCTCGGGCTCATCGAGGCCGTACTTGAGACATCGTGATTCGACGAGCGCAAACGGCTTGACGTAAGCGACCGGACGTCCACAGTCTCCAAGTACCACCGAGAACGGGCGAAGAAATCGCTCATCGGGCACATGGGCCAACAGGTATCGGTAGCGTTCGAAATCGAGTTCAGGCACGAAGTTATTGGGGTTCTGAAATCGAATGCCGGAGAACCAAGCCGCCGACGCTCTGATTCGAACGGGGCTCTGGGGAATGTCAGCAAACGACCAGGTTCGACCGCCACGTTTGGAGACGAGATACGATGCCGCTCCGCCTGGAACGCCAAATTTGTCCGGCGTGGGCGGAGCGAAGTCCATCGCCGCAATCGCCGAGCCCTCGGACACCTGCGATGTCAGGCGCGCGAGTGCCCGATAGGCCAACTGTGTCGATTGGTACTGCGGCAACACCGCAACCGTGGCCGCCACAGGAACAACCAACACAGCAGAAGCCAAGGCCCCGATGCGCAACGTGCGTGGTGAAAGAGCCATCGCCAGCAACCAGACGCCGGGCAGCAAGAATCGGAGATACAACAGTCCGGCTCCGTTATAGCCATAGGGCCAGATCAAGTACTGCGCGATGATTGCCGTCGCGGTCATACTCTGCGAGAGCCTATCATTTGGACGCTCGCCACGTAGCGTGAGTAACACCAAAGACACGATCGTCAGGCAGCACAACGCCAACGTCTCGTGACCAGAAAAGTAACCAACGAGATGCTCCGGCAACATCACGATGCGTTCGATTCGAGGGTGCACGACGTTGCCGTAGTTGCGATAGCCTCCGGCCGAAATTTTGTTGAACAGTGCCATCTGCCAGGTCGCCACACACGCCGAAACGACGACGGGAGATGCGGACCACATGGCCCTCCTTGGCTCGCGCCATCTTCGTAGCACATGTGGAATTGCCACCAGCCCAAGCACGACCAATGACGAGGTGTGGGCAAGCGTGGCGAGTAGCATTGCGATCGACGAAGACGCGGCATTTCGTGGACTCGGAGTCGCCACCAGTCTCATGAATGGACGCAAGGCCAGCAACGCCAGGACCATCGCCATCAAATACGCAAGTAGACCCCAGCGAAACGCGAAGCCGAGGGCCATCGGCGCCACCACGATGGCGACCAAACGGGAGCGTCCGAAGGTTTTCGCCGCATGGGCGAGTGCCCAGGGGACGCTCCCCAGGATCGCTGCGAGGATCACCCGCACGGCGACATCAGCCTCGAGCCATCGCGCGAACACATGCCCCACCGCAAACAGCAGCTGATTCGGTCCCCCCCAGTGCAACTCGTAGACACTGGTCGGGAACCGAACAGGGTGTCCGTAGTCGGCAACCGCAGCGAGCATCAGCGCATGATCACCGAGATCAGTGACGGGAGCCCAGTCGAACAGCAACGGCGGCAAGGCCAACATCACACTCGTGACAGTGAGCAGCACCCATACCAACCTATCCTCTTCAGGAACCACGGCGTTCGCTGAATTCCGGGCATCAAACGGATAAGCGCGGCACACGTTGACGGTCGACCTCTGGCCGCAAATCCTACCCGTTTTTGACCGAACTGAGTTCCAGAAAAAACAGAAGACCGACTAGTTGCCCAGGGTGGGAATAGGCACGAAGCCAAGGGGTTGGTTGACCTCAAGCAGACGATCGTCGATGAGGTTAAGCGTGATGGCGTTCTTTCCAGACCATCGCGCTGCCTGAATCGGGACGATCGCGCCTGGCAACGCAAAATAGTATGCCCCGGCGTTGGAACGATGAGATCCGGCAAGGTGCTTCCCTGGCGCTGACCGCAGAGCGTGGTTTTTGCAGGCCATCGCGAGGCAAAGGCCCGTAATTCACATGGACCCGGGCGATTGGCCTTTGCCACCGCATGCTCTTTGACCTCGCCATCGTGAACTGC
>Ga0169931_10012817_pt1 | contig 11557 bp, 10 predicted proteins | sample Kivu_15m_20L_FD_129675 | JGI IMG/M metagenome (GOLD analysis project Ga0169931, IMG submission 129675) | Freshwater microbial communities from Lake Kivu, Western Province, Rwanda to study Microbial Dark Matter (Phase II) - Kivu_15m_20L... | ecosystem: Environmental > Aquatic > Freshwater > Lake... | reverse complement strand
TGCAGAAGCTCGCCAACGACTTTGCGCGCGACGTGGTCCGCCCCGGCGCCCCCCACCATGACGAGACCGGCGAGTGGCCCGACGCCATCATGAAGCAGGCGTGGGAGCTCGGCCTCATGAACATCCACATCCCCGAGAGCGCCGGAGGCCTCGGCCTCGGGACGTTCGAGGGCGTGCTCATCGACGAGGAGCTCGGCTGGGGCTGCACGGGCATCGCCACGGCGATGACGGCGAACACGCTCGCGCAGACGCCGGTGATCGTGGCTGGCAACGACGCGCAGAAGAAGAAGTACCTCGGCCGCTTCGCCGACGCCCCGCTCCTCTGCAGCTACGCCGTCACCGAGCCGGGCGCCGGCTCAGACGTCGCGGGCATCAAGACCACGGCGACGAAGAAGGGCAACGTCTACGTCATCAACGGCAGCAAGATGTGGATCACCGGCGCCGGCCACGCCGACTGGTTCTTCGTGCTCGCAAAGACCGACCCGAACGGCGGCCACAAGGGCATGAGTGGCTTCATCGTCGACGCCAAGAGCAAGGGCGTCACGATCGGCAAGAAAGAGAACAACATGGGCCAGCGCGCGAGCGACACGCGCGGCATCACCTTCGAGGACGTCGAGGTGCCCGCAGAAAACCTCCTCGGCGCCGAGGGCGAGGGCTTCAAGATCGCGATGAAGGCCTTTGACCACACACGTCCGCTCGTCGCCGCCGCCGCCGTCGGCCTCGGTCGGGCCGCGATGGAGCACGCCGCCAACTACGCGAAGGAGCGCAAGGCCTTCGGCGCGCCGATCGCGCAGCACCAGGGCGTGAGCTTCATGATCGCCGACATGGCGACGAAGGTGGAGGCCTCACGCCTCCTCGTGTGGAAGAGCGCGATCGAGATCGACGCCGGCCGCAGAAACACGCTCTACGCGGCGATGGCCAAGCGCTTCGCCGCTGACAGCGCGATGGAGATCGCGACCGACGCCGTGCAGGTCTTCGGCGGCAATGGCTTCAACAAGGAGTACCCCGTCGAGAAGCTGATGCGCGACGCGAAGATCATGCAGATCTACGAGGGCACCTCGCAGATTCAGCGCGTGATCATCGCGCGCGAGCTGCTGTCGAAGTGAGGAGACCGGACTGCCGACGTCGTTGACGTCGACCGCCCAGACGAAAGAGGCCGACGCGATCGCGTCGGCCTCTTTGTTCTGTGGCGCAGGCGGCGCTCAGAGCTCGAACATCAGCAGCTGCAGGATGCGCAGCTGGTCGGGGTGCGACCCGGGCTCTTGGTGGAACGACGAGTACGTCACGCGGCCCTCGCCGTGCGAGAAGCCGACGATCTGCGGCGCGTTGTCGGCCGTCGTGCCGCCGATGAGCGGGGCGTCGGCGCGCAGGTAGACGTCGACCCCGCTTGCGACGCCCGTCATCACCGACCACGTCTCGAGCGGATAGCGGAGCGTCGCCGACGGCTGACCAAAGAGCGTGGCCATGGTCGCGTCGATAATCGTCGCCGACAAGTCGTTGACGATCGCGCCGCGGTCGGCGGCGCCGCGGGTCTCGTCGGTGCCGAGGAAGTCGATCTGGTCGGGGAAGGTGCCCTCGATGAGGTCGTAGGCTTGGTCGGAGGCGAAGAGGCTACCGCCGTCGGCGATGTAGCTGCGCATGCGGTCGCGCATCGTCGACGTCGACAAGTACACGGGCTCAGCCGAGCGGCAGTTGAGGAACAACACGTCGTAGTCGCGCACGCGCTCGTCGGGACCGAGCAGGGCCTCGGCCCAGTCGCTGCCGAAGATCTCGACGTTGGCTTCGGGGACGCCGATGCTGCCGAGCACCTGCTCGACGTGGTCGAAGTTGCTGCCGCGGACGACGGCGATGCGGATGTCGTCGGGCTCGAGTGCGCACTCTTCTTCGTCGAGCTGGAGCACGGCGTTGGCGGGAATGGTGACCGCGCGCTCGGTGCGGAACGTGCCCTTCTGAATGACGAGCACTTGGTCGCCGACCGGCACGTCGAGCAGCTCGAAGCGGCCTTCCTCGTTGGTGAGCGTGAAGATCTCGCCGAGGCCCGTCGGCGTGACCGACGCGCGAGCTTCGTCGAGGGGGTGGGCGCCGTCGGCGGTGCAGACGCGGCCGCGCACGCCGCCGCGCTCGGTGGGCGCGGGGATGGCGCAGGCGCCGCCGACGTCGATGACGGTCTCGGTGTCGCGCTCGATCGTGACGGCGTCGCTCCGTGAGAAACCGTCGCCGCGGATGCTGAGGGCGTGGGTGCCGACGGGCACGTCGGTGAAGAAGAACTCACCGTTTTCGTCGGTCACGCTCTCGAGGCGGGATTGGTCGGGCAGGAGCACGAGGACGTCGGCGCCGGCGACGACGAGGCCGACGTGGCCGTTGCAGACGCGACCACGGAGGGAGCCGACAGCGTCAGCCGGGATCAGGCGGCAGGCGGAGTCGTCGAGCTCGGTGGTCTCGCCGGGCACAATGACGACGTCGACGGCGCGGTCGCCGGGCAGGACGACGCGGGCCGGGCCAGCGGCAACCTGGGCGACGAAGAAGTGACCGTCGTCGTCGGTGCTGACCGTGGCGCGCTCGTCGCCGGACTCGACGATGATCTCGGTGACGGCGAGCGGGTCACCCGTGGTGGCGTCGCAGGCGACGCCGGCGACAGAGCCCGGGGCTCGGCCGAGCGGCTCAAGACCGCAGTCACAAGAGGGCGCGAGGGCAGCGGCGAGGGAGACGACGGGCAACCAGATGCGCATGCACGTTCATCCCGGACCGAACTGCGTTTGGGAATCCCCTGTCGTCGTCTGTGCGATGCCGCGCACATGATCGCCGCCGGACGGTCCGCGCAACACATTGAAAATAGGCGATATCGAGAAAGTGAGCGTGCTCACTTGTGGCTCCGGTGGAAAATGAGCATGCTCATTTCTGAGCATGAGGCCCGCCATGTCTGAGCAGCGCACGACGAAGGCAGACGCCACACGGCGGCGCGTGCTCGATGCGGCGTCGGCCTTGTTCGCCGGGCGCGGCTTTGAGGCGACGAGCACGCGGGCGATCGCCGACGCGGCCGGCGTCGCGCACGGCACGGTCTTTCGCTACGCGGCGACGAAGGAAGACCTCGTCGAGCAGCTCTTTCACGAGCGTATTGGCGCGGCCCTCGACGTCGCGGAGCGGAGCTCGCCGCCGCTGCCGGCGTCGTTCGCTGAGGTCGCCCTGCATTGGTCGTCGGCATTCTTTGACGCCTATGTCGACGACCCAGCGCTCGCGGCCGTCATCGTCAAGGAGCTGCCCTTTCTGCGCGGCGCCCCACTGGAGCGCCAGAACGCGCTCACCCTGCGGCTGTTCTCCGCGTGGACCGACGCGGTCGAGGAGCGACAGCGCGTGGGGCTCATCCCCATCCATGTCGCCCCGATGCTCCTCGTGAGCGCAGCGTTCGCCCTCTACTACGGCGCCCTCGTCGGCTGGCTCTCTGGTCAGCTCGACAAGGACGGCGCCCTCACCCTGCTGCGCGAACAGCTCGCGCTGCTCGCGCCCGCCTCGACGTCCTCGCTCCAAGGAGAGTCAACATGAACACGGCCACCGCGACGACGAACACAGCGCTCCCCGTCAGCGAAGACCTCAGCCCGGCCGACGCGCGCGCCCTCTACCGCGACGAGCTCACCCTCGGCGAGGCGCGTGCCCTGTACTTCGCGCGCACCGGCTTCGACGAAGGCACCTACTTCGCCGACGACATCGAGCTGCCCGTGTCATTCGCTGGAGCGACGCGAATCGTGCGTCTGCCCAACATCGCCGCGCGCAAGGCCGCCGTGCGCGTCCACGACCTCAGTCACGTGCTCACCGGCTACGGCACGACCTGGCTCGGCGAGTTTCAGATCTCAGCCTTCGAGATCGGCATGGGCTGTCGCGGGTACTGGGCCGCGTGGGTCTTGAACGCCGGGGGGCTCGCTGGCGGCGTCGTGCGCGCCCCAGCCAAGATGTTGCGTGCCTTCGCTCGGGGTCGCCGAACGTCGCGATCGCTCTACGCGATCGTGCCCGTCTGGGATGACGCGATCCTCGAGCGCCACGTCGGTGGCCTCCGTCGCGAGGTGGGTGTTCACGACGACGTAGACCCGACGCGGACCGACGTCGTCCTGTTTGGCGTCGCCGCCATCGCAACGTGGGGCTTTCATCTCGCGCCGTTCGCGATCGCCGTCGCCGGTCTCTTTGCGGCCTTTGGGTAGGCACAGCGCTGGATGCGCGTGCGCCTGCGGATCGAGAGTGCTATCGACCCGGCATGCGCCGCACGCTTCTCGCCCTCGCCGTCGTCGTCGCCTCATGCGCGCACACGCCCAATGAGAAAGACATCGCTGCCGCCCGCGGCCACTACGAGGCCGCCGTCGCCATCTTGCACGAGGCGCAGAAGTCAGAGGCCGCCGGCGACGGTCCAGGCCGCGACGGCAAGTACCGCGAGGCGCTGCAAGAGCTGATCAACGCCGAGAAGAAGAACCCCGAGGACGCGCCGATGCAGCTCTTGCTCGGCCAGGTCTACTTCTTGGGGTTCCGTCGTCATGACGATGCCCTGGTGCACCTTGACCGCGCCGTCGCCGCCAAAGCGAAGGCCGCGCCCGCCGACGCCTCGCCGCCCGAGAGAGAGTTCCCAGAGGCCGAGCAGATGATCGGCGTCGTCCTCGTCGACAAAGGCCAGCCGGAGCTCGCGCTGCCTCACTTTGAGAAGGCGCGCACGAACCTCCTGTACCCGACGCCCTACTTCGCCGAGCAAGAGCTCGGGACGGCGCTGTTCAAGCTCGGCCGTCACGATCAAGCCGCCGTTCACCTCACGCTCGCGATTCAGCAACAGCCCGACTTGTGCGGCGCCTACGCCCGCCTCGCCGACGTCTTTGAGGCCGGCGGGCAGGACGGTCGTCAGCAGAAGGCGCTCGAGGACCTCATCGCCCGCTGTGACAGCGAGCGCCTGCGCGACGTCGTCGGCGCACGCCTGCTTGCGCCGGCCTGGTTCAAGCTCGGTGAGGCACGCTTGCGGCAAGGGCAAAAGGACGGCGCCGTCGAGGCATTCCGCGCCTGCGCGACGCGCTTCGTCGGCGAGGCTGCCGGCGGAGAGTGCGTCAAGCGCTTGGAGGTGCTCGGCGTTGGTCTGCAGATGAGCGAGATCAGCACGGGTGGGTGAGCACGACGACGGCGGCGGCGATCGCGACCAGATCGTCATCGCCGCCGTTATCCCGTTCGGCGACGCAGACGCCGTCGTGCGATGCTTTGGTCGCGAGCGTGGCCGCTTCGGCGCGTTCGCGCGCGGCGCCTTCCGCAGCAAGAAGCGCTTCCCTGGCCTCATGGCTCCCGCCCTCGCGACGGCGATCGTTGCCCCGCGGCGCAGCGGCGATCTGGTGGAGCTGGTCGAGCTTGATGTCGACGCGCGCGTCATGGCGATCGCCGCCGACCTGCGCGCCTTCGGCTTCTGCGGCTACGTCATCGAGCTCGTGGAGCGGTTCGTACCAGAGGGTGCGCCACTGCCAGCGCTCTTTGACGACGTCAGCGACGTCATCGCCGGCCTCGCCCGCCATGGCGCCCGCGCGAGCATCCTGCGGGCCCTTGAGCTGCGTCTGCTGAATGAGCTCGGCGTCCTCCCGGATGTCTCGGCTGCCCAAGACGCACCTGGGGAACCCGTCGTCGCCTACGACGCCGCCAGCGGCCACCTGCTCGCGCGCCCGTCATCGACGTCGGTGCCGTTCTCCGAAGACGCACGACAAGCGGCCCTCTTCCTCCTCGACAGCGACGCCGACGCGGCCGCGTCCCTCCCCGTCGACGATGACGTCCTGCGCGAGGTGAGCCGGATCTTCTCGTCGTGGTTGCGCCGACAGCACGTGACGCTGCGCTCGCTCGAGGTCTTGAAGCAGCTGCCGCGTTGATGATCAATCGCTTCGCGCTTGATGTTCACTCTGTTGATCAGAGCGTCGCACGGAGGCGTTGCGCGAGGGCACCGTCGGGGGCGCACGCTGCCGCAGCTCGCCAGGTGTGCTTCGCCCGGCGCACGAAGCCGAGCTGTTCGTAGAGCATCGCGAGGGACACCTGCGCGATGAAGAGGCGGCGGTCGTAGAGCGCGGCGTGCTCGTAGGCGCGCAACGCGACGAGGGCGTCACCGCGGAGGGCAGCGAGGTGGCCCTGCTCAAGCCAGGCCCGTGCCGACAGCGGCGCCGCCGTGAGCCATTGCTCGATGACCCCCGCCGCCGCGGTCTCGTCGCCGACCGTGAGGTGGTGGTCGACGAGGGCGCGGGCCCGGGCCTCGGTGAGGGCGTTGGTGGATGGTGCCCGCTGCGGCGCAGGGCGCTCGAGCAGGTCGGCCACGAGGCGGCGGAGGTGCTCGAACTGAAACGGCTTCTCGATGAACGCGTCGGCGCCGTGCTTCTCCTGAATCTCCCGTGCGCGCTCGAAGCCGCTGTAGACGGCCGACACCATGAGGATGGGAACGGCGCGCCAGTCGTCGCTCTGCTTGAGCCCGGCACAGATTTCGAAGCCGTGGACGCCAGGGAGCATCGCGTCGAGGACGATGAGGTCCGGGCGACGCTCGCCGATGGCGGTGGCGACGGCGTCGCCGGAGGCGACATGGAGGGCGTCGCAGCCGTCGGCGGCAAGTGCGCGGCCAATCAGGTGGGCGATCTCGTCGTCGTCTTCGACGACGAGCACGAACGGGCGTCGGCTCTCGCGCTCGACGAGCTTCTTGGGCTCAGGTGCCGCCGGCGTGATGACCGGCGCCGGGCTCGGGACGGGCACCGTCATCGGAATCTGCTTGAGCTTGAGGGCGGCGAGGGCGCCGCCCTTAAGCTCTGGCGGTCGACGCTCGCCGACGCCATCGAGGATCGAGTTCAGGGCTTTGGCGACGGAGTCCGCACGCGGGAGCTTCGCCTTGATCGGCGGGCGCGCAAGGGCGAGGGCGACGACGTCGTCTTGGGAGCGACTGCCTCGGAGGACCCGCTCTCCTTCGTCGTGCCGCTGCGCGGCGCGAGTGATGGCCACCCGCAAGAGCTGCGGCACGCACACGACAATCGCCGTGCGCCGGCCGAGCGCCGCGCCCAGCTCGCGTAGCACCGAGGAGCCGGCCAAGTTTGGGTCCGCAACGACCACAGTCACGGTGCCGCCGACATTGGCGACGGGAAGCATTTCGTGCGCCAACAGGAGGTCTTCGTCGACGAGGCCGAAGAAGCCGAGGTCGACGGTCGACGCGCCAAAGATGATCGCCGGGTGCTGCGTCCGCTCGGCGAGCAGCTCGGCGATGACGTCCTCGTTCTCGGTGACCAAGCTGACGAGCCGGGCCGCGAAAGCGTCGTCGTCCATGCTCTCGCGCATGCCGTCCACGCCGGCCCGGGGCACAGCGCCGCACTCAACGAGGAGGTTCGCGAGCTCCGTGAGCGTCACCAGATGAGCGTCAGACGAACCCTGCGGGGCGTCAAATACGTGTCGAATGGCCGAAAGTGTGACTCGAAACACGACGGATCTGCGCTGCCGCGATTAAGAGCTGCCCATGAGCAAGCCCAAGATCGTCCTCGCTCTCGTTGTTGTTGGCGCACTCGTGGGGGCCGCCTGCCAAAGCAAGGAAGAGCGCCTCTTTGCCGCTCGACGTGACGCCCAGGGTCGGCTCGACGCACTCTACGCGCGGTACGGCGGCGGCGACTTCGCTGGCGCCGTTCGGGCCGACGCGAAGAAGGGCGAGGCCGAGCTGAAGGCCGCTCCTGACGCCGCCTCGGCAGTTGAGCTGCTGCGTATGGTCGGCGCCGCCGCCGGCGAGGTCGATCGCGTCGCGTTCGAGGAGCAGTGCGCGTCCATCGGTCGCGGCGAGAGACCCATGATCCTCAATGACAAGGCCAAGGCGTTCTTCGCCGACCCCGCGGTCGCCTCCGACTGCGGCGCGATCGCCATCAAGCTCGCCGAGGTCGCCGCGCTGGAGCGAGAGTTCGGCCTTCAGCAGGGCCCGCAGTAGTGGGCCTGGGCAAAGCGCCGCAGCCAGCGTCGTGTTGCCACGTAGAAACGTCTTGATTCCCTTCCCCGGCCCCGGCATGACGCCCGCATTGGCCGCCGTTGACGGCGGCTTGTGCGGACGAAGTGAAGGACGTCGAGATGGATCATCACACGTCGTGGCTCAGCTTCCTGCCCAAGTACGCGAACCTCCGCGACTACTTGGCGCACCACTACGGCTCGACGACGGTGATCCCAGCCGGCGGGACGATCACCACCGTCCATCACATCTACGCGGCCTTGATCGTCTTCTTCATCCTCGCGGGGACGTCGGCGCTGGCGCGCAGCCGCTTCGTTGACCTTGAGAAGGCCGTGGCGCCGCCGCGCACCTTCGGCGTCGTCGCCTTCTACGAGCTCTTTGTCGAGACGATCGTCGGCTTCATGGCCTCGATCATCGGGCCGACCTACAAGCGCTACGTCCCCGTCATCGGCACGCTGGCACTGTTCATTTTGGTGTCGAACCTGATGGGCCTCATCCCTGGGATGGTGCCGGCGACCGACAACCTCAACACGACGTTCGCCTGCAGCATCATCGTGTTCCTCTACTTCAACTTCCACGGCTTGCGCGTGCACGGCTTTGGCCACATCACGCACCTTGCGAACCCGACCGGGCAGTGGTGGGGCTGGTTCTTGGCTCCGCTCATGTTCCCCATCGAGCTCGTCGGCCTGCTCGTGCGCCCGGTGACGTTGGCGATTCGTTTGTGCGCCAACATGATCGGCGACCACGCGATCCTGTTCGCCTTCGCCGGCATCCTCCCCTTCCTCGTGCCGCTGCCGTTCTACGTGCTCGGCCTGCTCGTCTGTCTCATCCAGACGGCTGTGTTCACGATTCTGTCCTGCGTCTACATCTCGCTGCACGCGAGCGAGGCCGAAGCCCACCATTGACCACGTGATCGCTTCATGGTGATCACTCCCCGTCTCCGCTGCCTGAAAGGAACGACCATGAACCGCTTGAATGCGCTCCTCACCACCGCCGCCGTCCTCGTTGTCTCGAGCCCTGCCTTCGCGCAGGACGCGAACTTGAAGAACTCGGACAACCTCGGCCTCGTCGCCATCGGCGCCGCGCTCGCGATCGGCCTCGCCGCTCTCGGTGGCGCAATGGGCCAGGGCCGCGCCGCAGCCGCAGCGCTCGAGGGCATCGCCCGCAACCCGTCGGCGTCGGAGAAGGTGTTTACGCCCTTCCTCCTCGGCCTCGCCCTCATCGAGTCGCTCGTCCTCATGGCCTTCCTCGTCGCCGCCGGCTTCCTTGGGCCGCTCTCGGGCAAGCTCTGAGCTGACGCGGTTCTGATGACAGGAGCGGGCGCCTTTGGGCGCCCGCTTCGTCTCTGGCGGCGACGACATCGGTTGACGTTGGACCGTTTGGCGTCGACGGTGGGCACATGCCGTCGAAGAAGAAGAAGCCTGAGCTGTCGCCGTGGCGACGCCTGACGATCGACTGCCACAGCGCCGTCGCCGACACGATCTCTGGGCTCCTCCTCGACGAGGGCGCCCTCGGCATGGAGACCGAGGACGACGAGACGCGCGCCGTGCCTGGCAAGGCGGCCATGCTCACCGGGCGCTCGACGCTGATCGCGACCTTCGCTCGCGTCGACGGCCTTGAGGCCCGCGTGCTCGGACGGGTGACGCAGGCGGCGTCGTTCATCCCGAAGGCGCGGGACCTGACGACGACGTGGTCAGACCTGTGGCCCGAGGACTGGAACGCCGTCTTCATGGCCCATTGGCGACCGTTTCGGCTCGGTCGACGCGTGTGGATCGTGCCGTCGTGGGAGCGCGATCGCTTCCGCGCCGAACGCGTCGGCGACGGCAAACCGCCCCTCGTCTTGCACCTCGACCCCGGCATGGCCTTCGGCACCGGCCAGCATGAGACGACGCAGCTCTGCACCGAAGGCTTGGAGGCCCACCTCGACGCCGGGCTGCCTCTCGAGCGCCTGCTCGACGTGGGCACGGGCACGGGCATCCTCGCGTTCGTCGCGCTGCGCCTCGGCGCCGGCCACTGCCGCGGCACCGACATTGACCCCGTCGCCGTGCGCGTCGCGCAGGAGAACGCGCGCGACAACGGCGTCGCCGATCGCTTCGTCGCCGACGACGGCGCCCCCGACCGCGACGGCCGCGTCTACGACGGCGTGGTCGCCAACATCCTCGCGGGCACGCTGATCGAGCTGCGCGCGCAGGTCGCTGGCGCCGTCGCCCCGGGCGGCGTGCTCTGGCTCTCGGGCATCCTCGCTGAGCAGGCCCCCGCCGTCGTCGACGCCTACGTCGGTATGGGCCTCGATCACCTGCAGACGGTGACAAAGGGCGAGTGGGTGCGGATCGATCTCCGCCGTCCACGTCTCACTCTCGTCGGCGGGTGACGTAGATTCGCGGGATGAGCGCGCCGCATGTCTTCGTCTGTTGGACAGACCTGAAGAAGCTCGCCTGCGACGCCTGGCTCGTGCCCGGCGGCAAGGCGCCGGGGAACATCTGGCGCGATGCGCTCCCCGTCGGCTGGCGCATCCCGGCCCTCGCTGCGCTCTACGGCGAGGATAAGGATCGACGCACCGTCATCCTGGCCGATCTCGTCGGCGAGCCTCTCGCCGTCCTGACGGACATCACCGGGACAAACCGCCATGAGCCGAGCTGGTACGTCGACGGCGCGCGCGAGTTCTTGCGCGTCGCGACGGCGAGGTTGCGGGCGACGCGCGCGCCGCTGCATGGCCGTGAGCGCTTCTTGTTGGCGCTGCCCCTGCTCGGCACGCAGGGCGGCGGTGCGGCGGCGTGGTCAGGCGAGATCACCGCGCAGCTCCTGCCGGCGCTGCGTGAGGAGGCGCTGCGCCTCGAGGAGCCGGGCGCCGTTGGCATCGACGTCGCGCTCGTGCTCATCGAAGGCCCAGCGTGGGCGGCCGCGCAGCGACGCCGCGACGACGATCCGGCCGCCTTCGCCGCGCTGCCGACGGCGCTGCAGCAGGCCGCCGACGATCTCGCAGACCGCGCGCGCGCCGGCGGGCTGACGCTCTTTCTCGGCGCGGGCATAGCGAAGCCCGCCGGACTGCCTGGCTGGCAGCGCCTGTTGCACCTCCTCGCTGCTGAGCACGTCTCGCCTGATGAGCTGGCAGCGTTCGATGAGCTCGGCGAGCTCGATCGCGCGGCGCTCATTGAGCAGCGGCTGGCGTCGACGTCGGGCGGTGGCGCTGTCTCCCTCGGCGAGGCCACCGCGCGCGTCATCGTCGAGCACAGCGCGCGCGTCGCCGTGGGCCACGCCCTGCTCGCCGGACTGCCGGTGCGCGAGGTGGTGACGACGAACTACGACGACCTCTTTGAGCGCGCGTCTGCCGTCGTCGGAAGACCGTGCGCGCGCGTGCCCGGCTCGCCGGTGCTCCCCGGACAGCGGTTCATCCTGAAGATGCATGGCTGCGTAACGCGCCCGTCGACGATCGTGATCTCACGTCGAGACTACATGCGCTTCCAAGAGAACCGCTCGGCCCTCGCAGGGATCGTGCAAGCGTTGCTGCTCACGCGGCACATGCTCTTTGTCGGCTTCAGCTTCACCGACGACAACTTCCATCGCATCGCCCACGCCGTGCGCCAGGCCGTGCGCGGCGACGGCACC
>Ga0169931_10012816_pt1 | contig 11557 bp, 8 predicted proteins | sample Kivu_15m_20L_FD_129675 | JGI IMG/M metagenome (GOLD analysis project Ga0169931, IMG submission 129675) | Freshwater microbial communities from Lake Kivu, Western Province, Rwanda to study Microbial Dark Matter (Phase II) - Kivu_15m_20L... | ecosystem: Environmental > Aquatic > Freshwater > Lake ... | reverse complement strand
TTTCACGATTTCAAATTCAATTGAATCGACCTGTGAGCGGATGACATTTAACCGACCTTTGTAATAAAGGTGTGCAATCAGAGAAGCCCCAAAGAGAATGACCCCAACGATCGCAATAATTTTTCCGTTACGTTCCATGTCTTGAGTAGTTTGGGTGTTCATGGTGACCTCAGAGAAAATCGATATTTAGGTTTGTCATGTTTTGAGCTTGCGGTTAACAAATAGGTTTTAGATTGTTGGGTTTCATGCTTCGATTCAACCTACGGGTGATGCGATCCACTTTTGTGTGGGGGTGATCGCATTTAGCTTCCCAGTACTGCCGGAAGAGGGACGCGAGTCGCCAAACCGTCTGGCAATTCCGAAGCTAAAATATAAAACTCTCTCGCAAGCAAACTTTCCATCGTGCTACGTTGACGATCCGTCAAACCGGGAATTTGACGGATCGCCTGTCGTTGTGCATCCAAAACATCGCTCAGAGGTGCAGTAAAATCAGAACTTCCAAATGCCCGTATAGCACGTCTTCGATTAGATATCCATCGCATCCAATGCAGGTCAAATGCGCGATGTGTTGATGGATCAAGTAATACTGTCTGTGCAGCGCGTCTACTGTAACCAGTAATAGTTCTTAATAGAGACGTTGCGCCAATGTGAGCAGATTGCCGTGTTTGACCTGTGTGGCCCAATGCTTCACGAGTGAAGGAAGCGTGTCCATGTTCTTGCACTGCTTGGTCAACGCCCTGTGGATTTCCTTGAGCATCAATCCAGCCAGCGGCTTGTGCAGCACCTACAGATTCTTCAATTCGATCCTGAGCTGAAGCTGTTGATGTTGGTTGTGCAGGTTGATTGCCCAGTTCCTCGCGCAATTGATTCCATGCAGTTTCAGGATCTAGAGGGTTTGCCACAGTCGCTGGGGAAGCCGTTACTTCGGGGGTGGCTGTCGAGCTAGTGTCTTGAGTAATAACTGGTGTCACGGCTTCAGTTGTGACAGGTTGGCTTACACCTGTCTCTGTAAGTGGTTGCGCACCGGTTTGGCTAACGGTCTGGGGAGGCGTGGCAACATCGGCTGCCTGTGTAGGGGGTGTGGAACTGATGCTGTTGCTGGGTAGAGCGGATGGAGTAGCAGTTTCACTTGCAGGAGGCTCTGCTAGTTCTTCTATGTCACTGATTGATTCAGATTCTGGTGGCGTAGGTCTTCGTGACGCCTCTGGTTCAATTGTTGGGCGTTCTGGATCTAAAGGAACAGGTCGTTCAGGATCAGGTGCCGAATCAAGTATTTGACGGCTGCTAGCTTCTGCAATTTCATCACCACTAGCTGGAACAGCTTCCCTTACTCTCTCAACAGTCCTATTTAAATCTGTTGTCTTATCAACAGCTTCTTCACCAAACGATATCAGCCGACGAACTAGAGGCGAAGCCTCAGCCATTTCCTCTACAAAGCGTAAGACTCTTGCAAAAGCACGAACTCCCCGAGCAGCGGCAGGAATTGCTCTGATTAGAGTACCTACACCCACTGTAGTTACAGCCAAGATTAATTCTAGAATAACTTCAAAGAGAATCTGTCCAATAATTCTTCCGATAATTACTCCCTGCTCACGCGGACTTGCCCGCAAGAAATCCTCCGTGATAGTTCTGCCAAATGACTGACCTAACGCAAGACCAAGATCTCCAGACCACTGAATAACTATCGTCGGATCTCTAGCAATTTGTGTTGCAAATCTTTGAATAACCAGTGTAATTTGTTGTAATTCTCTTACATAACGTTCTCGCCGTTCTATGTAAGATCTATCTCTTACCAGACTGGGATCTAGCAATTGATAAATAGCTTCATTAGTAATATCTTCTCGAATTTGTTCTAGTTCAGCGGGATGTTGAATTGCATATAGAGCCAGGTTACCCATCAATTCGGGAATTGATGAAATTGATTCAATAGCCTCAACTAGCCCTGTCGCCCCATCAACAAAACCACGCCCCACACCTTCACTACAGCCATCCATAAATTCAACGGGATGTTCACCAAAATCTTCGACAAAAAAGTCATAAACCTCACCTGGGGGAATCTCTTGCAAGCTTCCAGCAGCAAAACCTGACAAAAATACATTATCTATTTCTAGGATGTCCATTCTTTCCCGCCGTCTCCTCAAGGAGCGTTGATGCTCCAGCATTCGAGCGTCTTGCCGCATTAAAGTTTGCTCAAATACTCTAAGTCTTTCTAGGGTTTCTTCTGCCTGTTCTGAGCTTTCAATTGAAAGCTCACGGCGCATTCGATCAATTTCTGCACTCAGTTGCTCTATCGTTAAACGGTCAGCCTCAAACTGCCAACTACTTCTAGACATCCTACCAACTTGACGCTGTAGAGTTGTACCATGCGGTAGTTTTAAAGCGTTAGGGAGAAGGTTCAAATTACTTTGAACAAGAGAGCTAGCAACTTCATCAGCTTGCTGCTCATAGATTGTAGAAGCTTGACCTAGAGTAATCTTTCTGTTGCTGGGATCTGAATATACTTGCTGCTGCAACGTGTGAAATAACTCATGTCCGAGCAATTGCCTCCCTGAATCTGTTTCTGGGTTATATTGCCCCTTCCCGAAAACCACCTTTTGGCCGACTGTATATGCCAGTGCATTCACGGCTTTTGCTGATTCTGCTGCTCTGGCATCTGTATATATCTGTACCCCCCTGAAATCATGCCCAAAACGAGATTCCATGAAGGTGCGAGTTTCTGGCTCAAGGGATTGTCCGGGCGATCTCAAAACCTCATGCACGATCGGCGGCACTTCCCCTACAGATTCACTTTCACTTCCTGTTGCTTTTCTCTGTAACGCCATCGCCTGCTTTTCCTGACACTCCGTGCAAGTCCCCGCTACACCAGCGCTATTCCCACAAGCACATTTCCGCTGCAATATCCCTCCTGGCACAGGATTTGCTACGGGCGATCTCTGCCGTTGTCCCCGCATTATCCGCAACGCCGCCTGATTCCCATAGGCTTGCTGCGTCGCTGCCACAGAATTCGGCTGTCCCTGTCCTACCCCCACCGCCGATCGCTCTCCCCACCCCGTCAACCCCATCACCCGTTCCGACTCCCGCTCCCCCTCAGAACGGCTAGCCTCCGGTTTCGTTTTCTTGTCGCTCACAGGTGCCTGTAACATATGCCTAAACCTCCCATTCTCCAGTCCGAATCACCACCCCATGCTTCACCATCTCCCGCCGCGCCGCGTGCAACACTTGCCGCATCGTAATTCGCGACCCCTGACTCCGCGCCAAAAATGCCGCCCCCAACGCCGCCGCCTTAATATCTGCCCCCGTCATCGTCAACTTATTCGCCAAAAACTCCCAATCAATCCCCTCCAGCAACGGTTCTCCCTGGGGCGTAGATTCCAGCAACGCCAACCGCCAGAGTTGTGCGCGCTCCTCCACTCCCGGCTGCACAAAATCCACAATGAACCGAATCCGCCGCAAAAACGCCTGATCCAAATCACTCTTGCGATTCGTCGCCAAAATCGCAATCCCATCAAACTGCTCCATCCGTTGCAACAAATAATCAATCTCAATATTGGCAAAGCGATCGTGGGCATCCTTCACCTGCGTCCGCTGCCCAAACAGCGCATCCGCCTCATCAAAAAACAGCAACACATTTGCCCGCTCACAGGCATCAAACACCTGCTTCAATCGCTTCTCCGTCTCGCCAATATACTTATTGATCACCCCCGCCAGATCCACCCGGTACAGCTCCATCCCCAGCGATCGCGCCAACACCTGCGCCGCCATCGTCTTACCCGTCCCACTCGCGCCTGCAAACAGCACCGTCATCCCCTGCCCCAGCGGACACAACGTCCCAAACCCCCAGTCCTCATATACCTGCCAGCGCAACTGGGCCTGCTCCTCCAACTCCCGCAAATGCTGACGTACCGTTGCCGGTAGCACCAAATCTTCCCAGGTATAAGGGCAAACCAGCGGCGTGAACAATTCCCCCGCCTGCCGATGCAACAACTGCCGACAAACCGCCGTCACCATCTCCGCGCCCGCCGGAGCCACCTGCGCCGCTTTTTGAATCTCCGCCGGAGTCAGCAGCCAATTGACAATCGCAGCAGGGACAGCGCTCTCATTCGTTAACCGTTGCCACAACTGCACCTGCTGACTGCGCGTTAACTGAGGCAGCGGAAACGATCGCCGAATTGCCTGATTTTGACCCGCTTCTAAGGTCGTCGTCACCCCAAAAAACGTCAGCCCACACTGAAATTGACTCAACTGCCAGAGCTTCGGACTCACCTCCTCTAGACCCTGCCAATAGAGCGCCGCACCACTCAACCCCGCCAGCCGCACCACTCGCATCAATCGTTCTAGAGCCAGCGATCGCGGCACCTCCGTCCCCAATAACCCACGGGCATCAACCGCCATTAAATCCAGATTTAGGGCCGCACAGACTTGCATCGCCAACGTTCGCTTTCCGGCACCCGTCGCCCCCACCAACTCCACCTCTAACGGAACAACTGCGGGTCGGGTGCCATTCCCATCCGCCTGCCCCATTGCCGCCAAAAATGTCTGAATCGCCTGCAACGAGTCGGGATACAGACAAGGGATCCCCGCTGCGATCGCCCCAGGCAACCACGATATGGCTTCTCCCAACGCCGGATCAGCACAATCCCCCCGAATCAACCAAGCCGCGATCGCTGGATCGGCCACCCAAGCCGTGGTGATCGACCATGCCTGCTCATTCCCCGCCGGATAAGCCAAACGCCACCGCACCAACCCCGAATCTGGTGCCAAACCAGCGGTTGAGGCCCACCCAAACAGCATCGACCCCAACCAGAGGGTGGGATAGAGCATTGTGACATCATCATGCAAATAGCCATAGACCCGCCGTAGGGAGGGATCAACTTCTAGGGCGATCGCCAACGCCAACAAATCCTGCTCCACCGCCGACAACCTGAACATCTGTCGCAACCGCTGCCACACCGGATCTTGGGCGACTAGATCATCCGCCATTTGGATTTGGCGGGTGAGCGACTGAGCGACTTCATCACGATGATAAAACGCCGCCTCTGCTGTCGCCAATACCTGGGGATCCGTCAGAATTTGGTTGATCTCATCGTCCGTAATTACAGAACTGCTAGCAAACCCATTGAAATCATTGACATAGCCTGAATCATCATGGGAGAAATGACGCGAACGCATCCACAAGACTCGCCGCTGCGATCGCAGCCGAATCCGAGTGATCCAGACTTGCTCCTCCTTTTGGAGTCCGTGACTTGTCTCCATGGTCATCATGAATTCACCACCCATTTTGCCGGTGGAGACTCCACCTGATTCACCCGTACCCGCACGCCATAGGCCCCATTGGGTAGATCCCCAGGCAATTGAAACTGAATCTCTGTCCCCGCACCATTCACCGTAAATTGTCCCGGTGCAGCGGCTCCCCCTGCCCGCAAAGGCAACGTTTCTAGCAGTACTTCTAGGCTGCCTGGGCTAAACCCGCGCCCGTTCAGCGTATAGGTACTGCCCGCAGGGCTAAGAATCGCCCCCCCAGTTGGATCAACCCATGCTGCAATGCTAAAAGGGGTCGCATTGGAGCGGATCGCACCGGGAGTCGGACTTGTCACCGCATTCCCAACCCTTAATTGATAGACACCTGCTGCGGGAAACCCCGTTGTCGGCAGCGTCACGCTGAACCGTGCCTCTGTGACTTCTTGGGATGCCCAAGTGGTCACATCCTGCTCCGTCCCGTCTGGCAACAGCAGATATAAACGATTAGAACTGGGTTGATTAAGTCCTGCACCATAGAGCGTAAACACCTGTCCGGGCGCAACCACCGCTGGTAACAATTCATAATCGTGGGGTGTATTCCCAGGGGCGATATAACTCACTCTGATGTCAGTACTAATGACTTGTCCAGTTTTGGCAAAGGGTAGAGAGGTTGGACTAACCGCCAAATTAATGATGTCTGGCTTTTTAGCTTGGGGCAGGGGTACGGGCGGTTCAACGAGGACGATGCTGGCCTTGTAGACAACCGACAACCGGAGTGAAGACGTTACTGCTTGCCATAGTCGTCCCAAGGAATCAGCCGTTTCTGGCTCCAATGAGAGCACAAACTCGACATTGTGACCATCATCAGGAACTGTTGCCGTGACAATTGGGTGTTCATGAAAACATTTTAGTGCCGCTGTCATGGCTCGCTGTTCATTCTGAGAAGCCTCTACTCCTTTGGCGTAGGCAGTCAAGAGGTAGTACAGCTCAAGACTCATTGGTTGAAAGGGGGTGCGAAAGGCACGGGTCGCTCGATCTGCTCCGGGGGCCGGGGCAACGGGTAAGGCATTACGCTGAAATTTATCCGGGGCAACATGGAACAGATACAAACTGAGGTATGTGGCATCGGGTAAGCCACGCACTTCATCAGGTGAGCGATCGGTCACCGTAAAGGTGGCACCACCCTTGTTGTCGTTCAAAAGTTGCATCAGTTCGTCTGTAATATCCCAAAGATTGGAAACCCCGATCGCCATAGTGTCCTCCTCCTATCCCTGGCGTAAGCCAAACCCAGATGCAAACCCACGGGAGAGCGAACCTGTTGTGACGGCGGCTACCGGGCGCGTTGCCAAGGGCTGAGGTTGGGGTATGACTGGTGGCGTGATTTGAATATCAATGGCCCCAATATGAATCGTTGAACGTGGAGAGCGATCGGGCTTTGATGATCCCGGCAAGGATGGTGGTGATGGCAATTGGGAGAACGATTCCGCCATCCTCTCCGTTGCCAAAACTTGGTCTGAATGCTTGGGTTTTAGCGTTGTGCGCAAGGGTTGAGCGATCTCTGTAGTCAAGTTTGATGCGGAACCTGAGTTAACGGTGGCTTGATGTCCCGGTGGGATTGGCGTTCTCCCAGTAGGTTTCTGATCTACTTCTGAATACTGGGTGGGGCTTATGGGCACCAAATGCTGTGGTGAATCACGGTGCAAATCTGGTGTGCTGGTTGATGTTGGCATTTGTGGTGAGGACAGTGACGAGGCCGAAGCGGACAGCGGAATTGGCAGCGATCGCCCCACATACCCAGGGCTACCCTTCCTGTCAGCCCGATCTTGTACCGGGGATCGTCTGGCCGGAGTAGCCGACTGAGAATCAGGCAGACTCTGCTCTCTAAGAGGCAAACTTAAATCTGCTATTGGCGATATGGCCTGTGATGATGTGATGGTTAAGGGTGTGGCTGGCAACTGTGCCGGAGAATGTACAAAGCTTGAATCAGTCGGTGAAGTGGCAGTAGTAGACGATGAAATTGATTGAGTTGCCGAAGATATGGTCGATGCCTGGGAATATCCCACTCTCTCAGATTCATCCGATCCTGACCGTTCATCTGGTAATTCCAACGGTTGAACCAAAGCTACCGGACGAAACAGCGCCTGGGTGGGATGTAGCAGGGGTAAACTTTGCGATCGTCCTGGGCTGGTCGGACGGGCACGACTGGCAACTTGCTTGAAATAGGACATTGGGGGCATCTCCAAATTGATTTCAGGCAGATTTTTGAGTTTGGCGAATTCGCTCAGCGTAATACATTCGCCTCGCACGCGGTAAGGCTAGAATTTCAGCCTCCGACCACTGGTAATACATCGCCAATAGATGAATATCTTCATAAACAAACCGTGCCTGATTCTGGAGTTCTTGCAGCACAAACTGTTGCGGATCAAATAAGATTTCGACGACTGCACCGCATTCAGCACAGTGCCCTTGCAGCAGTTGCACCAAACTGGGAGCCATCGCAGCTATAGCTCTTTCCACCCGTTTGCGTTGCTTGGTTGGCAAATCAGCCGGACAGACACAGCGTTCAATCAGGGACTGTTCTGGCTGGGGATGATAGGCGATCGCCATCTGATCGGCCCCAGTCGGCAGCCGAAACGAAACAGGTAGATTTTGAAACCGAAACCAGCCTATCTGGTCTGCTGGTTCAACTCCTCGAACTTTTCGGGGCTGCTCATGGGTCAAATAATTTTCAACCTGAAAAGCCACTTCAATCCGTGAACCACAGTGATGAGCCGGACAAGTCGCATCTGCTCGAATCAAATCGCCGAACAATGTTTTCCGGGTTAGAAGCAACAATGTATCTAGATCAGTGATGGTGAGGTGTTCTAGCTCAATTTCTGAACCATCCACAGCCTGCACTAAGCCAGACAGCAAGGTAATTGCTAACTGAGTATCCAGGGTGGTTGCTTCTGAAAGCAATAAATCTTCCATGCCCCCGAGCGATTGCAGGCGCACATCCAAACCACTGACCGGAAGATGCAGAATTTGTTCAGTCATTGCCTAAAAGCCCCATCCGAGACTTACTTATTGAGTCGGCTCCGTCACACTCTTATCGCGTTCCCAGCCTTCGTGCTCCAGTTTGATATGTTCAATGGCAATCGCATTTGCCCCTGCATCTAAATCGGGAATTGCCTGGTATTCCGCAACCCAACATCGGTAAACCTTGTAACGATAGACGGGCTGTCCCTGCTCGTTTAATAAGACGATCGCGATATCTTTCCGCAAATCTTTCAGCTTCTGTATTGCTGCCCCTGTATCGAGAACTTGAGCAGCATCTGCCCACTCTTCAAAGTCACTATCGTGGGTCAGCCCTCTTTCTAACGTAATGGGTTCATACTTGGTTCGCCCCAGTCCCTTGCGGATAATCATGTTGCCCGCTTCTTTGTACTCGATCATGTCTGACGATCGCTTCAAGCCCGTAACTTTGCTCATGCCCGCAACCGGAGTCGTGGAGGTACCAAAGTAGATCAGAAACCGAAACGTTTTGTAAGGATCGTAGCGATTGATATTGACAGAAAATGGTCTACCCATACATCTCTCCTATGCCTGTACTTGACCTGCTAGCTGAGCAATCTTGATAATCACAAATTCCGCTGGTTTTAGCGGGGCAAACGCCACAACAATGTTGACTTTGCCCAGATCAATATCAGTTTGCGTGGTGGTTGACTTATCACATTTCACCTGAAATGCTTGACTGGGCGTGGAACCCTGCAACGCTCCCTGACTAAACAACGACAGCATAAACCCTTCAATACTGAGCCGAATCGCTGCCCACAGGGGTTCATCATTCGGCTCAAACACCACCCACCCTAAATTTCGGATTAGGGTTTGTTCAATAAAAAGCGCGATTCGCCGGACTGGAACATATTTCCATTGCTGGAATGAGATATTGGTGTCACTGCCGACTAGGGTTCTAGCTCCATAGACCACAGTCCCCGCACCAGGAAACGAACGTAAACAATTCACCCCAATCGGATTTAAAGTCCCCTGTCGCTGATCGGTCATTCGACCCGACTCTACCACCCCAGTAGTATTCAAGAGGGTAGTTTCCAGACCAGCCGGAGCTTTCCAGACACCTCGGTTCAGGTCAGTGCGGGCGTAGATCCCAGCGACAAAACCGCTAGGGGGCAGTTCAATCGGATTACCTGTGAGTGGATTAGTTGATTTTAGATAAGGGAAATAAATCGCTCCATTCGTGCTCTTGGGAATGGGACTAGATGTTTTTGTCATCAAGTTACCCATTAAAAAGTCATCATCACTTCCACCAGATGGAACACTAGTGCGATCGGCTACAGCCTGTCCGGGTGGGTCAAGAATCAAGAATGCTTGTTTACGTTCACAGAAGGTGAGTGCAGCACTCCAGACAGTATTATCAGCAACCCCAGGAATCACCAGTAGATTGAAGATAGAAACTTTGTCTAGGCTGCTATCTGGTTGAAATACATCGGTAAAGTCACCTGAAAAAAAGGCTTTGAAGGGAGAAACAGGAAGTGGTGCTATGAAGGGAAGTTGATTAGCCTCCAAAATAGGAGGTGTATAATTGGCACCACTCGCAGGCTGCACGGTAACCAGTGAAGATACGCCATTAAGACGCTTGTCAATGAAATCAACTGCGTTGGGATCACCAGCAATTTTAACCGCTCGAAATACTTCTACCTTGGAACCATAGGTAATTGTGATATCAGCAGTATCAGCAGGATCATTCTTGAGATTATTGATGGTGATCCTCATTTCAGTCGGGCCAATCGGCTCTATTGCTCTAAAAAGTAAAGGACCCACTGCTACCTTAGGACGGGGTGTTGAAATTGAAGGAAAGAAAGGATCTGCTGGCGAATCAGAAACAGTTAATACATTATCATTAGCAGTATCATAGTACTGGGAGGGAATACCAACGACATAGGCAATAGAACCACCATTTAGGAAAAATTGATTAACGGCATACGCAACATTGCTTTCAAAGTAGTTGCTAGTGTAGAGTCCACCAAACTCACGTTCATACTCACTAAAGTTAAAAATCTGGATTGCTTGTTTGAATGCTCTAGTCTTAAACGGATGGGTGTAGCCAACAAAAACAGCGATCGAAGTGGGGGCAGCGGTAATCGTCCGGGCACTACTGGGTAGCTCCTCAATGTAAATGCCTGGATAGGTCGGGGTAACCGGCATGGTAGGTTCTCCAAATTGGCGAGGTTAATCGGATGAGTTCGATTTAGACAGAAAAAGCGACGGCTCCAGCGGGTAAGGCACCTGTGGCATCAACTCCACCACTAAGGGCGATCGTCCCAGGAGTAGGAATTCCAAAACCACCCGCTGGTGGCGATACCTCAACAACAAAATCAACTCCCTGAAGCTTCACCCCCGCTGGCAAATCGGTCAGCTTTATAGAGGTGATTTTAGGTTGCGTCCATTCCACCACCAAGGTGAAGGTTTTAGCCCCCGGATTGACAGCCGGAATGGATACTTGGATATTATCGCCAGCAGCACCATCTTTCCATGCTTCCAAGTCCAAAGTCTTGCCTGTAGTCTCAGTATCCACAGAGAGTGAAAATTTTGGTGAGCCACCTCCATCCGTTAATTTTTTAGAAGTTGTAAAGGCTTTGGGCTGTATTGCTGCACTTGGTGCAGGTTCCTTGACTCTTACTAATCCGGGACTTGTACCAGGTTTTGCTCCAACACCTAATACTTTTCCGATGAAGGAAGGAGATTCTGGCTCAAAACTCAAACCAGCATAGGTAGCTTTTGCAGTGATTTCGGCATCAAAGGTGCTACTAGCAGGAGGAGTTGCACCCGCCACAATGTTGCTAAACGTCACCTGAATTGTGTTGCCCTTTGCCCCAGGAATTGCTGCCTTCAAGATCATGGCAGGCTTGGGGGGCGAAGCAGGAGCAGGTTTGAGAAATTCGCCCGCAACCTGGCTTTTTAACAGGGCATCCACAACCGCTTTATTATCTTCATAAAGCCCCCATTTATTAGCTTTCACCACGCCATTATCAAAGTAAAGCAGCGAAAGGGGGATGGATTGCTGTTTACCGTTGGTATCTGTAAAACCGATCGGGCCATTTCCTATCACTGCTTTAGCCATGACTAGATTCCAAATTACCTAATTAGCCTCAAGAGTTTAAAGCCCTACAGAATTCTTTGTTAATAGCTGAAAGGTATTACCTACATTCCGCAGGTTGACAAGATATTTCCAATATGTATGCTAAGAGGCAATAGCTGAGATGTATATTCGAAAAGGATTTCAGGATTAGAGTAGATTCCTCGTCGCGTCCCATGCTTGATA
>Ga0169931_10012815_pt1 | contig 11558 bp, 7 predicted proteins | sample Kivu_15m_20L_FD_129675 | JGI IMG/M metagenome (GOLD analysis project Ga0169931, IMG submission 129675) | Freshwater microbial communities from Lake Kivu, Western Province, Rwanda to study Microbial Dark Matter (Phase II) - Kivu_15m_20L... | ecosystem: Environmental > Aquatic > Freshwater > Lake ... | reverse complement strand
TAAAGGCATCAAAATTCGATGAATCTGCGATAAACTTGAAAGATTTGGCAAAAATGAAACTTCCTAAGATAAACTGGATTGTAGAGGAAGAATAAGATAACTAAAGGCCTGGATTTTTTCGTAAATGATTTTATTATATTTGTATATTTATTTTTGTATGCTTGTTTGCTTCCTTTAAAAATGAATACATTTATCAAATATCACAAAAAGACTATATTTTATATTGCAACTGAGATGAACGAATCGAACTAACTTAAAATGGCAGTAAAAACACTACAAAATCTAGCAGATACCATCAGAACACTGCTCAACAAAAAATAAGTATTAAATATACTAAACAATCCCCCATAAAAGCCTATGATAAGTTCAAAAAAAATATAGCCTAATGTGCCTCAAAAGAAGAAATAAAACATGACATATTATTAATTTCTAGCATAATCCATTAAAAACTTACCTATTTACTACCCTGAGTCCCACAATGATCCTTACACTCTTCAAGAAGATGTCACAATATCGGTATAACTTTCGGCCTATTAATACGTGCAAGAATAGACTTTTGTTCAACTCTCTAAGGCGAAAAAATTAAGCAGATCACTCATCAGCATCAGAGAAAGATACATATCGACCCTTATGAAGCTGAATTAAGCTCAGGTCAAGAAAATAGTTAATTGGATTGAGCAGTACGGAATACAAGGATTTCTATCTATCAAAGGAAAAGATATAACTATTTAACTTATTTAACGAAAAGAATCAAAACACATATAGAGGAAAGATGTGTCACTATAGTGCAAGCAACTTAACGATGTTCTCAAAATTTACTCAAAAATGGTGGCCATACCTGTCAAAATACTGCTACAACTTTTAGATAGACTATCGGGAGATATGGAAGCGCTTGACGACTATATAGAAAAAAGAGATTAAAGACTTTTGTGGACCAGAGATGAAGATTAATGTCTATCTAGAGGAGGAATCGAAGTTAAACTGCTCAGAATATGGAGGGGTGACCTTTCTGTATCACTTAGATACAGATATCTGGGTGTCGAATAGCCTATGTAATGATCTCAAAAAAAATTATAAATTTTAAATACATGAGTTATGATAAATAAGATTAACTATTTTCCTCAAAACATAAAAAATAGCAAAAATAAACTAAATTTAACAATAAAGTGAAACCCAAGCATATCTCAATCATTCTCAGCAGTTCACTTGTCCACCTATTCCTTAATACTCCGTGCCATTCGACGCTGTAATTTATTTTTTACTATGCTCCTCACTCTATGGACTGATTTTTTACTACTAATATAAAGCCAGAACCCTCATAGATTTAGATTCGTTAAGTTTTTTCTAAAATTGCTTATGTTGTGTGAAATGTTTTTGTTAGTATATTTTATCGAGTGTTATGCCAGTCTCCCGACTCATCGAAATCCTTCGAGTACTGTTACTCGATCTCATCGAATTCGTCTGAGAATTTCCTTGTTCTTGCTTATGTTGCATTACTGTAATACCCTTCTTGACCCTAGGAGGCAGCTCTTTACCTTTAATCATAAATATTATAGCAATATAAATGACGATTGCATGAGATTATAATAGATAAGTCGATGGACAATAGCCGCTAACTAAATCGCTAAACTGGCAAATTTACACCCCTTATCTAATCCAACTAAGACATCTTCGTCGACTAGATCTAAAACTTGCTTTACTAATAAGATGCTGGCCAAAAGCTAGCCCTTAATAGCAGTTTTGAATAGCTCTAGAAGAGTGAACAAAGTTAAAAAACACAAAATATAATCAAACAGCTAAATAAACGAAAATAGAAGGCAGAATAAGAGAAACGCATCATATAAGGGATGAAGGCTAAGATTGAGGCGTTGATGGGGGAAGAAAAAGATATGATTAGTAAAAATTTGCAACTCAAAATCGATATTAAGAAGTTGAAGAAGATCAATTAAGGTAAGGAATCAAGTAGGGAGATAGAGAATATAAGGGAAAAGATAGTGCAGCTGAGAAAGGCGTAAAAAAGATTGATGGATGAGCTGAAAATAAATAAAAATAATGAACAAAGTTTCGTCGGAGAAAGGTAAAACGGGAGTAACCAACTCAACAAAGACAAGACAACATACTCGACCGTTCAGCTCAAAACTAATAAAAATGCGTATCGAGTGTCAGCCAGAAGTGATTCTCCTGAATAGCAGTCTTTGGGTCAATCTGCAGGCAAGCATAAAAATGGGAGTTTCAAGATCGCCACTTCATTGAAAATCGGAATGGCCAAGAAGTAGCTAGAATCCGCTCAACTAGTAACAAGTGTTCCAGGACACTCATCACCAAACCAAATATATTCACCCTCTAAAAATTAGATAAATAGACATGAAACCCCTTATTCATCTAACGTAGGTAGTTCTCTAGCTCAAAACAAATTGCAATTTACAAGCAAACTGAAGATATGAGTATTCATATTTTTCATTTGATGATATATTATTCTTATTTCATCTTGATCAATAAATAATGAAGCTATCACTTGTCCAGGTTGCCACTCATCGCTTGAATTACGCTGTTTTACAACCCTTTTGTGACTATCAGTATCTTTTCAGCCTAGGTCTTGCTGCATACCTACACTGCCTTTTTAATTGCAGTGCTTATCAATCTACGCACCTATAGCTCGCTGGCTAGAATAGCCGAGCGTAGTTTTTATCTCTGGCTTGATACTTGTTTTATTTGAAGTTTTAGTGCCTAGATCTCTTTCTCCAGAACACGCTATCTGTTCTTGCCTTGTTACAAGTTGTGACCTGACATAGTTTCAGTCCTGGTCAAAGTCAATCTGATTTGCTACAAATCAAGTCCTAATCTTCTCACCTAGGCCTCTTTTTCTTTATTTCTTTCCAACAATATTTTGTTTTCTTAAGCCATTTTTTTAATTTCGCTGTTTTTGGTCAAAGTGGCAGTCATTCTTTATGCCTCTATTTTCTTCAATTTTTCCTCGTAAGTCAGCCTTGTTTCCTGCGCAGTAGTATTCTAAACCCTTCTTTGACTTTGTTCGTGTTGGAATAAAACTTCGACTTATTTTATCTTCTATCTGAGGTACTATAGTTAACGATCGGTTAATTGTTATCTTTGTTGGTGTTATTTGGCGAGAGTTTCCATCTTGAAATTGAACTAGTAAGTCAGATCAGTTATATTGATATTGTATTGTCGTTGACTCGAACTGAATTACTAAGTAATTTGCTATATTTGTCGTCTTTAATCGAACAAAAGAACCTCCATTTTGCCCATTTCTTAGTTCTTGTGCATGAGTGCCAGCTACTTACCTGCCAACTCGTCTTGTAGATTAATATTTTCCTGTCTTAGAACCCTTAATTCGCCCTGTAAGTCTTCGTTTGCATCTTTCTGAAGATAAAACTGTTGGGTCATTGACTCCAACTCTCCCTTGATACCCAAATTGTCCTCCCAAACTTTCTTGTTTTCAGACTATATCTTGAAAATCTTCTCGTTCAGCTCCTTGCCCAAAGCCAGAGTCATGATATTCTTGTCGTCTAGTTAATCGCTTAATTCTCTTATTTCTTTGTAATTTTTGTCTCGTAGCTCACCGTACTTACCCTAGAGCTACTTTATGTATTATTTTTTGAGTTAAATGTCGCTCTATCTCTATTTGAGCTTGTCTGTAGTGCGAGAAAGTTTGACTTTTTCTTAGCTTAGCTGTTTTTCTACTAGCTTAATGTTGATTGCCATGACTCTGAGCTACTATCTGACTTCTTATATTTTCTTACGGTTTCTAGCACTATCTTCATTAGCTAAATCTCTTTAATGCGTGCATTATAGCAGTTTGTTTTCGAGTCCGTTGACTTCTTCAGTCCTTTCTAGTTAACTTTTGATTGCTATTTCTTTCTGAGTGATCAAGCCAGCTACAAACTAGGTCATTTTGACTGCTTTGCTTTATTCTTACTCCAGCATTACCCTATATTTCTATTTAGTTTCTCTTTAAGTACCTACTTAGATCTACAAGTGACCTAGTATTTAGCCCACCCTTTTCAATTATTTTTTGTTCACTTCAAGCTACGCGATCAGTTTAGTCTAGCTCTACTGAAGATCTAAAAGAGATTTTTCGTTTTTGATTAGCAACTATTTGCATCCCAAAAGCTCGTTTTCGAGTTAGATGACTCGTTACTCAGACTAGTGATTTTTGTCCTACAAGCAAGCGACGTTTAAATTCAGGTAATCTATACGTTAGTTGAGTTCGGCTATGCACACCTTGAAGGTCACTGATTTCTTCTAATTTAGTTAATTGTTGCTTTCAAAATCGTTTCTGAGCTCAGTAATGATACCTTAGTATTCTTATATTTATAGTCTCAACTGTGAGATTTCTCCCTCTCTTTACTTCAACTTGAAATTCAATTCCACTAACAATTTGTCATAATTCTCGCACTAAGCTTACTTATCAGTCAAAATGTTGTCCACTTCATTCTCTAAAAGTTGAATATCTCTTTGCATTTAAACTTGAGTGAATTCATATCTGTGAGTTTCTGACTATGATGCCTACAACAGACGAATATTCTATTGCTTTAGTACTCGGACAAACTAGCTCAGTCTTCCCACTGTGCCTTTGACATCTTGAAGACGTTACACTAAACAATTAGCAATTGAAGCAGCATCCAGGTCTTTTTATCTGAAAGATTTTACAGAACCAACCCTTGATACTGCACTCTATCTGAGTCTCTAGGTATTGCTGTTGTTAGCGATTCCTAAAGTATTTGCATTATTTCTTTAGGTATTAATATTATTTCTATCTGTATTAATCTAAGTGCTGATTGGTGATTTGAGAATCTTGCTGAACTCTACTCTGATGACATCGTTGATGATTTCTCTGAATTTAATGAAATCTATCTATATTTTATTGCCTCGAAGCTTCTATTTCGCAATTTCTTCCTTACTTATCTTCAATTCTTTTCTCAATGCCTACTCAGTTTCGTCTTTCTTTTTGCCTTAAAACGTTAACTACTATATATTCTGGTTGGCTTTTTTGAGATCAGCGGCTATAAGTTCATTCATTTTGGTCTTCTTTGAGCTCTTGTTTATCTACTCATGAAGATTTTCTTTCAAATGAAGAATATTTTGTTATTTTTATTGTATTTTTTGTTATAAAGTGCTACCTAGTTGCTGACTCAGGACAAGCTATTAAGTTTTTTGGCCTAATTGGAGCTAAAGACCGCTTGATTTTTCATCTTTTACTTTTATTTACTTTCTTAATCTTTATATGGTATCCCTTGTTTGGATGGATAGCAGTTCTAGATCGTTATTTTTATTTTTGAGAGTCTTTTTATCTCTATTGGCCTATTCAAGAAGACTTTGAGTATGCCCAAGGTTCTGTTATAGATCTAAATTGACTTGTTCCCATCTCGTGACGATTTCCTTATGACTAGTCTGTTCTTTTTCTAATTTTTCCTGTAAATGTCTTTCCTTAGCTTTCCATTCTTCGCCTTTTTCCTACCATCTTTTTCTTGCTTACTCTGCATGCTCGTACTTGGCCCTATAACTATCACTCTAGCGCTATAAATGATCTCTCTAATCTTTGTATTTGGAGAGAAGTGAAGAATAATTAGCCTATTATCGTTGGTATCTGGCGTTTATGGTCGAATACTAACTCTATACGTTTATCAATCGTTTCTATACCATCCTGCATTACTGTCTTATCAGTGAGTTTTGTTCCCTTAAAGAAGCGTTTTCTTTGGTCAGATTGTCAACAGCCCGTTTTGATTTTTACAGAGCAACTTTCATAACTTACAAATTCAACTACGTTTCTTGCTGTTTGCCCATAACATTCTTGATTTTTTAATCCTGTTCGCTTCTGGTTTTGTCAGCTCTGGCCCTACCCTACTAATACTTAGATATAAGTTCATTTAGATTGACGTCTTTGTTAGATAGTGACAGCTATAGATTTTTGCGAACTGTAATGAACTGATCGTTAAGGAATTTGTGCTATTTAGTGAGCTAAACATACCTCTATTTGACAACTCTTAACTATTCTATCTAGTTTCTCATCATAACGCCCTATTCTTCCATCACTTTTTTTGCATACTCCAAAGACTATATCAAAGTTTTAAGCTTGTAAATGTCATTATTGAGCTATGCTATAGTAGCAGTAGTTTCCTTACGAATGCCTTCAAAGTTGCTTATTTAAGTCTTGAACTAATCTATTTTTTTCTGCAAAGTTGCCTTCTAGCCTGCGAGTTGTTTCTCGAAATCAAATAATTTCGCTTCAGCTTGTTCTTCTAGCTACTTTACTAGTTTTTTCTGCCTAGCTATCGTGTCATTTCTCAGCTAGATATCATTATTTTTGCCCAAAAGGATGTTTTCCTTGGCCTGTAAAGCGAGGTCATACTAATACTTTTGTTCGTCTATTTTGCTTCTAGCCAGCTCTAGCTCAGCCCTTAGATTTTTTATAGTCTCTTGACTCATATTCCATTTATCTACCATCAGTTTCTTCAAAGCTTCATTATCCTTGCTGAGCGTGAGAATGGTCTCTTATTTGATCTCTGATTTTCGTTACCAGCTGGCACATTATTCTCTCAAATAAGCTAAATCTAAGTCTTTTTTCTGGAATTAGTTCAAGTTGTTAGTCAGATTCCTGACCTTCTCGTTTTTCTAGGCCAGTTGCTTCTACTGCTATTAGCATCTCAGTTTCAATTTCATTATTTACAACTTGTAGTTGTTTTCGTTAGCCTATAGCACCATTCTCTTATGAGTCTCTTATTTCCACAACTAAGATTCCTTCTTGTATTTTTCTTTAAGCTTATTGTAGCCTTATCTGTACACTTAATTCTAAGCTGCAAAGCTCATTTTGGGTGATGTTACGCTATTGACCTCCTAAACAGGAAACTCTGAGTTGTTTCTAGCATTAAATCCATTAAAGACATTCGAAGTCAAATACTTAACGTTGCTAAACTTGCTAACTGGCGATTTTGTGAATGTTTTAAAAAACTGGCTCTTGGGTCCTTGTTCGCGTTTGCCCTACTAAAACCCTTGGGAAAACATAGGGTTCAGATTGAATTAGGAACGAGTCTAGCCAATAAGATACCTTTAGCTTGATATTTTCTTTAGTTATTTGGACTCTTGAGGCGGTGTGCTTTCAACTTTCACTGGACTTTATAGCACCTTGCTACTTTCCCTCCGGAGTAGTCTAGAACTTGTGTACTCCACTTTAATTTCGCAAAAAGCATCAGGATCTAAGCATTTCTCAATCGGAGCAATGATTCTCTACCCTTTCGATCTGGCCAGCTCCCCCGCTAGCAACTTAACCGTCCCTGAGGTGTACTTGGTGCCCTTGTCGGTCATCAAGTTACAAAGTAGTTAGAAATTGGTGTTGTTGTTTGAGCTTCTGAGCACTATTTCCTGATTGAACTGGAATTTGTGATTGTCATTCGGGGCTACTTCCGCGGTGAAGAGTTGTTTGTTGTGCTCGAGGGCCATGCGACAAGGGAATTTGATTTTCATTTTGACGCTAAGGATTGTGATGGTGATTTAAAAGCTTTAGGACTACTTGATTGTAGACATGATCCGTATATTTATTATGATTTATTAAATGTATAACCTCGACAAATCAGTAGGAATATGGCCAGCCTGTGACCTTAAAATGACTTTCAAAACAAAAGACAAAGATCAATCTATGATACTTCGTTGATTTATCTAACTTTAAACTGTTTTTCAATATTTTTTAAAAATATTTGATAAAATATTTTGTAGAAAATGTTTGTGATTATGCTTTTGCTTTATAAATAATCGCGTAATCAGTTAGTTAATCATGTACCAAATCGAAATCATTTCGCATCATACGCCTCATTAATGCCGCTGCGTCCATAACCCCTTGACTGAAGTGACTCGTTAAGACCTAACAAGCAATCTTCTTAGTATATTGTGATTGATACAGAGCACAATCCGAATCTACTCAAATATTTAGGAAAACCCATAAACACTCAGCCACAGCCAGCTCTACAGCCTTACATTACCCCTGCATTTCAAGTCCAACCCGCACCATAACTTTATGTAATTCCAGCTGTACAACCCTAGCCTACGCCTGCACCTATCCTGCCCGTAATATAATAAGCTGTAAGGTAAGTTTTCAATCAAACTAAACCACACACCTCACCCAAAAAAGCATAATAAAAATGTATTCTTGAGTCAAAATAAGTGGCGGAATACTACAAAAGACTTAAAAATTAATCAAGATACTTATCGAACACTGGTTTTAAAAAATATTTTGATAGACAAATATTTGAAAATTTCGGTCGAAACAACACTCACGATCACAATGATCGATTTGTGAATGACAATTATCTCAAGACGCATAATATCATCCCACATACTGGAACAGCGAGCAATAATTATCATTTCAAAGATGCAATTTCGCCACCTAAGATAGAAGTGGTAAAAAGCAAGAGTCGGTAAGGCAGAAGGAATATTAAGAGCAGATAACATGTAAGAGTATATAAGTAAGGCAAAAAGTAGTAATTAAAAGCATCTAATACTCAGGAAAGGCTTTAGTATGCATAAATTAAACATTCTGAGCCGAACCAACAACAAAAGTATTCGTATTATTATATAGATAAAGCAGACACTACAGCACGCTAGAACTCAATACCAAACAGGTCCTACCAGCTTACAACCTACAAACTACAAACAAAGTATAGTAGAGCTTCCAATCTAACAACATCTTCAGGCAAGACCCGAAAGTATCAATAATAGAATACATGGGTTCCAATCAAAAAGATCAATTAAATCAAAATTTAAACTCAAGAAGTCAATATCTAGACGTATCCAGAGATGGCATGATCAGTAGAGAAAGACTCAAATAAGTGATTCTAGAAATGACAGAAAAAGATCCAGAAATCATCGCTAGGGTTAGAAGCATCGCAAACGAAAGCAGAATCAGTCAAAGACCAGAAGTTTCAAGCTATCAAGGTCATAAATGATAACCTACAATCACTTTTAACTTATATTTTTTATAATATTTAAAAGAATATCATTGAAAGTACTCCTAACCTATCGAATTCGCATGTTTTCCCACTTCGGGTGGAATCATGCATTTACTCATACTCAAAATCGGCTACAAATTTTGAGCATTAATCGAATATCTATTCTAGTAATCTTGTATCCATATGTTAGATTAGCGTATTTATCTGATCATCGATTGCCTGTAACTCTATCTTTTTACCTCACTTTGCGTCTCTTTGGGCATATTGGCTTTTTATATAGACTTACGGACAGAATGCACGCTAAGACTGATACTTCTTGTGTATGGCTAACCTTTCATTAATTCTTAAGGGAATTAACTTTTTTATGTCATTATTTTATTGAAAACGTATTTATTAACTTAGCTCTGTTACTTATGGCTTGATTCCTACTTCATCATGAAACTTTTTACATGTCCGATATCGTTATAAAAAGCATCGTTTTTCATGACCTCAGCTGATTATTTTTTAGATGAAGATCTTACAAACTTGACGCTTTATACTTTGGGAACATCGTTCAAATAGTGTTAGGTTTCTTGTTACTTTTAATCTTTGCTAACTTTGCTTGGACTCTAATGATGATAGATGAGACTCTGAAATCCTTTGAAAAGATTGACATGAGTGTCGACTGGTCTAAAACTTATCCTCGATACAGTTCCTAAAGGTTTTCTGGGTAGCACTAGAGTTGCTATTATTTGTGGAGTCAGCATGTTCTTGCTCTGCATGTGAATCAAGTTGTTAAGTAGCTGAGTTTTTGAATTTTTCCTGATATTCAGCAGCAAATCCGGGTGTTTTAGGAAATTTTGACGACTGTTAAGCTATAGTTGCTGAGATATTTAAAGTAACTATTATTAGCCTTGATCTTAAAGCTACTTTCGTTTGTTTTATAGGAAAATTCTGTATTATTATATGCCTTATTGAGCTGTAGCAGGGTTTAAACGATCGTATTCAGACGTGAAAAATAGTCGATTTTATGCATAAAATATCTAAGGAGGTCGCTTAGCAGCAAATGCTTTTCTGAAGATAGACTAGTAGGGCACCAGAAAAATGATGCAGGCGATTCCAAGTGAAAACAAATTAGGTAACAAAGCATTTTTGAATTCCTAATTGGGCAGAAAATTAGCCCATGTCATACTTCCCAAAGTATAAGCTATCGTGCCAAAATAAATGATCTGAGCCATTGCAGTGTTAATGACCTTGGTTCCAGGTGCAGGTCGCTGACATCGTCTATAAAGCGAATATTTTTGGGTCCAGTACATTAGAAAGAGACCTAAAATTGCAAAGAGAGGGATGACTGGCTGAAGAGACACGAAAAAACAAGTAAAAATGAATAAGTTTATAACGTAGATGTACTCGTAACCTACCTAGAATTAAAGACCCTAACTAAGGACGTTAAACTAATACTGATTGATTCCTAACTGTTAAACTTTATATTAAAACACTTACTTGGTCTTGATTTGAAGCAATATTTGATTCTTTTGAGTATGTAAAGAGGATCAAAAAGCTTTATCAAAGGATACACGAAAGAATTAGTTATCGCAAGCAGAAAGACGTCTTCGACCAATCCGTTTCTTTAATAAATATTATTTTTGATAAATTTGTTGGCAACCACAGGAATCGCTACACTATTGAGTAGCTGAGCTATTATTGATTTGATCGCTAGAGAAGTCTGATGACTGGTCATTGAAAAATTCCTCTAATATTTAGTCAGCTGTTATATGACCACTAAATTTATATAAAAATACGTCCGAGAAGCGGATTAATCAAAGAAATGCTCAAGGAAATAGAAATAGAAATCTACTTGCTATCTGTGGTGACTTGCCAAATTGACAAAGAATATACAATTACGAATGAAACGCATAATAGTAAAGCAGTTACACTGTAGGTAAGCATTTTTCTCTTCCACATCACGCAATTAGTAACACCGATGTTCTACCATATCACATCTTATGGACTCGGAGCTGGGTAGATCTTCACTTTGAAGTTATGTCCATTTTTTCTGAATACGAATCTTGTTTTGCTTCCGCAAAAAGGAAGACATTATCTTAGCTTACTGCTTATCGTATTCGGATTATATTCTAGCATAGTGTTTCTTTGATAAGAACTGCCTAGAGTCAAAAAACCTGTTGTGATATCAACAGGGCTCTTGCCTCTATACTGCTATGCAATTTTTTATATGACCTACTAACACAACTTATTTTTGGCTAGCATCAGCTATTAGTATTCTTTGTATTGTTTGGATCTGTGCATGTCACTTCGTAAAAAAAGATAATTATTACGTCTTTGATCCACCCAACCTTTAAAAACTTATTTTAGTGTCTATATTTTGCCTAAAATTTAAGTCAATTCGTCGCTTTTTAACTAAGATTCGTTGAGATAGAAAGGTCGTCCCTAAGTGTACTTTTACGCAACGAATTTATCAAATCCTACTTACTAATCTTGCTGTTTAAGTGTCTAGAAATACCTATTAAGTTGTTATTGTATTTCTTACTTAGTGACCCCAGCTGGTATTTTGTCAATCACAACTGAATACTAAGCTGCTGTTTTTGTTTCTTTTGACAT
>Ga0169931_10012814_pt1 | contig 11562 bp, 13 predicted proteins | sample Kivu_15m_20L_FD_129675 | JGI IMG/M metagenome (GOLD analysis project Ga0169931, IMG submission 129675) | Freshwater microbial communities from Lake Kivu, Western Province, Rwanda to study Microbial Dark Matter (Phase II) - Kivu_15m_20L... | ecosystem: Environmental > Aquatic > Freshwater > Lake... | reverse complement strand
TACAGGTACGCGTACTGAGCGTTCGCATTTTATGAATATGATTGCATTGCATGATGCTGCTGGTAATCCGCATGTGACCAAGCTGAATATTATTATGCATTCTAGCCAGGAATTAAGCATTGCCACTGCTGATGAAATTATCAATATCATCATGAGTTTTAAGAGAAATGGCAAACAGGTATGTATTTGGGCAAATGAAATTGGAAGCATGTCACAATTTATGATTTTTGCTGCAGGTGATAAGAGATATTTTGTTAAGAATGATAGAGTAGTTGAGTTGCCTGGTATTAGTATTGTTGGGCAATTTGAAGGCAATAAATATACTAAAGACAAAATCGATGTTATAGGCTTTCAAGTTGGTGATTACAAAGGTGGTGTTGCATCCGTTCTTTCCAACGGTTTCGATTATTATTCCTCAGCGAATATAAGAGCAGTGTTTAACGATCTTATGATGCATGTTCGTTTCACTTTGGCTTTTTTGTTGAATAAAGATGTTATGTTTATTGAGCATATGTTGCAAAAGAAATATTTTACTCCACAAGAAATGATAGAAATGAAGCTGGCAGATGGTGTCAAAGCTTTTGTGGACTATCCACAAGATATAACTTTGGATGAATATGTAGCTCGTTTATCAAGCAATATGAATATTTCAAAGAATATTGTGCCTGTCGTGACGATTGATTTTGTTCTTCAAGGACCTATTAGTGAATACTATGCGCGTATGTTGAATAATATTGCTAATGATGAATCGATTAAAGTTGTTGTGCTTGTTTTGCATTGTTTAGGTAGTTCTGGTAATGGTGTAGAGCTTGTTGAACAAGCTTTGTTGCAGCTAAAGGCGAAGGGAAAATATCTAATTGTGCTTGTTGATCGTGTTGCAACATCTGGTGGATATATTTTGGCTAGCTGTGCAGATAAAATTATAACACGTCGTGGGGCAATCGTTGGTTCAATTGGTGCGTTTTGCATGGCTTTTGATAATACGTTTGCACAAAAGGAAAAGGGCGTTGAAAAAGATGCAATTTATACACATAGCAGACCAGATATTCTAAGCGATTATGATAAGCAAAAAACGCAGGAATTAATTACTGAGCATGTGCGATTGTGGAAAGCTGAATTGGCTGATAGAAGGAAGTTGCCAACTAATTTGGTTAATGACTTAGCAAATGGACAGATTTATTCTGGTATGGCTGGATATGCTATTGGTTTGGTTGATTCGTTAGATGGTTATATTGGTATGTTAGAACTAGTCAGCGCGTTGTTAAATCGTGGAGGTTTTAGATTTGTGTTTTTACCAAATGAACATATTATTCGTGATTGGCTTAGCGGGAAATAATTATTTTTGTAAAATCTAATAGGAGTGTGTCATGAATGAACAAGAAGCTATTGAATTTCTAAGTCGTTTAGAATCTGGTGAGATAAAAATTGTTGAAAAAACAAGCGATGGTGAGTTTGTCTTGCATGTTGAAAACAAGCAAAATGTGCTGCAATTGTTTAGGGCGCTATCTATTAACAAACACATCGATGAAATGATTTATCGCGATAAGATTCCTTTGCTTGAAAATATCGATCATTTTCGCATGGTTCCGGGGACTATTATTCGTCGTGGCGCACATATTGAACACGATGCGATTATTATGCCTTCGTTTGTGAATATTGGCACTCATATTGGTTCAAGGACTATGATTGATAGTGGTGTTACTGTCGGTTCTTGTGTCTATGTTGGAAAAGCTTGCCATATTTCTTCTAATGTTGTTCTTGCTGGAGTGTTGGAGCCTGTTGGTGCAATGCCTGTTATTATTGATGATGAGGTGTTTATTGGAGCGCAGTGTGTTATTTCTGAAGGTGTGCGTATTGGTAAGGGAGCTGTGATTGCAAGCGGAGTGAATCTCACCGCTTCTACGAAGATTATTGATAGAGCAAGTGGTGTGATGCATGATTGTGTGCCACCTTATTCTGTTGTTGTTCCTGGTTGCTATGAGTCTCGTGAGTATGCACATGGTCGTGTATATCTCGATTGCGCTTGGATTGTTAAAACCGTTGATTCAGTAACTCGCTCAAAAACTGGCGTAAACGAATTGTTGCGCTATTAGTTTTTGCAGTTTTGTTTAAGTGATTGAATAATATCAGAAAATTTTATTACACCTTCGCGTATTAGGTTAAAATTATGAGCTTTTGCATATTCTTCATCTGCGCACATTTCTCTTTTATTTGCAACTTCTATCTTGTGCGTGCAAAACGTAGGCTGTGTATTAATTACTTCTACAATTGTTGATGCGATATTCGCTATATGCGCATCATCTTCAATGCCATTTAGATTATATCCATGCTCTGCAAACTCTTGTTTAATTTCGCTAAATTTCATACGAGGTTGACTGCCGTGTCTGTTTGCGCTTGGCATTGTAATTGGTGCATTTAGTTCTTTTATAATGTTACGTAATGTTTCATGATTAGGAATACGAAATGCGACCGTGTCATCTATCAACTTCAGTTTAGAATCAGGCTTTTTTTGTGCTACTATTGTTAATCCGCCTGGCAAAAATTTTTCTGCAAGCGCTTCAATAATGGGAGTAATGATAATATCGTTAGCAGCTTGTTCTAGGCAATAATAATGAATTGGCATTTTTTTACTTATCGCTTGATTCTTGATTTTGTAAGCAAGTTCAACTGCCTTTTCATCATAAGCATTAGATGCAAGGCCATATAATGTATCAGATGGTAAGATTGCCACTTGTGATTGATTTAGCAAGTTGAATATGGCATTAATTTCTTTGTTCATTGCTTTGTTCTATGGTTATTATATATTATTTTAACATGTATTCTAGTCTTATCTGCTTATTGTTTACATTTTTGTTAGCTGGATGCGAGATTGACGAGCCAGCACTTGATGAGAAAAAGGTGGTTTATAAAATTGAAGCAATTAAAGGTCCACATGCGCCTAAAGTGCAAAGGCATTTGTTTGGATTTGTTCGCTCTTGCGAAAATGGCCTGCCTGTTGTAATTGAGTATACAATTGCTCATGCGCCTTTGATTTTGAAGCCTAATAAGGATAGCATGTTTGATAATCTTGTTGTTAGCTTGAGCGTTCAATGTAATGGTATTGTTGAACGAGCAATTTTGCATTATCAACATTGTTACGCTGATCGCTGGGAATATGACGATATGCTTTATAATATGATTGCTCAAAAGATTGTTATGATGTTGATTGTGATTGATAAAAAATCTAAGAAGTTGCCGAGTGTAGGCGTTTCAGATCAATTGCAGCCTAAGGTTGAAGTATGATTTTATATACAAACAATGATATGAAATCTTTGCTATTAGCTCTTGATGCTGAGCATCGCTGTTGTTGGCTTGTGGGTGATATTATTGATGTTGATATATTGTTTGCAGAATCGAATTATGAGTTTCGTGGCGATGTTGAATTTGTTGAAAATTATGATTTGTTTAGTTCTGCACTTGGCTATAAGTGCGTGCTTTCAAAGGAAATGATTAAAACATGCATGCAGTTTTTTGAAAAATCTGATAGAAAATGTTGGAACAAAAATTTGCTGATTAAGGCAAACATGGGTCAATTAGAGCAGATTAAAAAGTCTGTTGATATCCATGATGACTGTGTCATCGTTTTAGATGAGCTAAAGAGCGCTCAGTTGAATATGCTTATCGATTGGTTTGTTAAAAAATATTCTTCTTATGCCTGTTTTAATGCTCAGGAAATGTTGTTTGTTAAGCAGAGTGCAGGTAGTTTGAAAGATGTTGCAGTTTGTAGTTTGTTGCAATCTGTTGGTATTGTTCAAGAAAATTGGCATCAATTTTTGTGTCAAGAAGAAATTAGTTGGTATAAGAAAATGAAGGAAGGCACCTTGTTGCTTGAAGGTCTTTCTAATTCAATTATTCCAGTAATGCAATATATGATGCGCGCTGATAATGATGTTGTGCGTGCTGGAATTTTGCAGTATTTGGCTGCTGCAATTAAAGATGGAGCTCAAGTCTATGAGCATGATCAGCTGTGGAAAGAGCTTGTAAAATAGCTTGCGTTCAACATGTTTTTTTAATCTATGGTTTAGAAATTTTAATATTCGTTTCCGTATTATTAGCGCGCAATTATGGGCTGTTTGTGCAAAATCATATTGACTAAAATTTGACAAAGATGAAAAATTGTTGTACGATAATATTGTAATTATTGGGGGAGACTAATTATGAGTGGTTATCGTGATTAATCGACAATACTTACAAAATTATAAACGTAATAGATAAGATAATGCTTTAAAGAAGTGCGAAAGCGCTTCGAAATTCGGGTTGCTTTGTGGGCTTAATGTTGAGTGGAAATCAAGCTATTTGCGCAAATTAATGAATACTATGTTGAGTATGGATTAATAATTTTTGAAAAGATGAACAGCATTTCAAGATTGAACTATAGAAGTAAATGTTTTTATAAAATATTACTGTATAAAAAAAATAGTTTATTTAGTTTTGTTTAATCCAGTTTGTTAAATTTTCAACTGTAAAACCAAAATGCTCAAGTAAGTCTTTTTGTTTGCCAGATTCCCCAAAACGCTTGATGTTAAAGATTTTAGCCTGATTAAACAGGTAATTCCAACAGATTCCAGAGCTTGCTTCGATTATATTTATTGGTGTGTCACAATTCATTTCCTTTTTTTTCATATAAGGCATGCTGATAAAAGTTTTATTTAAATTTTCAGCTAGTTCCAGGCCAAGATGTGCTTGAGAGCCTGTTGAAATTATATATCCATTCTTTTCATTTTCACTAAAGAAAGTTAAGTTGTTTTCGCTAATAAAATCGTTGTGAATTGATGGTAGTGTTTCGCGCGTTAATACAAGTATCGATGCTCGTGCATGTTCATTGAATAGTATTGAATGTTGCAGATTATCTTCATCCTCATTTATATTCAATATGTTTTCAATAATTTTTTCATAGCAATGCAACGTTTCAAATCCATCAGCAGGGCGTGCTACAAATAAGTTTGGCATGCAGCGCAATGAATCTAAGTGTTCGATTGGCTGATGTGTAGGTCCATCTTCGCCTAGACAGATAGAATCATGTGTAGCAATAAGCACCATTGGTACATTCATTAGCGCAGCTAAACGAATTGCAGGGCGAGCATAATCAGAAAATACTAGAAATGTGCTAGCGATTGCTTGAAGCTGACTATGCATTGAAATGCCGGCTGTAATTGCTACCATTGCATTTTCGCGTACGCCACATGGCAACAAATTGCCAGAAAAATCTTGCGCGCTAATTTTTTTGCCAGATTTAGGATTCGTTCCGCATGAGGTTGACAAATCGGCAGATGCGATAATTAAATTATCGTTTGTTTGTAGCATGTGTTCTAGTATATTTTCTGAGTGTTTGCGTGTGGCAAAGTCGTTTTGCAACAGTGTTCGCAATTCATTTGTTTTTTCTAGTTTCAATGCTTTTTTGAAGTCTTCATTGCGATATTGTTTTTTCCATTCAATGCTTTTTTCGCTTGCTTGTATTTTTATTTTTGTAAATTCGGCATGAAATGGTTGCATGCAGTTTGTTTCGTCCCAATTAAGGGCAAGTTTGAGTTTTTCCATGTTTTCTTTGCCAAGTGGAGCGCCATGTACTTTTGATGTGTTTTCTAGCACAGAGTGCTTTCCAATAGTTGTTTTGCATGCAATTAATGTTGGCTTGGTTGCATTCGTTTTTGCTTTAGAGATTGCAGCTTGGATCAGTTCAATGTTATGACCATCAACTTCAACAACTTCCCAATTTTGTGAAATAAAGCGTTGCTTCATATCTTCGTTGCGGCTGATGTTGGTTGGTCCGTCTATTGTAATTGAATTATGATCCCATAGTGCAATGATTTTGCTTAAGTTATATTGGCCTGCAAGTGAGGCTGCTTCGTATGAAACACCTTCCATCAAATCTCCATCGGAGCAAATGATGAATGTGTGGTGATCAATTGCGTTGCTACGTGCGTGCATTAGGCGCTCGCCAAGAGCAAGGCCAACTGCATATGCAAAGCCCATGCCAAGAGGTCCTGTTGTAACCTCAATTCCAGGTGATTTTTCTAGATGTCCTGGTGTGTTGCTATGGAGTGTTCTAAATTTTTCAAGATCATCTTTTGTCCTAAGGCCTAGTCCGTATAAAACGCTATACCATAAGGCGCATCCGTGACCGGCAGAAAAAATGATGCGGTCGCGATTGACCCAATTAGGATCGCTTGGATCATAACTTATTTCGTATAACAATGCTGTGATTGCATCGGCAAATCCCAGTGGCAGACCTGGGTGCCCTGATTCTGCTTGTTCAACCATTTGGCATGATAGAATTCTTAGCGTGTTTGCGACTGTTTGTTTCATGTGCACATTGTAACTTGGTTAAGATGCGTTTGCTAGTTATGTTGCAAATCAGCTATCGGTATGGTTTATGGGCTTTAGAACAGGCTTTGGTTCGTGCTATAATGAATATACAAATGCATTATTCGGCTTATCTAAGTATGTTGGAAAAAAAACCGATGAGTGAAAGCATAATCATGACAAGACATGATACATGCATCACACTTGGCAAAAATTCGCATGAGAGAGAGGTTTTGCAAAGTGGAGTGCCGGTGTTTCGTTCAACGCGCGGTGGTGGTGCTACTTATCATGATTTTGGGCAATTGGTTCTGTATCCTCATTTGAATTTGTCACATCGTTGTATGAATATTCAAGAATATATTAATCGATTGGAACAATGGGCCATAGATGCGTGCTATATATGCGGTGTGCATGTTTTTCGTGGGGTACAGCCTGGGTTATGGATGCATAGAACAAATGATGAAAAAATGAAGGTTGCGTTTATTGGCCTTGCTATGAAGAATGGTTATACGCAGCATGGAATATCATTGAACTTATCTGGATGTAATCTAGCTAATTTCAAAAAGATAATTGCATGCAATAGTTTTGAAGCGATTGGCTATTTACCTTTGGAGTTTGATAAATTGGCTCAAGCTCTTATAGATATCAATCCATTTGGAGTTGATATCCAAATTGTTGAGTGAATGGCTAACCTCCTCTCGCGTTTATTCTTTTGGGATTATATCATTTATTCAAGATGAAAAACCTATTTTTGAAGTATGTTTTGCTATGCTCTTCTGTTGCAAGTATTAGCGCCGATTCAAAATGAGGGCGATTAGGTTAGAAATTGGAACATATGTGGCAATAGGCATGTGGCAATAGGCGGGAAGTATGGTGAGTATAAATCTTTGCCGCAAAGCCTGCTGTTGACATTGCCAGCTATTGGTTTTATTGGCTCTATCTTCACTGATTTTAATTTTCTTGTGCAAGTTGGTTGGATTGGAATGTTTGAAGGTGGGATGAGTCCTAATTTACAAGGTGAAGATTGGTTTTTCTGTTATGGCTACACTGGTGTTGTGGTGCGTTTAAGGTTGCAGCTAAGTGGGCCTGCTCTTTAACAATTGGCTATGGATATTATGGATCACAAACTTCAAAAGTTATTATGAAATTTAATTTGGCTCCATCTGATTCAGGTTTTGTTCCATCTCGTTTAGGTGGCATGGCAACTGTTGAATATGACTTAAATGATCATGCTTCTATTCAAGGCGATCTTCGAGTGCTTTTGAAAAAAAAAGGAAGCGCTTGCTTTTTCTGTTGGATCAGAGGTTATTATATATTTGCTGGAGTGAAATTCAGGTTGCTATAAAAAGTTGTGAAGATGTGGTATTGTTAGAATCATGTTCTTCAAATATTTTCTTATTGTTATGTTTTGCTTGTTTGTTGCAAAGAGCGCTGCGCGTGGGTTTACAAGCGAGCTGATTTCTTTAATAGGCACAACAATTGCTTCAGGCGTTGCTCTCTTAGCTTATAAGCCTGGTGTGAAATATGCCTTGATTTCTATTGCAATTTTTAGCGTGATTCAGGCTTTGGGGTTATATATAGCATTTAGCAATAGGCGCTTTGGTTATGTTCAAGCTGTTTTCGGTGCATGTTTGGGCGCAGCCAAGTTTTTATTGTTTCTTATTGTTATAACTTCTATTGTTCTTGCTACTAATATAACCGCTTCTGAATTTGCGTCTAATAATGCTTCATATGAAGCGAATTTGCCTCAGCAATTTGTTGAAAATAGGGTGATAAAAGCAATTTTGCCTTATAGCAATGCTATAAAATGGATGTTTGTTAAGCTTGCATGAGTTGATATTGTGTTTTTTGCGGCCTAGATAGCGATGTTTTGCTAGGGTGTTGCTGTGTATGGCCGTGTTTGATAAAATATACACATATTAGATAGCTATGAGAAGTCATGTTAAAAAATATTTTCTTGCGTCTATGGTCGCTTTTAAAGCTTCTGGTTGCGCAATTAAGCCCGCTAAAATAGATATCGGAAGCTATTCTAGATTCGGGTTTGGCATTAAATCCCCTTTTGAAATTGTTAAATTTACTTTTCCAACCATGGGTCTTTTTGGTTCTATAACGACTGATTATGGTTGGCCGATCCAATTTGGTGCTGTTTGTGCTATTGATTATGGTGTGAAATGGGGCACTTGGGATGATTGGATTTATGGCCATTCATTTTGTGGGCCGATTATTAGATTGCAATTAGAAAAATGGTCGTTGGCTGTGGCTATTGTCAAAGGGTATATTGGATATATTTGGCATAATCCGGCTGAAGCGATTGGATTTGTGTTTACAGCTGCAGGGAAATTAAATGAATTTGCTGAATTGTTTGCTTCGTTTGAATTTTTGTGCAGAAATAGCGAAGATGAAAATCCGCCAGCTATTTCTTTTTTGGTTGGTATTACACGTAGAGTATTTTAGATTTTTTTATTGTATGGTTTGGATGTTTCAGTTTTATTTTTTTTGTGCGTTTTTTTCAGTTTTTTGGGTTGCTAGATAAATAATAATACAATAAAATATAATGTTTTCAATGTATATTAATCAGTTTTTCAAGTTAACATTTATTCTTTTTATGATTTTTATATCCTCATGCAATGCTAATAAAATTACAAAAGAAATCGCGGCTGAGAGCTTAATTACATACCATCCTCTGCGTATAGATGTTGGTTTTTTAATGGCAGGTGGATGTGACTTTTTGCGCTCATGGTATGAGAGTTCCGAACAACATCTTGCAACAGAAAAACTTCAAGAGCATAGCGAGAAATTTCAAGAGCATAGGAAGAAATTAATAGCCTCGATCCTTGAAGATTTGCCAATTCAATCGAGCACGCAAAATAAAACTCTTGAAAATAAAGAAAAAGCTCAGCAACCCTTATCTGAAGGTAGTTTAAAAAAGTCTATCTTCCATCACGATGCTTTGCGTTTCAATGCTATGAATTTTTTTCTATCAATTTTAACTGATTATAATTTGCCTATAAAATTTGGTTTTTTTGGAATGGCTAGTTTTGGCTTTATAAATTTTAAAAATGTTAAGCTTGTATTCGGCGCAACTGAATTTCTTGCATTTTGCGGTCAAATTCGTTTTCACATAAATAAGATTTCAACAAGCATTATTTTAGGCAGGTGTTATTTTAATTATGGAGCTCCAAACTCAATTCTTGGATTTTGCGGAATGTTGATTTTATCTGGAAATTTAAGCCAAAAGATTGAAGTGTTTGGAGGAATCCGTTTTGCACGAGGATATTTTCAAGGTAGTTCCTCAGACTGTTTGTTTTATTTGCCTAAACTAGCAAAAGAATCTCCAGATTTTTCATCCAAAGTTCGGGCTAGAGAGCCATTCATGCTTTCTGTTTTATTTGGTGCTACGATAAGAGTTTTATAATTCAAAATTCTATAATAAATTTTAAATTTTCTTTTAGATTGTTTCTATAAGATTCTTGTGTTAGAATTATCGAAAGGAAATTACTTATGAGCAAACTGCTAAAAATGTTTCTATATGAAATGATAGTTTTTTATAGTGTTTCTGATGCTGCAACATGGAATCCAGTTAAAATTGCATTTGGTTCTTATGGTAGTATTTCTTGTATGTTTCCAGCAGAAACAGGGTCTCTAGCAGAAACAGAGTCTCTAGCAGAAACTGCATTTGGTTCTTATGGTAGTATTTCTTGTATGTTTCCAGCAGAAACAGGGTCTCTAGCAGAAACAGAGTCTCTAGCAGAAACAGAGGTTCGAGCAGACGGATCCGAAGAACTGATCAAGCGTCCATCACTGGGCGTTGGTTTTATTGCAGAAATTATGACAGATTTTGATTTTTATGTGCAATTTGGTTTGATTGGATTGCTCGAAGGTGGATTGAAACTAGAGTTTGATAGGAATAATTTTTACTATACTCATGCTATTTTTGGAACGCAAGTAAGATTGCAGTTTGAAAAGTGGGCAATTGCGATTGCTATGATTGGTAAAAAATGTTTGAATCAAGAAGAAATGCAAGCTTTACAATCAGGATTTGAAAATCTACAAGCAGGAATTTTAAAACGCATTTTCAGCAAGTGGGGTCTATTGATAATGGGGTCTTATAGATTTAGCGAGGTTTCTGAGTTATTCGCCGCTATAAATTTTATTAATTATGAACACGTTGCTCTTTTATGCGGTGTTACTAAAAGGATTTTATAGATTAGATAAAATATCTTTATTGTTTTTAACTGCTTGAAAGTATTGGAGTGTGATTATGAAGTATGCGTTGGGATTGCTTTTGTGCGGAATGTTTTGCAATGATGTTAATTCTTTTATTTATGTTGATGAAGTCAGTGAGAATTATTCATTAGATGAGTTTTTTTTTAGCATCGAGAATTTTGCCCATAAATTCACTGATAATGATTTATTGTTTGAGATTATTGCAATGTTAAATCAAAATATTTCAGTAGATAATATTTTAATTAGACTAGCTCTATATAATATAATATTTGATCTGCCAAGTAAGATAAAAACCCCAGGGAAGAAAGCATATAATACTGAAGTTGGGGTTTTGTTCACTTCTTATGCTGATATTGAAGATAGTCCGTTGCAGTTAATGAGTGGAGTGCGTGTTTTTAAAGCTCAATTTTCACCTGAATTATGGAAGGTCAGCAGAAAAATGAGTAAGCTAATTGCATTGTTTGGCGGTATTAGCTGTAAGGTTAAGTGATTATATCAAATAGGGTTTTTAACTTTAGTCAAATCTATGTTGTTGGCTATGCATTTTGAATATAATGGTTGTGTATGCATAGAAAATATTTGAATTTATTTACGATTTTATTTTTGTTTGGAGCGCTGAATGCCGGCGCATCTTCTTGGTTCCGTTTTGAAGTTGGTGGCTATTCTGGATTTGATCCCAACAGATTTTTCAACAAAACCGCTTCACAGGAAACTTCTAAGCACAGTGATTCGACGAGCCAAAAAACTTCTCAACAAAATGATTCAATTTCTTCTGTTCCGTTTTCTGCTATGGCTAGTTTGATTACAGATTTTGATTGCTTTTTTAAGGCTGGTTTAATTGGCATTCTTGGTTATGGCATCCAGTTGAAGTTGCCACCAACAATTTATAAAAGAGTGCTTTATGGTTCAATGATACGTTTTAGTTTTTGGCGAATAGGAATCAATTTTGCTTATATGACTGGAAGTTTATATATGAACGATGATGAAAAAACG
>Ga0169931_10012812_pt1 | contig 11563 bp, 10 predicted proteins | sample Kivu_15m_20L_FD_129675 | JGI IMG/M metagenome (GOLD analysis project Ga0169931, IMG submission 129675) | Freshwater microbial communities from Lake Kivu, Western Province, Rwanda to study Microbial Dark Matter (Phase II) - Kivu_15m_20L... | ecosystem: Environmental > Aquatic > Freshwater > Lake... | reverse complement strand
TCCGTGATCTTGATCGTGTAGGCGTTGCCCGTCTCAGCCAACGTGGCAAAGCTTCCAAGCGCTCCTGTGGCAAGCGTTGCCGTCACGACCCCCGTAGTCTTGCCAGCGATCGCATTCACTTCGCTCACCGCAATCGCATCGGTCACCGTCACCTTGGCTGTCGGCGCCTCCACCAACGTGTTGGCCATCACCAACGCCGCTGCGACCTCGGCCGCAGTACCGGAGATCGTCACCGCATTGCTCACCGTCACCACACCCGTGGTCTTGCCACCCAAGGTGCTCAGGTCACTGGCTGCAAGCGAGGTTCCTGCTGCATCGTTGACGATCGCAACGAAGTCCAGCGGCGGATTCCCGAGTGCTTCGAGGGCTGCGACCGTGTCCCTTATTGCTGTCAATGGGCCAAACAAACTCGATGTGTTGCCGATTTTGATAACTTCAACCCGCTCCAAAACATCTATTGCTCCCCCTTCGCTTACAGTCAAACTCGAGGTAGCACTATCGAAACGAAGGATCGCTCCCGCCGCATAGATCGCGGTGTCTACACCGTCTCCACCGTCAATGGTGTCGGCACCCTCGCTTCCTTCGATGAGATCGTTGCCCTCTTCACCGTTCAATACGTCATCACCAGCCCCGCCACGCAGAGTGTCGTTGCCGCTCCCTCCCCTGAGCGCGTCTGCGCCAGGGCCACCCGCCAGGCTGTCAGCGCCTGCGCCCCCGTTAATCGTGTCGTTGCCCGCACCGCCCGTGATCGTGTCGGCTTGCGCGCTACCCGTGATCGACAAACCATTGGCCGTCTGGGTTGAGGCGTTAAGGTCCACGCCTGCGCTTCCTCCGAGGAGGGCAAAGTCCACCTTGGCGCCAATGGGCAACTGTGTTGCTGCGCCCGTCGCAACTCGCAGTGTTCCAGCATTGTTGGCACTGCCGGACGTTACCGTGTTTGCGGCAACCAGCACCAGATCGGCGGACGCGCCGGAGGACACGACAACATTGTCGCCCCCGCCGTTCCCGAAATCGCTTACCGTGTCAGTGCCGGAATCAGCCATGAAGCGGTCGTTACCAGACCCACCGGTGAGGCTGTCGTTACCTGCGCCGCCCGTGATCGTGTCATTTCCGCCGCCGCCGACCAAACTGTCGTTGCCTGTACCGCCGACCAAGGCGTCGCTACCCCCACCAGAGATAATCGTCTGTGGGCCCGCGTTAAATCCGGTGATGCGCAAGGCCTCTGCCTGGTTTGCCAAGTTAACCGAAAGGCCAGCAACGCCAAGAGCAACGGACTCAATACTCACAATCTGCTGGTCAGATACCGATGTAAAATTCGATCTGATCACCAGAAGATCGGTGCCAGTGCCGCCATCCAGTGTTGCGTCTTCTGCACCACCAACGATCGTGTCGTTGCCGTCGCCGCCAAAGACGGTGTCGTTACCGGCTCCGCCATCGAGTGAGTCGTTACCGCGCCCACCGAATAGAAAATCGCTACCATCGTCGCCTCTCACCGTGTCGGCCATCCCGGCAGCGATCAAAGAAGCGGCCGCACCGGCATTTGTGATGTTGTATCCGTTACCTTTGGAAAGCCCGCCAAGATTAAGCGAGCCGCCACGGGTAAACAGATTGACTATGCCCGCGTTGTTGCTGGCCACTCCCGGGTTCCAGGTACCAGCCACTGTGGCGTTCACGGTTGCGCCTGCGCTCACGATGAGCGCATCTGGGCCGCCGCTCCCCAGATCGTTCACCACATCGATCCCCGAAGTCACGAGGAAGGTATCAATGCCCAGTCCACCGATCAGGGTGTCGTTACCGACCCCGCCGTCGAGTGTGTCGTTGCCCGCGCCTCCGTCGAGCAGGTCGTTGCCGGCCAAGCCCGAAATCCGGTCGTTGGCTGCACCGCCCCGAAGTACGTCGTTGGCTGCGGTTCCGTTGATGGTCGTGCTCATGCAAGGTGCTCCGTAGGATCAAGCCGATGAGCGCAAAGGCGCTAAACCCATGTTTCCAAATGTTGTTTCTGCACCTGCCCAAGTCAGTGCAGCATGAGAGAGGGGCAGAGGACGGCAAGGTCTTTCCACTCTTTTCCCATCATAGCTGTATACGATGAACCGTCTTGGTCAACGATGCGACCAGCTTGACATCTGGACTCTGTCACCCTAATCTTCGTTCATGAATACGGTTACAGACGTACTGAGGGAAGGGGTCTACCGGCCCACCCTGCGATCGCTTGTGGCCGGCAGCGTCGAAGAAACACAACCCAGGATCAGCCTTGTCCCGAGGAGAACCACAGGACCTGCAACGCCTGCGGCGAGGCTGGAATTAGGCACTGCGGCTGATTACAATTCCGAGAGCAGAGCCGTTGCAGCAAGGGCAACGAACCAGGCACTTCTGCTTGCCAAATCTGCGCAGTCCGGGCTTGATCAGTTGCTGTCGCTCGTTGAACAGATGAAAAAAGTGGCCAGCAGCGGTGCATTAAATCAAACTACCCCGACAGAGCGTGCCTTCCTCAGGATGGATTTGAGTGATCTTTACAGGGATTATAATAAGATAGCGGCATCCGCGCAGGGCGGCGTGGCCGGCCTTTTGAGTGGTGGTTTAGCTATTCCGGTGCAGATCGAGCGGGCTGGTGATCTCACCCCGAAGTCCTTCGTTACCTCAATCGACCTGGCTGGGCTTTCCCGGCCAATCGGGTCCGGCGATCAGGTTCGAATTCGCGTAGGGTCGGAGAGGGAAGCGCTTTACATCGCACAAGAGGATCTTTACTCCCCACTGATCAGGGATCCGGTTGACGCTGACGGTAATCCTTTCCTCGACGCGAACGGTCTCCCCGTTGTCTATCCTCACAATGATTCCCTGAGGCAAGCGGCGTCTGGCTCGCTGGCCTTTGCGCTTGAAGTGCCTGACAATGGCCTCAACCCAGAGTCGGGAGCGTTCGTCCCCTTGACTACACGTTTAAACCCAGGTGGTTTTGTCTTCACTTCCTCTTCCGTGCTCAACTTGCTTACATTTTCAGGGAAGGAAATGATGGTCAGGGTTTTCCTCCCAGTTGCTGATCCCACAAGTGCTGCTGGTAGTGCGTCGATCGCCTTCCAGCCGGCTGCTGCTCCGGTTGTTCTGAGGTCTCTTGCCGACACCCGGATCCGACCGATGGAGGCCTCGCCGGGTCAGAACGCAATTGTGAGTGTGGTTGCGCTTGATTCAGGTGGGTCAGGCTATCTGAACGGTGGCGACGCGACCGGTCTGCCGGTCGAACTCAGAGGCGGAGGCACTCCCACAACACCAGCCGTCGGGGCTCGTGGAACAGCCGACATTATCCAAGGCAGAATCACGAGGTTCGCGTTGACTTTTCGTGGTGAGAGTTATAATGCGGGTGATCAGGTTTTGGTCACAACCTCGGATTATCAAAGTAGCCGCCCCCTGCCCCCATTTGGTAGCGACTTTGAAGCTGGTATTAATGTAGATACTTCGGGGGCGATCACGAGCTTCTTCGGAGTTTCTCCACCAAGCGGGACTGATTATCTTGGCGGGGCATCCGGTCGCCGAATTCCGGTACGAATTGTGCAATCCTGGGCGCAACAAGACCCACAGGATCCGACTGGTTTTAATCAATTGTCATTTGCGGTTAATTCCGCAACAGCCACGGTCAATATTGACTCAGGAAGAATCACCAATTCACCTGTACTGGTCTCGGGAGGGTCGGGATATATTGCAACCCACCCAGACACTGGGGCGCTAGTTCCAGTATCTGTTGAGATTGACCTCAGCGCCCCGGTTTCGGAATCGGTGCTCAAGGTTGTTGAAGTTGGCAGCGGGAACTTTTCCCCCGATGCGTTTATCTACGATCTCGTATACCGTAACCTTGAGTCGGTAACAGGCCCGGTTTTCTTCGACCGTTCCGGTCTTAGCGGTACGGGTGCGCCCACAGCCAGCGACTTTGCGGCCGTACTTGGCAGTCTTGAGGCGCTCACCCCAGTATTACAGAGGCAGTCGTTGAGGGCGAAACTCGAAGTTCAGCGTCTGGATGCGCAATTGCAGTCGTTCGGGGGCTTGAACCCCTCGCCGGCTACCCCCGTTACCGACATCGGGGAGATGCGTCCCCAAGACAACTTCGCAATTAAGCTGTCGAGGATGCTGTCGCGGGTAGATCTTGTAGCGGACACAACACTCAGTCTTCTTGAGTCGGCCCGCTCGTCGAGGCCGGGGTAACGCTCAGGCAGGTTGTGAGGCTCGAATTGCAATGCTGTGAGGGCTGGTGCGCAACTCCAATCCTCTTGGCCAAGGCACCCCCTTCGAGGTCTTCCAGGCGTTTCTGAGGCTTGGATTTACCTCCTTCGGCGGCCCGGTGGCACATCTTGGCTACTTCCAAACCGAGTTTGTGGAGCGTCGCCGGTGGCTCGATGCGCGCAGCTATGCCGATCTGGTTGCGCTGTGCCAGTTTCTTCCAGGCCCGGCGAGCAGCCAGGTGGGCATGGCCCTTGGACTGCAGCGGGCAGGCTGGCTGGGCGCACTGCTCGCGTGGATCGGCTTCACCATGCCGTCGGCATGCCTGCTCATCATGTTCGCCTACGGGATCCTCGAATTTTCCGTCCTGGCGGTTTCGGGCGCGGTCCACGGACTCAAGGTCGTGGCGGTGGCGGTGGTTGCGCAGGCCGTCTGGGGGATGGCCAAGTCTTTATGTCCAGACCGGCTGCGGGCTGGCTTCGCAATTCTTGCAGCGCTCCTTGCCCTGCTTGTGCCGTCTGCGGCGGGTCAGATAGCGGCATTGCTTGCCTGCGGCTTCGCGGGGCGAATGCTCCTTGGCGGATCTGGCGAGGAGGCCACCGCGCCAATCGCATCCGGGGTGTCGCCGAAGGCGGGCGTTGCTGCGCTGGCAGTCTTTCTTGTGCTGCTTCTTGCGCTTCCCTTGCTCGCGGCCTTCTGGGGGGAATCGGCCAATGCATCACAGGCCACCGATCTGGCCTTGCTCTGGGCACCCATCGAAGGCTTCTACCGGGCGGGCGCACTGGTGTTTGGCGGCGGCCATGTGGTGTTACCCCTTCTGCAGGCGGTGGTAGTGCCCGATGGACTGGTGAGCAATGCAGCGTTTCTTGCGGGGTACGGCGCGGCGCAGGCGGTCCCGGGGCCGCTCTTCAGCTTTGCAGCCTATCTCGGGGCGGTCATGGACGGGCCGCTTCGGGGCTGGACAGGGGGGCTCTTCTTTCTGGTGGTGATCTTCCTTCCGGCTTTTCTTCTGGTGGTTGGCGCACTTCCGTTCTGGGATCTGCTCCGAGGCAATCGCGCAGTGCGCGGCATGATGGCCGGTGTGAATGCAGGGGTCGTGGGACTGCTTCTTTCGGCCCTGTATGACCCGGTCTTTGTCACCGCGATCCGGGGAAGCTCCGACCTCGGACTCGCCCTTGCAGCCTTCGGGCTCCTCGCGTTTGCACGGGTGTCGCCGGTGGTCGTGGTGGCACTCGGAGCCGCCGCAGGCTGGGTTCTGGGGTAGACGGCGCGATGACCCGAGCCTGGATCGGTCAGCGGCGCGATGGGCCGAGACCGGATCGGTCGATGGCGCGGTCCAACCTCGTGTCTGCCCGGCTCTAGACCTTTGCTCGTTGCATGTGCGCGCACTACGAGTCGTTGAAGCAGGGCGATCGACTGGCGAGGTACTTCGGGGTGTCGGAGGTGCCTCCCGGCGCACGCACCGACGTCTGGCCAGGGTACCGCAGCATTTTCTTGCGGCGCAAGACCGCCGGTGCCGAGGCAAGCGCGCAAGGTGTGCTGCGCGATGCGGTGGTTGGCGTGTTCGGGTTGCTTCCGCACTGGGCGAAGGATTTGCGGTTTGCCCGGCACACCTACAACGCACGCTCTGAAACGGCGCCCGAGAAACCGAGTTTTCGTGACGCCTGGCGCAAGGGGCAACGCTGCATCGTTCCGGCTGAAGCCATTTTTGAGCCCGATTGGCGCTCGGGAAAGGCAGTGGCTGCCCGCATCCGCCTGCGCGACGGTTCACCGATGGGTCTGGCCGGGCTCTGGTCGTGCTGGCGTGGAGGAAGTGGCGAGCCCGTGGAAAGCTTCACCCTGCTCACCATCAACGCCGACACCCACAGTTTCATGCGCAACTACCATCGACCCCACGATGAGAAACGCATGGTGGTGGTCTTGCACCGCAGCGACTACGACGCCTGGCTTGGAGAGGGTAAGCCGCCCGAGGTGCTCAGGCCGATTCACGCTGAGGAACTGGTATGCGACCCCACCCGGGAAGCGGCCGGGCGGGCTCCCTGAGCGTTCAGGCGCAACCGGCGGCACTCTCGAGTTGATGGAAGGCCACGATGTGGGCCCACGCTTCCTCCGGGCTGTCGGCATATTGCAGTAGCGAAAGGTCGGCCGGTGCGATGGTGCCAAGATCCGCAAGCATCGCGAAGTTGATCAGACGTTTCCAGAAGTTCCTTCCGTAGAGCACCACTGGTACTCTGGCCAGCTTGTTGCACTGGATCAGCGTGAGCACCTCGAACACTTCGTCGAGCGTCCCGAAGCCGCCTGGGAAGGCCACCAACGCTCTGGCGCGCGCAACGAAGTGCAGCTTGCGCGCGGCGAAGGAATGAAAGCGAAAGCACAATTCCGGGCTGACGTAGGGGTTGGCCTTCTGCTCCTCGGGAAGTTCGATGTTGAGGCCCACGCTGAGCGCCTGCGCCTCAGAGGCCCCCCGGTTGGCGGCCTCCATGATGCCCGGGCCGCCGCCAGTGCAGATGTGGAGCTTGCGCAAGGGGTCCGACTGCGCCGCGCTGTAGCGCGCAACGATCCCCGCAAAGCGCCGCGCCTCGTCGTAGTAGGCCGAGAGTTCGAGAAGCCTGCCCGCGGCCTCGATGGCCGCTGCGTGGTTGTCACGGCGTGCCTGATCAAGTGCCGTCTGCGCCGCCGACGGCTCGCAGACCCTCGCGCTGCCAAAGACCACCACGGTGGCGTCCACTCCGCATTCACGCAGCGCGAGTTCGGCCTTGAGCAATTCGAGCTGGATCCGGATACCGCAGGCCTCCGGCCGTTGCAGGAAGTCGGTGTCGGCGCAGGCAAGCCGGCCCGCTGCAGGCAAGGGCGCCCCCGGCGGCACCATCCCGCCGTTCGGGCCCGGTCTACCGCCTGGGCTCGGCCTGCCGCTTGGGCTCGGTCTGCCGCCTGGGCTCGGCCCGCCGCCTGGGCTCGGTCTGCCGTTCTGAGCTTTTTCAGCGCGTGTCTTGGGCGGGAGGCGCGGCTTCACGCTAAACTTCCGCTGGTGCGTACTACACGCTTTCCTTCGCGATGACCACTTTCCTTCTTGCCATCTACTTCACGCTGATGGGCGGCTTCATGCTCCTCCTCGGGAACTCGTCGATCCCCCAGGCGGTGAAGGAGTCGCTGCCGCCTGAGGATCTTGAAATGATGCAGCATGAGCTCGACTCCTGGCGCTACGTTGGTCAGTTGGTGTTGCTGGTCATGAGTTTTGTGTTGATCCTTTGGCTCATGTACGGCTGATGATACGGCCGGGGAGGGAATAATCCGTGGATACTGTCCGTGAACTGATGCAATCAAAGCCTGCGCTCACACTGATCACGATCCCGCCCGATGCGCTGATGACCGAGGCCATGCGGATCATGCTCGACAAAGGGATCCATTCGCTCCTGGTCTACGAAAACAACAAGATGATCGGGATCGTCTCCGACCGTGACTACTCGCGAAAGGTCCTTGCCCAGGGCCTCGATCAGGCCACAACCACGGTGGGAACGGTGATGTCGCGCCGAGTGATCACGGTTGACCCTGAGGCGAGCGTGATGGACACCATGCGCCTCATGTCCGAACATGGCTTCCGCCACCTGCCGGTGGAGGAGCACGGGCAGATCATCGGGATGGTGTCGTGGTCCGACATCATGAGCGATCTCCTCAACTGAGCGCTCCTCAGCCCCGGGTTGCAACCTCGGGGGTGAGTGTTTTCACTGCGAGATAGTGCGACAGGAAAATCTGCCCGTGCAGATGATCGAGAAAGTCGCTCTGACGTAAACGGTCCATCACCGGCCCCTTCACCTCGCTCAGATGCATCGTGATACCTGCCTCGGCGAGGCGGCGGTCGATCGCTTCGAGGCTTTCAAGGGCGCTTGAGTCGATGTCGTTCACTGCGGAACAGAGCAGGACCAGATGCTTCAGCTCTGGATTGGCGGCCACCTGGGCGTTGATGCGGTCCTCCAGTGCGCGCGCATTGGCAAAGTAGAGGCTCTCGTCCACCCGGAGGCTGAGAAGCCTTCCATCGGTTCGCACTGCATGGCGATCGCGGTTACGGAAGTGCTCGGTGCCGGGTACCAGCCCCACCTCCGCGATGTGCGGACGCGAGGTGCGGTAGAGAACGAGCAGCAGGGAAAGCGCGATTCCGGTCACGAGTCCTGCCTCCACGCCGGCGGCGAGCGTGCCGAGGATCGTGGAAAGTGCACAGGCCCAGTCGTACTTCGCGTAGCGCCACGTGCGGGCGAGGATGGTCCAGTCCACGAGCGAGAGCACCGCAACCACGATGGTGGCGGCGAGGGTGGCTTTGGGGATGTAGTAGAGCGCCGGCGTGAGGAAGAGCACCGCAAGCGCGATGCCCACGGCGGTGAAGAAGCCCGCGGCCGGGGTCTCGGCGCCAGCATCGAAATTCACGACAGACCGCGCGAATCCACCGGTGACCGGGAACCCGGAACTGAACGCGGCGGCCACGTTGCCCGCACCGAGTGCCACCAGTTCCTTGTCGGGTTCGATGCGCTGCCGGCGCCGCGCAGCGAGTGTCTGACCCACCGACACCGACTCCACAAAGCCCACCAGACTCAGGAAGAATGCCGGGAGCAGAAGGGCGCGCCATACGTCAGGTTCGAAGGGCGGCAGGCTCAGCGGCGGCAGGCCACCGGGTACCTCGCCCACGATCGCCACGCCGCGCCGATCCAGACCGAAGTGCCAGGTGCACAGCGCGGCCAGCGCAATCACGAAAACCGGTCCGGCCTTGCTCAGGATCCCCGCCAGTCTCGCATTCACCCCCGCCTCGACGCGCAAAGGGCCTGGCCCCTTGCGCGCCGCGATCAGCAGGACGAGCGAGCCAAGACCGAGCGCGGCAGACCAGGGGCTGATCTGATCAGCCTGGCGATACAGGCCCAGCGCGATGTCCACAAGCGTCTGGCTGCCGCCGCGCACCCCGAGGATGACGAGCATTTGCCCGCCGGCGATCAGCACTGCCGACGCCGTGATGAACCCTGAAATCACCGGGTGGCTCAGAAAGTTGGCGATGAAACCCAGTCTGAACCAGCCCATCACCAACAGCATGCCGCCAGAGAGGAGCGCCAGGATGAGCGCAGCCTGCGCATACGCCGGGGTCCCAACGGCAGCGACTTCACCCGCCGCCGAGGCAGTCATGAGCGAAACCACTGCCACTGGCCCAACTGCGAGTACCCGGCTGGTGCCGAGCAGCGCATAGACCAGCAGGGGGGCAATGCTCGCGTAGAGACCCAGCTGCGCGGGTAATCCTGCAAGGGAGGCGTAGGCCAGGCTTTGCGGGATGAGCATCACGGTCACGATCACGGCGGCAAGTGCATCGCGCCCTGCAGTGCTCGTGTTGTAATGCCTCGCCCAGGCGAGAAAAGGGAGCGCGGGCAGTTGCATGGACGTGATTCCTGGATCGGATGCTGCGGTGGGGCCCGGTGCCGTTCGTTATGCCCGACCAGCATCCTGATCGCGCGCCAGCATGGCGCCGCGAGAGCGCTTCGTTACTCGGGGCGCGGCCGTGAACGATCCGCTGCGCGGCGCATCCGGCTGCGCAATTCGAACCCGATCATCCCCGCAGCCATGGCTCCCACGAAGGCGAGCGCCTTGATTTCACCCGCCGCCATCGAGACCAACCCAGGCCCCGGGCAGAAACCGGCCAGACCCCAGCCGACCCCAAACAGCAGTGCGCCAACGATCAGGGGGGCGTCGATGTCTGCGGATTTCGGCCAATGAAGCGCGCCGCCGAGAAAGCTGGCCGTTCGGCGCTTTGCGACCGAAAAAGCCAATCCAGCAACCGCAATGGCTCCGCCCATCACGAAGGCAAGCGACGGGTCCCAGAGGCCGCTGAGGTCGAGAAACCCCACCACTTTGCCCGGATCGGTCATTCCCGCAAGGATGAGTCCCCAGCCAAACAGCAGCCCCACCCCAAATTCGGAAATGCGGTGGGCGATTCGATCAGAGCGGTTTTGCATGGCGATCCAGCCTCGCTGATGGGTTGATGTGCGTGGGTGATGTGCGTGGGCGATGTGCGCGGGTGGGCGATGCGTCAGCGGGGGGCCACTGCAGGCGCGGTGATCCCTGCAAGCGGATCAAGTCCGAGGACATGCCGCACCAGATACACCGCCACGAATCCGGAGGCCATGAAGCTCAGCGTGGCAACCAGAGAACGTGGCGAAAGCCGCGAGAGGCCGCACACGCCGTGTCCGCTGGTGCAACCTGAGCCGAGGCGGGTGCCGTAACCGACCAGGAGCCCGGCAACGATCACGACGAGCACGCTTGCGTCGATCCGCGGTGCACTGATCCATTCGGGTGGGGCCAGGCGCAGGTAGCTTGCAGGCGCAGCAAACATGCCCAGGAGAAATGCGGCCCGCCAGGCGCGGTCGCCAGGTTTTGCGAAGAACAGGCCTGCCACGATGCCGCTCACGCCGAGGACCCTGCCGTGCACCAGCATGAGGAGCGAGGCAGCAAGGCCGAGGACGACACCGCCTGCGAGTGAGGCGTAGGGGGTGAAATGGCTCCAGTCGATGGTCATGCTTGCAAGTCCTTCAGCGTTGTTCCGGTTTGGGGGCCGCTTGATGCTGCGGCCGCCTGCGGAGCGTTGGCGCAGTACGCGGCATGGAGCACCTCGAGGATCAGGGCGGCTGGCGACGGTGCGAGCCGGTAGTGGATGTGTCTGGCTGCACGGCGGGTCTCCACAAGCCTTTGCGCCCGAAGAACCGCGAGTTGCTGCGAAAGCGTGGGCTGAAGGATGCCAAGCGCTTGCTCCAGTGCACCGACAGTGCGCTCGCCCTGCACAAGAAGGCAAAGGATCAAGAGGCGGTCGGGGTTGCTCAGCGCCCGCAGCAGGGCACAAGCCTCGCCAGCGGCTTCGCGCATCGACCCGACGTTGAACGATGCTTTTTCTTTGCCAGGGGCGTGGCCGGCAAGCTTCGGCGCTTGCGGAGGCGTTGCTGCAAGTGGTGTTGTTTGCATGGTTGTACTTGCGGAGAACCCGGGTGGGAGGAGAGGGTCTTGTAGGAGGCTTTCAGTTGCGGAGCCTGTATTCTATTGACAGATAATTTATCTGTCAATAGAATGTGACCTGAATCTTCCGCACGGCCTCACGGCGTGTTGCGGAAGCCGGTTTGTCAAGTACCCAGGAGCCTCGTCAATCATGCAACCGCCTCTTCCAGCAACACAGCCCAAACCCATCGTTCACGGCATCTTTGACGTGGCGACCTGGACGGTGACCTATGTGGTGCACGCTGGCGCGGGCACTGCGGCTGCGGTGATCGACTCAGTGCTCGACTACGACCCCAAGTCGGGGCGTACCCGGCACAACGCTGCGGACCAGGTGATCGCTTACCTT
>Ga0169931_10012811_pt1 | contig 11565 bp, 8 predicted proteins | sample Kivu_15m_20L_FD_129675 | JGI IMG/M metagenome (GOLD analysis project Ga0169931, IMG submission 129675) | Freshwater microbial communities from Lake Kivu, Western Province, Rwanda to study Microbial Dark Matter (Phase II) - Kivu_15m_20L... | ecosystem: Environmental > Aquatic > Freshwater > Lake ... | reverse complement strand
TCTTTTCTTTCATAAAATCCCTGTAAGGACTTCGAAGTTTTTTTAGGTTGTATACTTGAGACTGTTTCTTGAATCGTTGAAGGGGAAAATGTGTTTAAAAATTTCTTCTGTGGTTTTTTGGGAAGGTCTTCGTTTTTAATAAAGCTCAAATTTTTTATCTCTGGAATAGTTTTATCTTCGACGATATTAAGTGCGTTATTGTTGATTTTTTGAAGTACGCTTTTAATGTTTCGGGTTATTTTATCATAATCGAATCCCTTCAAAAAATCCTCTATTGAATTGAAAAATCCTTTATTTTTTTTATTCTTATCATTCGGAATTATCCCAGCTATAATCGTTTTATTATTAATTATTTCTTCGTCTGGATTGGTACTTTCTGATATTAATCGTTCTAATTCTTCCAAATCAAATCCAGAGTACGTGTCATAAACCATCCTCAAAAAATCTGGTTTGATGTTTATCAGATTTTGGGCATATTTTCTGATAGCGTCGTTACGCATTGGATCATTTAAATTAAGAAGTGCTTCCGACATTTTAAGATTACATAAATTTTTCAAATTTTATTTCATATTTTTTGACTATATTGACTCTAATATTAATTATATATAATTAGTTTTTAAATTAAATGACAAGTCAAATTGATCTCCCAATTTCGATAGTTTCTGAGATTATTAAAAATCATTTAGGTATCATTTAAAATAAACCATAATACACATTGTTCATTCATTTTTATTTCAGATGATGATGTATTATTAAGCAAAAATACAAAAATCGCATTTAGTCGAATAGGCGGTGTTTTCATTTTATATCTTACCAACTTGTATGTGCTTATTAATTAATTAAAAAAGAGCCAGTGAAATTTGCAAAAGCAAGAATAAATCAAAGATTACTGTTAAGGATATCTTAGATGCGATGGAGAAGGCAGGATTCGAAAATTTCAAACCAGAGATTGAGAATCTTTTAATGGGTAAGCAATTTAAATGATATTTTATCAGATATCGATAAACAAACCCCACTTGTAAGAAATAAAAGGAAAAATGAAGAAGAAGAAATTTCCATTCCAGAAGCAGGAGGAAAGAGAGAAATTACAAAATAAATGTTAATTTTACATATTGTCTTCTTGCTTAAAATTAAATTAAATTTTCTTTAATATTTTGAATTTAAATGTTTATAAATTTTAATAGCAATATTACCATAAATATTCGATTGATATTATATTTACAATATTTACTAACACCGCACAACTCCATATTACTTTTAAATTATATTAATCAAGGAACATTCTGTTTTCTAAAAGGTATTTCACTTCCTATGTAATACTTTGATAGATTTGTATAGATTTTACTTGTGTTATTGTTTAGCAAAAATTTTTTATTAATTTCAAAGCATTTCATGAAATTACCTTTTTCATTTTCACTTAAGATACTCTTAGCTTTAGGCATATCAATTGAAGAATGTGTATTATTCGATGGCAAATTTTGCCTATCCACTGCTATTGTTTGAAGACTGGTTATAGTGCTTCTTAAATCATATTTCGAACGGCTATAATTAGGAGGTTGAGCTGACATAATTCTTTTATGTTTTTCTCCATTTATATTCGGAGTTGTTAAGATTGTGCTGTTTCTTTCATCCACTCTAGTAATATTTTCTAAGGTATTTACATCTGTTTGTACAACTTCAGTTTCTATGGAAGAATTATAGTAGGTCGAAGTAAATTTCTCAATTGTCGAAGGGACAGAAACAGGAGAATTTATACGTTTAGGTAATTTATGTTTTATTTCTACTAAACTTCCTACGATAGAATATGCTCTTTTCTTTTTATTTGAAATAACATCTGCAATTGTGTTTTTTATAATATCATCAGATCCAGTATCTGCACGATTTTCTTGTTTTTTGTCACTTGTTTTATTAATGATAAGTTTATTGTATTTATTACGACTAAATAAATCTCTTTTGTTGACTATCTCTACTATTCTTTTTAAAAGATGATTCTCTCTTATTATAGAAGCAGCGAAAATTTTAGAAATAAATGCCATAGATAGAGATAAGAAATCCTATTTGTTTAATTAAAATTATATTTACATCTTTTTTGCATATCATTACTTCTCCTTGGCTACTTATACATATTAAACTTAAATTATAAAATCTCTCATTGTTTTTGAATTCTGTTATTCCAAAAAATTCACCTGGTCCCAAAATTAGCAGCTATCATTATTTTAATTATTTTTACCTTGGAAGTTTCGTTCTCCTTATAAGAGTTCTTCAACTCGTAAGCACGTTGACTTGTGAATCTTTCATTTTCTGAATTTAGTTTAATAAAATAATTCAAATTATAATCAGTGGAATAAGTGACATTTTCCTCGTAGATTACCTCAAAATTTCCCTTCTTTATTAGATACACATATTCAACTACTGAATTTTGTCTAGCTACAATATCCCAAAGTTTGAACAATTTCTTTCTGAAAATTTGTTTAATTTTATTTTGAGTTGATCTATTCGAGTTCTTAATTGAATCCACACTCTGCAAGAATTTTATTTCTTCATTTCGTTCAAGTCGCTTGATATTTTCAAAAATATTACAATAATCTATTTTAGAAATTTCTCCTAAATAGCAATGAGAAACAGCTTTAGCAGTGTAATTTCTTTTTTTCTTTTCAATGATTTCATTCTCGCCAAATATCTGGCCTTCATATAATATTGTAATCCCTTCACTTTCTGATATATTCTTTTCTTTAGACAGAGAAATCCTTGAGTAAGAATATGGTAAATTTACTGAATTATTTTTTGTATTAAATGTGACTGTTCTGCCTGAATTTTCGATGACAGATTTCTCTTTTTCATTAAGTAAATTAGATTTTGAAGAGTTAAATGACATTTTCAGACGAGGTTGTGATAATTCAATCAATCCTGAAATTATTAAATAGCAGTATGAGGCGTTATCACCCTTTCTATAAATTACTTCGCCTTCGTCGTATTTTTTCAAAGTTATGTACTTTAAAATGTTTGTGAGTATAATTTCACTGTCAGATCGATTAAAAGATTTCATAAATTCAATGTTTTTAAATTCGTTATAGAGATACTCAATTTCTTGAGATGATCGCCTTTCCTTCGGAATAGATAGAATCTTAAAAGTAGTTTGTTTAGAGTTTGTTTCATTAAATGGAATAAAATTTAAAGAATACATTTATTTATAATTTTCAATTTTAAATATTAGTAGATATTATTTAATTATGTTCAATAGTACATTGTAACTTTTTAATATTTTTTTAATTCACTATCAAAATCGGTAAATTAAAATTAGCATGTCATAAAACTAAAAATTTTTCACATAGTTTTTCTGCTAGCCGAAATTAATTTTAATTTGAAATTTCCTCAATATTTCTTAATTACATTAAGTTTTAATTATTAATAATTATAAGTTTGTTTTTATATAAAGATAAATTATTTGTCGAAAAATAAAATTATTTATATTTATTAATCAAATTTTAGGTGTCTAAAGGGGAAGGAAGCCCTAGTTGACAACATGAATTAATTTAATTTTTAAAAGAAACTAAAATATGTTTTGACGTTATACAATATATACACTCATGGTAATAATAATCTAAGGTATATTCATATTCAGGCTTTTCTTATTCTCTTCATAATCAAATAGGGGCTGAGGATATTGAATCTTCTTATGGCTTATAAATCAAGAATTGATGATCAGGCATATTTCCATTTCAGGTAATCCTTATATTCTTCGATTTTCCTAGTATTTCATGATTTTTCTTCAATACCATGATTGTATATTTGAAGAAGTGTTCATAGCATTTATAGATAAATTTCGTATTTTTAATAATAAATTTATCGAATTTTTCTCTATGTTTATATGAAAAAATAATTAGTTTAAATAAATAATAATTGTTTGATTTTAATATATATAATAGGGATAACATCATAATATATACTTCGATATTATAACATAATAAAAGAAAATTAAATTGAAAATTAATTTCAATATTTGAAAATTTTATCATTCTCTATTTAGACTCCTGGAATATTAAATTGTGTAGCAAATTCTTCAACATCTTTTGCCAAAATTTTTATTTCATCTGATTCTTGAAGGGCATTCATAAATTGTTTTAAATTTTTACCCCCCTTTTTCTGAGCAGATGAGCAAATATTGGTTGTTCTATCTAAGAATCCTGCAACTGCATCCATGTGTTCTTCCTTCATTCCTCTTGATGTAAGGGCAGGGGTTCCTAAACGGACACCGCCAGGTGTAACAGCTGATTTATCTCCTATGATAGTATTTTTGTTGACTGTAATATGCACTAGCTCGCAAGCTTTTTCGACTTTTGATCCTGTCAACTCTAAGGGTCTTACATCCCACAACATCAAATGATTATCTGTTCCTCCAGATACGAGTTTATGACCTCTATCGATCAATCCTTTAGCTAAGGCCTTGGCATTTTTCCTCACCTGCTTGCTGTATTCCTTGAATTCAGGCGATGCAACTTCTTTGAATTGAGTTGCAATTGCTGCTATTTGGTGATTATGCGGACCACCTTGAAGCATAGGAAATACTGCATAATTTACCTTTTCTTCTAAAGATGGATCTCTTTTCTTATTATAGAAAATCAAACCAGCACGTGGACCTCTTAGTGACTTATGAGTAGTAGTCGTGACCACATCACTATCTATAAATGGTGAAGATTGTTCTCCAGTAGCAACAAGTCCAGAAATATGTGCCATATCTGCCATCAAATAAGCTCCAACTGAATCTGCGATTTTTCTAAATTTATCATACTCCCAGTCTCTTGGGTATGCTGAAGCACCAGCTATTAGAATGTTCGGCTTGAATTCCTTAGCGAGTTGTTCTAGTTCCTCATAATCTATATAACCGGTTTTTTCATTTATTCTATATGACTTTGATTCAAAATATACACTTGTAGCAGAGACCTTTTTCGTATCTGTTTGAAATCCATGAGTTAAATGACCACCACAATATAAAGAGAGCCCCATGATTCTATCTCCTGGTTTGATTAAGGCAGTGTATGTTGCAAAATTAGCAGGAGATCCTGAATAAGGCTGCACATTTACTCCCCAGTCCTTAGGATCTAAATTATATGCCTTCAGGGCTCTTTCTTTGGCTAAATTTTCAATCTCATCTATGAATTCATTTCCTCCATAATATCTCGCTCCTGGATAACCTTCGGAATATTTGTTAGTCAAAACAGATCCAAGACATTCGAGAACAGCTTTTCCTGCATAATTTTCACTTGCGATTAATTCAAGGCCCACCCATTGTCTTCTCTTCTCTTTTTCAATTAGATTATAAATTTCAGGGTCTTTTTCCTTCAAAGTCAAATCCTGTATAGGGAGTGGATAGGATGATTTGTTGCTAAAAAATTTTTGGGTAAATCTCATTTGATTTTTCATATAACAAGTTGAACCATTTTTATGGATAATTTTACTTACCAGCATTTAATTTATAATTATTATATATTTTATTGATGTTTAATTCATTTTAAAATTATCATAAATTTATTTAAAAATAATCGTGATTTTGTATTTTCTGTTTCGCACCTAATTGATTGGTATTGCTCGGATTGTTTCCTCCATTTCCAGTATTAAAAAAGTTATTATTCATATTATTCGGAATTCCTGAATTATTATTGATTTGATTAGAATTACTACTGGCGAATGATGAAGGTTGTTGATTTTTTTGGAAATTACTGAATGAGGTTTGTGTGTTATTTCCAATAAAATTGGAAAATCCTGATTGATTCTGATTTGCTGAATTAGCACTAAAGTTGTTATTAAATCCATTAGTGGTTGGTTGATTTTGTAAATTCATATTCATATTCTGATTAGGCAGTCCAAAATTAGAAAAACCAGAACTATTTTGAGAAATCTGTGCAAATGAACTGGTATTAGATGCGAATGAAGTAAATCCTCCTCCTACATTAGATGATGTAGTCGTTACAAAATTGGTTGGATTCTAAAATTTAAAAAAGAAATTTACATTTAAAGGGTTTATCATCCCTAAGTTTGATTTAGCTCCGAAACCGGGCTTTTCCATAAGATTCGTTACATTTGTAGATTGAATATTTGTAGTCTGAACGTTACTTAAAGGATTATTTGCTATATTAGAAGGTATGAAATTCCCCATTTTGCCAGTTAATTCAGTTGGTTTTGCTTGCTTACCACCAAATAGATTGTTGTTTAATTGAAGGCCACTAAAATTATTTGCAGTTGTAGTAGGATTAGTACCGTTTGCTAAATTAGGTTTAAAATCTGTATCGAGTGAATTCGGAATATTAAATTTGTTATCATTCTTAGAATTATTTTCACCCTTATTAATAGTATTATTGTTATTATCAACTTTGTCATTATTCGGAAAGTTGAGTTTATTATCAGTATTATTGTTAATTTGTAAAATTTTATCATGAGTTATATTATTATTTTGGCCGATACTTGGGTTTGTATTCATATTTTTATTTTCGGAAATGGGATTTCCCGATTTGTTAAGATTAGGAACAGTGTTATTATTATTAGGTAGTAAATTGTTTTGATTATTATTCTTAAAAATATTATTGTTATCATTTGGATTAGTGGATTTATTGATAGATAATTGATCTATTTGTTGAGAATTTTTATTTTCTTCTTGTTCCTTGGTATCTACATTGTTGGTTGAATTGGGGTTTAATCCGAATACATTAACATTAGGCTTGTTATCATTTTGTTGTTTAATCGAAGTTTCTATATTCAAATTCGTGTCAAATTTATTCTCTAAAATATTATTAGAAGATTGAATGTTATCTGTTGCCTTTTTATTATCTGGTATTTTATTATCTTTAGTCAATTGAGTTTCATTATTTTTTTCATTTTTCATTCCAAATATATTTATGTTCAATTTATTTTCCTCAGTCTTTTTGTTATCATTCATTTTATCTTTATTAATATTCGTCTCTTTCATATTTTCCTCGAGATTACTTTTGCTTTCATTTGGAATTATTTGCAATAATTTATTTGAATCATCTGGAATAGATGGTTTAATTTCTTTAAAATCACTGAATAAATTAGAAGAATCATTTTTTGTAAACAAACCAGTTGTTTTATTTGAGTCAGATTGACCTTGAGCTTCCTTCGATTTACCAAATATAAGATTGAATTTGTTTTCTTTTTCTTCTATCTTATCTTCTTTTTTGTTATTATTAGTTCCGAAAAGTTTATTGGTCGATTTTTCATCTCTAAGATTTTCTTTTGATTCTACATTTAGTATATTTCTCTTTTTGTCTAACCCTGATATAACATCCTCTTTTTTCTTTATCTCTTCTTTTTTTTCTATTTGTTTTTCTTTGTCATTAACTTTCAAGGATATATTCCTAGAACTGTCATTTTTTGGAATTATACTCTTTCCATCTAGAATCAGAGCCTTTTTTTTCTCACTTTCATTTTTGACAAGGGGATTGGTATTTTGAGTTGCATTTTCTTTAATTTCTTTTCCTTTTTCGGTTTGCATTTTAATTCTCTCCATTTTGATAAATTCTTCAACTTTGAATTCAAGATCTAATTTCAATTTATCTCGTTCTTGCTTCTTTTTCTTAACTTTTTCCAAAACATTTTTCAAATAACTTTCTGAATGAATAGGGATATTCTTATGAGAAATATTTGACTCATTTAATTTATTTGATGCCGTATTAGATTTATTTGATTTTGTGAAAAATTCTTCCAATTTATTTTTCTTTGAATATTTAGAATCCACTATAGTAACCTTTGAATTATGATTGTGTAAAATATTAGAAAATTTTCCTTTCAATGTTTTATAAAAGAAAATGTTATCGATCGGATTATTACCCAAATAAGTGGGATCGTCTTTGATTCTCTGGTAGGTCATTGTGATGTCTAAATCACTAATTGAAAATCCTTCGTTAACTGATCTATTACTCTTGGTCTCGTTGATTTTATTTGTTTCATGTAAAATATTGTCTAGTTTAGGTTTGATTTCCTTGTAAAATCTGTGATCAAAATTTGTAAATATTTCTTCAAACTTTTTCATAATTAACTCGAAAATAGAACTTTGAGAATTAACAGAATATTGTGAGAGATTACTAGATTTAATTGGTACGTTTGATAATTTATTATTTTCACCGGTTTCGACTGATTTAAACTTCTTAAAGATCCCCTCATATTTATTGTTATTTTTTATCTTCTTATTGATGGTATTCATTTCGCTGAATTCTGATTGAAATTCTTTCAATTCTTGTAGGAATATTTTCAATTGCTCGATATCTTTCTTAAAAGTTTCTAATTTTCTCATTTTTTCTTTGTTTGATTCTAACACATTAATCTCTTCTGAATTTTCTTCCTTGTAAGAGGCTAATAATTTATCGATGTCAACGAAATTAGGAATATGTTTATCTGCATCTCTAGCTATTTTATCTATTAAATCCTTTTGTTTTATTATGAATGACATTTTTTCTTGATATTTTTTAAAGTCTGGGAAAATTTCGTTCAAATCTAAAAATTCTTTACACACATTTTCTGATAATGAGATAAAAGAGTTCAAATCTTTTTCTGATTTAGTAAGATTTACTTTTTTCTCTAAGGATGATAACAAGTCAATTATGTTTTCGTAATGAGAAAATATGACATTTTTATATATGTCAAGTTTCCTTTTTAGATTTGTTTCTAATCTCTTAAATTTTATATTTAACCACAATTCTTTTTCCTTTTTTGCTGCTTCTTGTTTTGCATTTTCTTCATCTCTTTCAAAGCGTTTCTTTTCTAAAGCCTTCTTTGCTTCATCATCATTTTTTATTTGGGTTAAATCCTGAATAGACAGCGGACTTGTTTCTTTTGATGTTATTTTATTTTTTTCTTTTGTTTTCGAAGTTTCTTTTGAAGCATCTACCCCTGTTAAAAAATTTGGTCCAAATGATTTTTCACTTTCTATTTTAATTTCATCTTCTTTGGATGGTAAGTTTTTTGCAAATATGTTAGACGGAGGAATTTTCCTTGTTGATACCAAATCTGGAGAATCTTTAGGAACTGAAAGATTATTCGGAGGACTAATGTTATTATTCATAAATAAAGTTCCATCTATTTTTTTCTCTGATTTTTTATCTTCAGTTTTGAAATCATATTTTTTATTAAATACCGATTTAATATTTTGACTCTTTGCTTTTAAAACACATTTTGTGTCTCTTTTATTGTTAAGATAAAACACAGAGATATTCCCTTTATTGTTTAAAGAGATAATGAGAGGTGGGGTATATAATTCTTCAGAACTAATATTTATTTTTTCAGATTCGTAATTATCATGCTTAAAGTCGACTATTTGTATTCCTTGAAATAAACTCATTTTATCCAAAGTAATATCTTTAGGTAAGCATATTCTTTGATCGTCTGCAAATTCACCACGAACTATTTTTGTTCCATCTACCTCATCTTCTATGTAAAATATTTCGGCCAAATGATATTGATTAGAGGACAATATAAATACATTATATTCTTCATAAAAAAAAGACTGGTATTTTGGCTCAATTTTGAACGCATAGTCATCATTGTAATTGAATACCCAGTCAGCTTTGAATATTTTGTTGACACTTATATTATTGTTTTCTGATGCGTAATCTAGAAAAAGGAAATGTTGTTTTAGTTCCGGAAAATTATTCCAATTTTCATCGGCTTGCTTCTCCAAAATTCCTACACATATGAAATTTTTGAAGTTAGTTAAATAAGTAATTTTATAGTCTGTATTTCCATCTTCGGAGCGCAGTATGTCTTTTAAATTTAATCTTTTCAAATCAATGAATTTTTTCTGTTCTGAAGAGAATACTTTCAAATATAGACTATCAGATTCAGATACAAGTATAATTTGATTTTCTAAAAGCAAAATATTGTTGATATTTCCTTGAGTATTCTGGTCAGAAATTATCGGATTAGGTGGTGAGTACATGATAATTTGATTTCTTTGATTAATTAAAATCTTCAATTCAACAGAGTCGTATACATAAGCATCAACATTTTCATTTTTTTTATCTGATGGAGATCTATAGATTAGATTCGGAGCTAAATTTATTCCAGTCTGAGGACTAGCAATAAATTGGAATAAATTAGTAAACCCGTATACTTGAACTATATCTTCGAATATCACACAGAACATTTCCGGTTTATGTGTGTTAATCGTAATTTTTTTGATTTCTTTGTCAAAATTTATTACACACAAATCTTCGTTTCTTAATTTGGCCTCGTTTCTCATTATATTTGCATTTGTTAAATGTTTAATATTTGAGCTATTGAAAAGGAATAATTGGTTAAGAAGATATAAAATATAAACATCGGTATTAGGCTTTCGTATTATTCTGTCATTTAATTCTGACTTCTTGATAGAATTAATAATTTCATCAGGAAAAGATACAGTACACTTTTTTGCTGGTACTAACCAATCAACCTCTTCTGAATCTATCTCAATAATTTCACATTGATTTAATCTTTCCATTTTTATTATAAAATAAAATAAAATACAATTCAAATAATTTATTGTAAACTCTAATAATTAAATAAACAATTAATATCATTTTAAATAATATAGATATTTCAATACTCATCTTGAAAATTTGTAGGAATTTCATTTAACAAAATTCAGCAACACTTTTTCTTATTATTTGAATTATTTGTCTTTTTCCCTATTTTGACTGACTGTAATCTATTTCTATTATTTTCAAAATTTTCTTTTTCTTTTCTAAAAATTTCTCTTGCTAAATTTTCAAAAGCCTCATTTATTCCTTTATTTTCTTTAGCGCTTGTTTCGAAAAAGGAAATATTATATTCTTTGGCAACTCTAAGCCCTTCTTCCCTAGAAACCATTCTGTTAGACTCTAAATCGATTTTATTTGCTACTAAAGTGATACAAGCAAGATCACCTAGATGCTCTTTAATTTGTGAAATCCAATTTTTAATATTAGTAAAAGAGCTCCGAGATGTAATATCGTAAATTACAAGGATACCATTAGATCCTCTATAATAATTTTTCGTGATGCAACGAAATCTGTCTTGCCCAGCAGTGTCCCATATTTGTAATTTAAGTAAATTATTTTCATCACCACAGAAAGAAACAATTTTAGTTTTAAAATCCACACCTATTGTAGATAAAAATGCATCATCGAAAGTTCCTTCAACATATCTCAATAAAAAACATGTTTTGCCAACATTAGAATCACCGATTAAAAGAATTTTAAACATATTTTCAAATACATTATCGTCCATTATAATTTTAAAAAATCATTTAAAAATTGAAATCAATACTATACTCTTATTTAATTATCTCACGAATAAATAAATAATATGTTAAATAAATTCAAAAATAATTAATTAATATATAGTATGAAACCGTATATTAATTTACAAGATTTGATTTACTCTCAACTTCGTTAGATGCCTGGGGATTGGGGATTGGGGATTGGGGATTGGGGATTGGGCCAATCCCCAATCCCCAATCCCCAATCCCCAATCCCCATTTTTAATTATCATGATCGATTCACTTATTAAAATTTATCTGAAAGTAACCTTAACCCT
>Ga0169931_10012810_pt1 | contig 11567 bp, 13 predicted proteins | sample Kivu_15m_20L_FD_129675 | JGI IMG/M metagenome (GOLD analysis project Ga0169931, IMG submission 129675) | Freshwater microbial communities from Lake Kivu, Western Province, Rwanda to study Microbial Dark Matter (Phase II) - Kivu_15m_20L... | ecosystem: Environmental > Aquatic > Freshwater > Lake... | reverse complement strand
TAAGTTGAAAAAATTTTGTCCTTAAATAATGGGGATTGGGGATGGGGATTGGGGATTGGGGATTGGGCCCAATCCCCAATCCCCAATCCCCAATCCCCATCTTCTATGTTTCTGAAATTAAAAATATTTTTATTTAATTGAAAAAAAATTTAATTTATATATTTTCAATAAATAAACCAATATTTGATTTAATGATAAATTAAATGAAGTTAAGCAAATTTTTAAAAAATAAGACCATAGCATGCTTATTGGTATTACTAATAGCATTCGCATGTTCATCCTCGTCTTTTTTAATTAAGAAAACTAGATTTTCAATTAGTCATGAAGCAAACAACCCAGACAAAGTTTCTAACGTCGAAATTAACGAAGATAAAACTAATTCTCCAAGTGCTGATCACCCTATTAAAAAAGAAGAAGCCACAGAAAATTCTATTAAAGAAGTAGGAGACCTGAAGGCTAAGAATCCACAAAAAAACGAGCAGAAAAATTTAAATCAATCAGATTCTGAAAATTCAAAAAGGGTTTATCAATCTGAATATTCTCTTAAAACAGGATTTAGAAAAACGGATCCCTTAAGCAGTATATCCTCAAATGGAAAAACTATACTAAAATCCATGCCTTTTGCCTTACATTCACCAGATGAAAATAATGTTGCATATATCGATTCTTCAGGCCATTAAAACTTGTTGAAATTTAGTGGAAATTATATAAGAGATTTTAAAACTGAAACTCGGGCAGTGTTTATAAGAAGACCAATTACCAACGATGCATATTTTAAAATAACTGCTAATGGAAAGTTAAGAATTGTGGATCAGACTAAGACTGTAATGTGGAGAACAAGTTATGATACAAAAAACCTTAAGGGTCCATTTAAACTTAGCCTAACTAATGCTGGTCATCTTGTTGTTACTGGAGATAAGGATAGATACATTTATCATTTGTCTATGAAAGGAGTTCCTGATTTTAAGAAAATACATTAGATACTGTCAATTTCAGCTACCTTACTGAAATGGATAAATTACAATCTTTAAATTTACAACATGAATTGAAATTTACAAGTTAAGGTGGCCTTGAATTATTCAAATCTGGGAAGTCTGTTTGGAATTCGGGCATCGACCTAATTAAGAAAAAAGAGCCTGAAAAAGTATGGAAGTATGGTAAGCCTTTTCTATACTTAGAAAAAAACGGAAGTTTATGTATTTACTATGGGGATGTTTCGAAACCAGAATCCAGAGATTCTAAATACGCCATTTGGAATTCAAATTCTAGTGGTCCAATCGCGATTCTAATTCTTGGAAATGATGGCAATCTAGTTGCTTATGATAAGAATGATAATATTGTATGGTCTATAACCACATATAATTAAGTCAGCGTCGAAATATTATTAAAAATTCGAAATATTTTAAAAACTAAAATAACAAATATACTTTCTTATTTATTAGAGGTTAGAGTTTAATTATTTATATATATATCATAATAAATAGAATTATAAGAATAAAAGATTAAAACAAATAAGCTTTTATAGGTGTATAAATAATAGTTATAGTATTAATCTTCGTATTTTAAATCTCATTCATTCATTCATTCATTCATTTTTTCAATTTATGTTTTTTTATATACGGTATTACATAAGGAAACAATTTTAAAAAATTATTTTTATCCTGAAATATAATTTTTCATAAAAATATGAATAAAACAAATTCTCTATCAAACGAATTTAAACTTCTGTTTTTAAGAATATCCGATATCCACTCTAAAAAGGAAATAGGCTCCTACTTGAACAAAAAGTTGATGACATCAGAAAAGGATCTTAAAGAAATAAAATTAAAATTCGATGAAATACAAGCAGACAGTACTAATTTAGAGAATAACAAGTTGAAAAAGCAAAAATTTTCTTCGGCCAAGCACAACTTTTTCTTCTATTTAAATAAAAACAATATCCTCTTCCTTGCTGCTTCTTTAAATCAAAATGCGCAACCAGCAAATGAAAATAGTGTCTTTGAATTAATTGAAGATGTGGAGCACCAAGGAATTCTCAAGCAAGTCGATAAAAACAAAGAATTGACTAATGTAGGCAAACAAAATCTTGTTTATTTGGTGGAGAAATACATAAATGATAAGAGCAGAAGCAACAGTAGCGGTGAGCAGAGTTTCGAAAATAACACAGATCATAGAGATAAAATAATTAATGTTACCAACGATGTGAATGAAGTCAGAGATAATGTAAAAAGTGGGATCAAAAATTTGTTGAGTAATTTAGAAATTGCAAATGACCTTGATAATAAAGCAATGAGAATCAATGACAATTCTTTGTTGTTTAAAAAAGATTCTGAGGCTCTGAGGAAGCAAACGCAGTGGAGGAATCGAAGATTTATGATTGCTCTAATTATAGTTGGTTTAATATTGGGGACATATGTTTTATATAAATTATTTGGATAGACACAAATTAAGTCTTATTTATAATTTTTGATAATTAATATGTTCTAATTAAAGTCTTTAGAAGTTTCATTAATAAACAAATTAATTAAATGTAATTATAATAAGCTTAATGTTTCTAGTAAGTAAAAATTTTATTATATATATTTAATTATTTTATTAGAAAGAAATACTAATAACCATGTGTATTATTAAGAAAATTCTAACAATTTTAAAATTGGTATATTATACTTAGACTAGTTGAGGATTAATTTAGATAATTATAGATAGGATTTTGATTGAATAATAATTTATATTTATTAATAGATCTTATAACTAAATAATTATACTTATTTACAATCAATTATATTATAAGGAAATAAATGTATAATTTTTATCTTATTCTAAGGCTTGGATATAGATATTTATAAATTTGTTCGGAAATTTGGAAATAATTTTTTCTGATATTTCAAGTATTTAAATGATATGAGCATACTTTAAAGCTTTTATTTTATAGTATTAATACAATTTAAATACTAAATAATTATGATTCAAATTATAGTTATTTATTTTCAATACACTTCCAAGACCTCCATCTATATCATTTTCACCAATAAAATAAATTCTAGCAATTCTAGAATGAACTAAAGCCATTGAGCACATAAAGCATGGTTCATTTGTAGTGAATACAAACATATTTTCACAATAGTATTGATTTTTATCCAATAAAAGATAGGAGTTCTCGTTAAGATTGTCAAGGTATTCATCGTGATGAGTTTTTCTATGTTTGATCCCTAATAATTTCTGGAAGCGACTAACATTTTCTGCATCATTTTCATAGCTGCTGATTTTATTGGAATTAATAAAGCTTAATTTATCAGAATATCTGGCTATTAATTTCATTATAGAATGACCTATTGGATTAGTACCGTCATCGATTTCTGCAGCTTCTAGAATTGTTTTGTTATTTGGATCATACAAAACGCTTTCAATATTTTCTGTTTTACTCATGTTTATTAACAAATTAGCAACTGATTCAATCTCCTCGAGCTCTTTTTGATCATGCTTATGGATTGTTTTCATGGCAGAATTAGGGAGATTTGAGAGATGCCAGTGTAATTTACATTCTGCAAATTGTATTTCGGTCAATGGCTGTTTGAAAGGAATATTTTCTATAGTTAAATTGGCGTCGAGTTCTTCTTTATTCAGGAATAATTTTAATTCGATTGCTCTTTCTTTGAATATGTTCAATTTTTGATTTTTTATTTCTCCGTTCTCGTTAAGGGAGTCTAAATATTCAAAATTCTTAATTAATTATTGTGTCTTACATCTAAAAAGTCCACTAAGATTCTATTGTGAGAATTATCTAAGGGTTTTACTCTTTTTAAAAAGGAAATATCATAAATCTCATAATTATTTTTGTTATTCTTATTTTTACCGAATAAAAAAGAAAAATCTGTTTCAATTTCTGAAATTAAAAGGGAATCTGATTTTAAATGAACCTTTTCATTATTTAATTTTAATTCCTTCAATAAATCAATTATATCTTTTGTTTTTTTCTTTTCAATTGTAACACAAATCGCTTGTTTAAGTTTAACATCTTCATGAAATGCATCTGGAAGGATTTGTTTGATTTTCAAACTTTCTTTCATCATTCAATTTTAATTAAATATATATTTAATTTTTGAATAAAGGAAAATTCGAACCCTTACATATATAAACAAAAACTGTTAACAGCTATTTAGATACTTGTGTTTAACCTGAATGAATGTTTAAAAATTAAAATCTTGTTTTAAATACATATACAATATAATTCCTCATTTACTGCTGAAATCAGTACAAATATTTTATTTATTATTTTTATTTTTTAAAATGGACAGCAATATGCATTGGATCTGCAGGGAAATCGATCCTGAAGAAATAACACGACTTATGACGCACAAGAAACATACTGCAAGGAAAAACATAATGAAAAAATATTTGCTTAGCAATTATTTCACTAAATGTAAAAATATAAGGGATAAAAAAGAAATGGTTGTTGTTAAAAACACTTATAATTTCTTTAAATTGATTCTTCCTTTTGGTCTATTATGTTCCTACCTATCCTACAAGGCCTTATTCACAGGGATTTATGAAATAAGATCATTTTATTTAAATACATCGTCTATACCTTTTTTCTTAAAATTTTTCATGTCAGGGGCCATCGGATATTATGTATTCGACTATTTTTGGATGGATTACACATACAATGAGGATATTTATCAATACGCAGTTAATGAATTAAATAGAAGAAAAACTTTAAATAAAACAACTGAATAATATTGATGATGTTATTTTAATTACTGTAATTTCTAAATTATTTTTATATGAATTTATTATAATCTCCGATTAAATTTGTCAAAGCACACATGAATTTTTTGAAGTATGGTATGTTAAGCCTTTCATTCTGACTGTGACATCTGCTGTCATTCCCAGCACATCCTGTGACTATTATTTGAGCAGAGGGAAACATATTCATAAAAATTTTAACAAATGGGATGCTTACACCTATGGATACTTCTAAATAGTCATTTTTGAAGTAAGTCTGAGAAATTTTGCTTAATTCAGATTTTAAATTTTCTGAAATATTAGTTACATAAGCTCCGTCATCGTAAATGAAATCACTCAATTTTATTTCACAGTCAAATGGAGGATCCTTAGTAAGAATTGATTCTAATAATGCCTTTGCTTTGCTTGAATCGAAGGTAGGCGGAAGCCTTATGCCTACTCTGAAGGTTGTTGTGGGTCTTAGAACGTTACCTGCGTTGTTTAAGTCAGGAAGGCCTTTCACTCCCAGGATTGCTAAGCTTGGATTCCAAGTCGAATTTAGGTATGTAGTTAATAAATCATCACAAATAGATTTTACTCCGGGAAGGAATGGAATATTCTTAAGCCAAACATCTCCAACAGCATCTAAAGTCTTTTTAGCTGAGTTTTTAACTTCTTCAGGGATTTCCACCTCGAACTCTTTCATTGTCACATTTCCGGTTTTATAATCTTCTATTCTTGAAATTAAACTTCGAAGAATCATTAAGGTTTCTGGAGCAACTCCACTTGCCTTTCCAGAATGAATTCCTTTAGTCAATGTAGTGACAGAGAGGTTGAAAGAAATAGTGCCTCTCAATGAGTTGCACAACCATAATCTATTGTAATCTAAACATCCAGAATCCATTGCGAGAATAAGATCAGGTGAACCTATAAATGATTTATATTTTTCGATATAAAAAGGAAGATCAAGACTACCTGACTCTTCGCATCCTTCTATTAAAATTATAATCTTAGGGTGAGGAATTTTGAATTTTCTTAGAGCTTTGATTGAAGTTAGTGCGGCGTAAATTGCAAAACCATCATCTGCTGCTCCTCTTGCGTAGAGATAGTCATCTTCTACAACAGGAGTATATGGACCCTTTCCTTCGTCCCAACCTGTCAAAGGAGGTTGTTTATCGTAATGTCCGTAAAGAAGGACTCTCTTTCCATCTTTTGAAGTTCCGTCAATGTCAATATACAAAAGTGGTGTTACGTTTTCTTCTTCTCCACCATAAAATGTCACATTAAGACCAGGTATCCCAAGATTGACAGCATATTCATTTAAAACCTTAGCAGCTTCTTTAAGTAATCCGTTTTTATTCCAGTTTTTGTCATAAGCCGGTGATACATTAGGAACAGACAAAAACTTTTTGAATGAAGGTAGTATATTTTTATCATATTCATCAATTATGAATTGTTCTAAAGCAGTAGGATCTAAGTCTTTGATCATTTTTATTATAAAATTTTATTTTATAAATTGAAATTAAGTTTAATCTTAAATTTAATGATTTGCAATTTTTTTCCATATATTATACAGCGTGATGGCTTATTATTTATAGTATTAAAAAGATTACGAAAATTGATGTGATTTTGTGCACATAGTTGTATTATAAGAATTTATTCAATTTTAATTTTTAATCTGGTACGATATTTTATCCTAAATTTATTTTTTATAATTAAAAATGAAAAGCTATCCACTAGAAGCAGAATCAGAACATAATAGCGAAATTCCTAACCAATCAGAAATAAGAGAGAAATACGATATGAAGGAAGTTTCATTAGATGTAAAAAATTCCTTAGAAACTGAAAAGGAACAAGAAGAAATAATCCATCAAAAAATGAGATTAGGATTCATACGTAAAGTATATGGAATACTCTCTGTTCAATTACTTGTCACAGTAATTCTATGCTGGTTGAGTTTTAATGAAAATGTGAAAACATTTATGATAGAGAGCACTGGAATATTCTGGCTTGCTATAAGCCTTTCAATATTTTTAGCAATTCCACTTTTGTGCTTCAGGTCGATAGCGAGGACAGTTCCCTTAAATTATTTTCTGCTATTTCTCTGGACTTTATCTGAAGCCTACATGATCGCAAGTGTATGCTCGTTGTACGACGGTAAGACTGTCATCATGGCCGCGATAGCAACTATGGTAGTGACTGCTTCAATCACAGTTTATGCTTTTTATACCAAAGAAGATTTCACATTTTTAGGAGGCTTCATATTTTCTTCAGTGAGTCTTTTGATCTTGCTAACAATATTTTCTTTCATTCTTCCATTTACCTATACGATTGTATGTATACTAGGTGTATTCATATATTCCTTGTACCTTCTTTATGACACACAGTTGATTCTTGGTAAGGTCGGAGTAGAATTTTCAGTAGATGATTACGTTATAGCCTCGATCTGCATATATATAGACATCTTGCAAATTTTCCTTTATTTGTTGGAAATCATAGCAAGGCTAAACAACAACTGATTTATACAGTTACAATATAAATTCTAGATATTAAATATATATTAGATTCATCGAATTAAATTAAAATTTTTGAATATAAATAAAGGAGTAAAATATCATGATAACTTCGTGGGAAGGCTTTAAATTTATATATAAATTAGTAATTTTTATTTTACACAAGTATAGGATTAAGTCTATATCTCTAAATAAGAATTAATTGATCAAGAGAAATTTGTATTAAAATATTTTTTATAAAGGTAAATCTATAATAAATTTTAATCGATTAAGAAAATTAATCATAAATCTCTTTCATGAATCAAAATTTATGATTCATAAAAATCAAAGTCAAAGCCATTTAAATAATTACAAATATAAATTTTCATTTAGAGTTGTGTAAATTATATTTTTGATTATTTAATTTTTTACATTGACAAATTCAAATATCTTATCTTATGATAATTAAATCAATAATTTAATAATTTATAAAAAAATTCATAAGAGATTATTTCAGTTTAATCAGTAACAACGAATAGATTTATTTAAAATTTAATAGGTTTTAACTTGACTATTTTAAAAATGGAAGCTGAATTTAATTCTAAAATACCTCATATAAATCAATCACAATTAGTATTATGAATTTCAAATTAAAATAAGCTAGTTATCATTAAATACAGAAAGTGGACTTAATAAAAAACATAAAAGAAACAAGTAGCAAAAATCTTTTATAACAATTTTCATAACATAGATTAAAACAATTAATGAATTATAATACAAATTGATGATTTAAAATAGTTTTAATCAGTTATTTATTACAACTGCATTTCTATTATATTAAATAAGGAAAAAATTAATTTCGTCATGATTAATTAGGAATTTTGAAAAATCAGTATGATAATTGCAACAATCATAATTAAATAAATCTTATTCTTAATTATAATAAATACAACTTGACTATACTTATAATTCTTGTTTATTTAGAATAGTTCATTTTCATAAAAAAAAATTATCATAAAATAAATAAAAAATGTGGCTTACGAATGAAATGAAAGACCAATTCCAAATTTATGATACAGATAGCCATAAAATAATGAAACCTAATCTAGACGCATACATGTACTTTCCAACAAATCAGGAAGTGACAGAATTCGATGATAAGAATCCTTATGTCTCAAATCGAAAAATATTTGAGGGTTCTGTTCAATACAATTTTTTTGAAGAAACAAAACTAAAGGAATTAAAAGAATCAATACACAAATTAAATAAGAAAAAACCAAAAACGAATTCACCAATATTCAATGCAAACATTCCTGATAGTAAACTGTTGAGGTTTCTTCAAGCGGCCTCTTTCGATATTAGAAATGCTTTAGAGATGATAACAAATCATCTTGAGTGGAAGAAACTATTAGACATCAATAAGATATCGGATAAAACAAAAGAAATTTTAAATATCGGACTAATCTACATTCACGGAAGAGATTGTAGATATCGTCCAATTATAAACATTTCGGCCAAAATGTTTGAGAAATACAAAAACGTGTATACCTTCCTTGAAATTAAAATAGCTATAATATACCTATTGGAATACATTTTAGAACATCTACTCATCCCGGGACAAGTCGAAAATTGGGATGTAATAATCGATTGCAATGATGTATATATTACATCTATACCTACAGAGATACAAGAAATAATCAGTGAATTGCAAAACAATTATCCATGTAGATTATTTATTTTGTATCTTGTTAATTTAAGTGGTAATTTAGATTTTTTATGGAGTTCGATTAAGCCTCTTATCAACGGCATAACTGGAAACAAAATGAAGTTGCTAAAAATTTCTAACACGAAGGAAATTTTTACCTACATTAATCCTCTCCATGTTGAAAGAAAGCTCGGAGGCAAAGCGGCAGATTTGACACAAATATACTTTCCAGGTTTTATTTTGGGACAGGATAATTTGTTAGAGGGAGAAAAGAAGTCAAACATTCTCATAGATATAGAATCGTATAAAAAACTGGTAAAGTCAAAAACCAAAGTAGCACATTGTTCTTATTTAGACACCATGCCAGAAGTTGTCGAAAGTGACGCTGATGACGAAAGCGATAAAGACTCTTTAGATTCAGGGAAGGAATCAGGCGATAGTGAAAACAATAGTATTTAAGCATATATTAATCTAACTATAGAAAATAATAATGACTTGAAAAATAAAAATAAAAAACTAAATGAGAATTCTGAATCTCAAAGACAAAAAGACAGGAGCAGTTTTGTCAGACCTGTGTCAAGTATTATTCCTAACGATCAGTTCTACGAGTCTTTTACAAACAATTTTAGTTATTCTAAAAATATCACAGAAAAGATTCAAGATACACAAGTTGATTTGGATAGAAAGAAATTAGAAGGCACTAGCAACAACAAAATCATAAGTAAGCATTATTATTAATTATTTTTGTTAGAATTTAATAAAACTTTGAATGTCGCCCAATCTAAAAATTCGAATTTAAGAAATTCAGGGTTTACAAATCTTCTTAATGACGGGATTGTTGTCAATATTAATTTAAATAACATCTCTTCAAACAAGACCATTATAGGTAAACTAGAGGTTATTTATTTTTGTATTCCGTAGAAACTCCAGGTGAATATGAAAATGTAAAGTCTAAAAGTTCATCTGAAATAATAAAAAATAAGAATAACCCTGCAAATCAGAATAATAGCGAGATAAATAAAATTAATTCAGATAAATTAAATGAAGTTAAAGAAGAAAATACGTTTAACAATGTATGTTGTTCTAATAAAGAATTTGATTTCAAAACTTGTTTGATATTTTGAATTTCAGGTGTAGTTGTGATACCAATAAATTTATTTTTATTAAATAAAATATTCCATTACATCATTGTTAGACGGGCAGGTTGAATTTCTCAATATAATTTAGTTTTAGTGATATTATCTATAATCATAATTTGCTTCTATAATTGAATTTTATTGAGTATTTTTTTCCCCTATTTCCTATTTAAAATTTTCAGTTTCAAAATTTTAATAAAAATTAATCCTAAATAAATATATAATATACTATATGTTACATAAATTATTATTTCAAATTATTATTCTTATCACTTTACTATATCAACTTTGTTTAAATTATTCTTTATTTTATTTTAAATAAAATTTATTTATTTCTTTGGTTTAGTTTCAACTTTCTTTTCCTTTTTTGGTTGTTGTTTAACTTTTTCTTTTTTCTCTGTGACTACAGGGGCTTGTTTTTTTTCTTCCTTCAAGGCAGCCTTTTGAGCTCCAGTTTTTCCTTCCAAATTCTTTCTGTAGATCATTTTTTCAATAGCGTCAGCAAGGTTTTTCTTTGATTTGTATTGACCAGCTTTACAAGCAAGGTAAAGTTCATGATACATATGTCTGTCTATTTTCTTGGCTTCTCTGTATTTTTTCAATAATCTTCTTAAAACTCTTTGTCTTCTGACCCATAAAACTTTTTGGGGCATACGGGCTTCAGCGGTACCGTGTCTTTTACCTAAGCCGGTGTGTCTGCCGAGTCTTCTTTCTTCCTTTCTTAATCTTGCTCTTTGTCTTGAGTGCATTTTAATTTTCTTTTTAATAATGAAGGAGTCTTTGATCAATTTAAGAACTGCTTTTCTTGAGTTGGCTAATGCGATTTCATTAACTTCGTTGGGATCCATCCATACTCTTTTGTTTCCGGCACCTAAAATGGAAGCAGCGAGACGTCTTTGTAAGCGGAGATTCACCATCTAATATCTTAAATGAATATTTTTTAATAAATAATTTTTTAATAATTTAATTAAATTTATTTTAATATAGATGATAATTTTAAGTTATTATGTTGATGAAGAAAAAAAATAGAAAATAGCAAAAATTTTTGGGAAATTAATCAATCAATAAATCGGGTTAAGAGATCAATATCCTAATATTCTTTTTGAAGTATAACATTCCTAGTATGCTTTAATAGGAATTTAGATGAAATTGCTAGATATAAATATTCGCATAAAATGAATTGATAGGAAAGAACTTAGAAAATATTTTTCAAATTGAATGTGCATTAACAATTCAAATCAAATAAGGATTTTAATTGTTATTAATTTGTAAATTAATTTTAATTTTCTTATCTATACACAGTATAATATAAGTATGAACAAATTATATAATTTTTAAATTCATGAGAAATAAATCATATTGTTGCTGCATTTTATGATAATCAGTTAGTGTATTTTTGGATTTACATGTGAAAATCAATATAATTGCTTTGTTAAAAAATCCCAGATTTGGAATTTCCTTAAGTTGGTACATTTGTGTAAACATAATAAAAATGATCAATTATACAAAGCT
>Ga0169931_10012809_pt1 | contig 11568 bp, 9 predicted proteins | sample Kivu_15m_20L_FD_129675 | JGI IMG/M metagenome (GOLD analysis project Ga0169931, IMG submission 129675) | Freshwater microbial communities from Lake Kivu, Western Province, Rwanda to study Microbial Dark Matter (Phase II) - Kivu_15m_20L... | ecosystem: Environmental > Aquatic > Freshwater > Lake ... | reverse complement strand
TTCTATATAATCTACTACTTTTTGTCTTAAATCTAAACTATAAGCCATGATTTCTACTCCCATACCTTCTCTCTTCAATCTTACACTCTTTTTGTCTCATTCTTACGTTAAACTACTATAACTAATCAAGCCAACATGATAGAAATAGATACCCAAATTACCCAAGTAACCGGGCAAAAATTCCAAACTCAGGACAAACGCAGTATTAGTGGTGGCTGTATTAACCAAGGTTACGCCATTTCTGACCGCAATATCACTTACTTTGTTAAACTCAATCAACCATCTCAATCAGCCATGTTTGCAGCCGAAGCCCTCGGCTTAAAACAAATACTCACCACCCACACCATCCGAGTACCCAAACCCATTTGCTGGGGTAGTACCAGTAATTATAGTTACATAGTTTTAGAATGGCTAGAAATGGGAACAAATCACAGCCAATCTTGGCGACAAATGGGACGCAACCTAGCAGCCATGCACAAAACCACCACCAGCGCCGGATTTGGCTGGGAAATTAACAACACCATAGGTTCTACCCCCCAAATTAACACCTGGACAAAAAACTGGACAGAATTTTATACCCAATATCGCCTGGGTTATCAATTTCAGTTAGCCAGAGGACGAGGGGGTAATTTTCCAAAAGCAAATCAACTACTCACCGCCATTCCCCAACTATTAGCCCACCATCAACCACTTCCATCTTTAGTACATGGTGACTTGTGGGGTGGAAACGCTGGGTTTACCCTCACCGGTGAACCAGTGATATTTGACCCAGCTACTTACTTTGGTGATAGAGAAGTAGATATCGCCATGACAGAATTATTTGGTGGATTTCCCCAGGAATTTTACCAAGGCTATCACCAAGTATTTCCATTAGATCCCGGTTATCAGCAGCGCAAAACACTCTATAACCTGTACCACATCCTCAATCACTTTAACCTGTTTGGCGGTGGTTATGCTTCCCAAGCTAATGGCATGATTGAGCAAATTTTGCAGTAAAACCAAAACATACCCCATTTCCTCACTCCCTCACCTTCATGTCATACAACTCACATAAACTACGGAGTTTTTGTTTCACGCGATCGCGCACATTCTCCGGTACTATAACCAGACAATCGGGCCCATACTGCATCACCTCACGCATAAACCAAAAAGTACTTGATACAGCCCGGATAACTCGCCGCACTTTTGGCTCATCCGGTAACCACTCATTCACTTTATCCTCCGGTTTAGCCTGATAACCAAAAGCCAACCCACCGAAGATGTGCATTTCCACCTCTATTTGATCCAACCGACAACGCCACTCACCACCAATAGAAATTACCGCAGCATCCGTAATTCTATCTAAACGGAAACTCCAATTGTGCATCAACTCTGGTATATCCAGATTTCCTGTTGTTTCCTCACACCAGCAATCAAGATATTCCCGCTTTTCGTGAACACGAACCACAGCATAACGAACATTAAAATTCAATATTCGCCCGGCTGCATCTTGATAGGAAAGTTGAAAAGGTTGGTTTCGCACAATGTAATTATCTATTTGTAACCGCCAAGCCGGCGGGATATTTTCTAAAAAACCTTCAATTTCCCTCCGCAATGGTATTGATAGTTCACTGCGTTCTAAAAGCAACCTAGCAATAACTTGAGCTTGTTCTATCTGTCCAATATCCGTTAATGCACCAATACACCGATGCAACGCCCTAATTCGCTCTTCCGTCCAATTATTATTCTTACCAATCAGTAACTTACGTTGAGCGATCGCCTCCACCAACTTGGATATATTGGGACGCTCCCCCCACATCATCCCAAATTCCAAAGCCATAGCCTCTAATTCCAGCTTATCCCTTTCTTTTAAAGACAAAGTTATAGATTGACCCTTACGACTCATATTTGTACGGACACTTTTATACTAAAACATCTTGTCAACCTTTATTCTGCATGGCAATATAAGAACTAACAAGCGTTTACGGACACTATTTCAGTGTATGTCAACAAATTATAAAATCACCCTCAAGCCGGTTTATTCCCAAACCGTCCCCAGCCCTGACCAAGTAAAACTACCCGAAAACTGGTCTTTATCTTGGCATCAAGCAGAAACTTACCAAGCATTACAAAACCCAAATATTGACGTTGTTTTCAACACAGCTATGACAGGAGATGGTAAAAGCTTGGCCGCATATTTACTAGTTCTCCAAGGTAAATGTTACGCCCTTGGCCTTTACCCCACCAATGAACTAGCCCGCGACCAAGAAACACAAATTAAAAAATATATTGCCCAATTTCAACCAGAAAATCAGCCCCGTGTGGAGAAATTAAGTAGCGCTGACTTAGAAATTTATGCCGAAAACGAAGGATTAAAAAAAGCCGCAGCCATTGCTACCCTTACCCAGCAAAGAGAAGTATTACTCACCAATCCTGATATTTTTCACTACTTGCACCGAGGCGCTTATCTAATTCCCGGCGATAGTCCTGACAAACTATGGGGCAGAATCAATAAAGACTTTCACCTATTTATCTTTGATGAATTTCATGTTTTTTCAGCCCCCCAAATTGCCAGTGTAATTAACACAATGTTATTAATGCGCTGGGCAAACCGCAATAAAAAATTTCTCTTTCTCTCAGCCACACCCCAGACCAACTTAATTACCAAATTACAACAAGCGGGATTTCGCTGTCACACTATCAATCCCATTGCAGAAAATAAATATCAATTTACCGACACACCAGAACAAGAGCAGCAACTACAAACCCAGGGATGGCGACCAGTAGCCAGAAAAATATCACTCAGTTTTATTTCCTTAGAACCTGATTTTAAAGCTACAGAAACTTGGCTAAAAGAAAATAGTAATTTAATCTTATCTCACTTTCAAGATTATCCAGGCAGTAAAGGAGCAATTATTCTCAACTCCATCGCAGCAGTTAAAAGACTAACAGTATTTTTCCAGCAACTTTTTCAACCTTATCAATTAACAGTAGGAGAAAATACCGGGCTTTCTGGTAAAACCATCAAAGAACAAAGTCTTATGGCTGACTTAGTTATCGGTACAAGTACAATTGATGTAGGAGTTGACTTTAAAATCAACTTCCTAATTTTTGAATCATCCGACGCAGGTAACTTTATTCAGCGTTTAGGGCGCTTGGCTAGACATGAAAGCTATGAGCAAAATGGAAAAACAATTAAATTTCAAAACTTTACAGCCTTCGCCCTAGTGCCTAAATTCTTAGTAGAGCGGTTATTTCAGGTAGATTCACCACCTTTACAAGTTAATAGTACTTATGAACGCCATTTTTTAAACCGTACCATTCAAGAAAATTATCTTCAAATCAATGACTTTAGCGGTTATTATCGCCGTTGGGGTGCTGTACAATCATTTGTGCTATGTTGCAAATTGAGCGATCGCACAATTAAACAACAGTATGCCCAAAGCCAACAAGTATTTCAACAAGCCTGTGAACAGGTATTTCAAACTAGCCTCAAATCCATAGCCGGACGTATTAAAGCATGGGCCAAAGATTGGCAAGCACTTTCTGGTAAATCAGGAAATCCCATAGCCGAAGATGCAGCCAGTTTTCGCGGTTCCAGTCCCCTGCAATGTGGACTATACGACCTAACAGAAACCAACCCAGCAGACAGATTTAAAACCTACGATTTACCCGGAATTTTAAGTAACCTAGACATAGAAATGTGGACAGAGGCTGGATTTATGCAGACAATTAAAGAAACCGCAGAACGCACTAAACAACCCATCGCTAAAAGTAGATTTGCCTATTGTCTAGCATTTATGAAACTGCGTTCCTACCGTGAAGAACGCCTTAACTGGAAATTTACCTACCCCGGAGACCTACAGCCAATAGCCAACGCTTGGAAAGTTCAAGTTTTAACCGGTGTAGAAATTTGGCAACCCGACAATCAATGGATTAATGCAATTAACAAAAGACTCAAAAAACAAGGTTTAGTTGTTTATGTAATTCGCCATCCCCCATCTGAAGTCAAAATGCGATTAAGACTACCAATGCACTTTCAGATATACCCCATAAGTGATTGCAATACCATCTATGACACCACCCCCCCCTACACCATCGCCTTTGGTCACTCCGCACTATTGCTAGATACCCTCGCTTATACATTTAAAAGCACAGGAAATGAAATATGGTTAGTTTAAACTTTTCATCCCTGATAGGGATTGAGAAAGATAGGACGGGGAAAAAGCTTACGCCAGTAAGTTGGGACGTATTTATTTCAATCCCTGCTAGGGATTCATTACTTCACTCTTCTATAGTGAGTTCCCGTCTATTCACGAGAATAGCACAATTAGCCTGATGCAGTCAAACTAGTTAAATAAGTCCCTAACTTATTGTCTTGACAATACTCATAAATTTAGCTAGCATCTGTGGAGTAGAGTAATTGAGGAGTCAACTAATGACAAAAGTTGAACTGTTAATCGAAGTTCTTCGGGATGGTGCATGGCACTATGGCGATGAACTAGCTGTAGAAGTTGGTCATCGTTTCGGAGATGCAGTTAGCAAAGCTCGTAGACAGGGTTACAAGATTGACAAAGTTTGGGCTGGAATCGGACAGAAACATAAATACCGATTGATAACCCTCTAAACTAACTCTGGTTTTCCCTAGTTAATAACCAGAACCTTCCTTAACAGAGAGAGTGGCTTCCTATAGCTTGCGGCATTAAGTTGAGGCGTATGTAATCTCAGCCCCCAGAAGCACATAAGCAGACGGCTGGTTTAGTAAACAAAGAACAAACGTCAAGCAGCAATTCCTAAATAATGCTTCTCTCTCTGTTTCAAGATTAACTATGAACGAACCAAAACATAACGTAAAAGTGGTGTAAATCATGGCTAAGAAAAACAAAAATAACCCAGACAACCAACAACTATTACTATTTGCAGATGACAATTATTTCCACAGTGAAGATGAACCAGAACCAGAAGATGACATTTTTAATGAAGACTTTGGCTTTGATAGTCATCCCTCAGACCGGACAATTGAAACTCAAGGAGAATTACTAACACTCCAATTACTACAAAAAGCCATAAAATCTCAAAATACCGACGATCCAGTAATGGCGGACTTCGCCGAATATGTTTTACCCAACCTACTACAGATAGCCATTGGCGTAACTGCTAAAGGTGGTAAATTCTTTGATCAACTTGACGAACAAAGACAAAGAGAAGGTAAAAATAAAGTTAGGCGAGATAACGCCACTGACCAATCACTAAACACCCACTTACTCAATGGTTTATTTCCCGCCAACTTAATCGAAAAACGTTTAGAAAAACTCAACACCACAATCCAGAGATTAGTAAAAGAAAGAGAACGGCGATTAGTCATTGCTGGGTTTATTTTACATGACTTTGAAAAATTCCCCGATGCACCAGAAAACTGCCGCCAACTACCCTTAACAGCACATCGGCAAATTATAGAGCAAAAAATTTGCCAATTAGGACTAGACAAATTTATCAATCCAAATGACCCCACCGCCTATCAACAATATATAGATGACCTACTGTGCATAGCCTACAACACACAACGACGCTGGGACACCAACTGGAACTTTTCCGAATTTGGCTTAAACCCCATTCTCGAAGACCGCACCCTCCACAGTTTATGTGAGTTAACCTGTTTAGCTGACTCTTTAGCCTCAATTGTTAAACATCCCCAAGACGCAGAAAACCCTAGACTAAAAGAAATCCTGCACATCTTAAGTGATGGACAACTTAAATTCACTTATCACAGCATTGCTGAGAACCGGGGTGTATTAACTAATGTAGTTAATAATGCCTTAATTCAGCTTTATACCAGTTTCAACACCGAGGAAACAACTTACTATGAACCTTTATTGTATTTACCCACAGGTGTAATTTACCTAGCTTTGCGCCATGCCCCTCCCATTGTCAACCAAGATTTATCCAACCTTGTAGTTGGTAATATTAAATCACTATGTGCTGATCAATTGCGTCTCCGACAAACAGGATTTAATCGAGATGGTAAAGGCATGAAATATGCCGAATATTACAACTTATTTTTTGATGATTTAGGTTTAATGCAGGTAGCTTTAGATGCTACACTGCGTATATTAAACCCTAATAAAGACTCTGTTGCTAAAAGTCGTAGTGAAAACTTGATTAAATTTCAGCAACAAAACGTCTTATCTCCTGACTATGACTTTAACTTTGATGATGACATCCGCATTGACCAAATAGCAGAATTTTGTGACTTAATTACTCGCAAAATTTGGGAACAAACAGTTAAACGCATTAATGATGCTCGAAAAAAAGATAAAAAACTCCCGGAATTGCCCTTTTTAGACCTAACTCACCAACTTGTAGAATTTTGGAACCTAGGAGCCTATTTACCTCAAACTCGAGAAATTCAACGCATTAATGAAAGTCTCAAAGAAAACCAGTTAAAAGGAAACACAGGAGGTGTACCTTATGAATGGTATTATTTAGCAGCTAAATATTTAGAAAATCATCCTGGAGTTGAAAATGTCCGCCATATCTGTCAAGAAGTTATAGATTACCTAACTACCTTGATTTCTCCAATTGTTTCTCAATATCAACTACCTGATGGCTGGGATGATTTAAGGCTTTGGGTAAATCGGGTTGTTATGTTACCCACTACAAAACAACAACCTTCCAACTTAACTCAAGTTGAAACATTTTTAAATGAGTTAAATAACTATAATGCAGCCAAAAAATCAGGAAGAGGAAGACAACTTATCTGCTCAATTTCCCATTCAGCCTACACCGTCACCGAGCAAATGGAATCAGCAGTTTTATTTACTCCCCAAGTTTATACAAATAAGCAAGTTTTAGGAGGTTCCAACGCCAAGCGAAACATTTCTAGTATTGCCGGTATAGAAATGATGCTCAGACAAATCTTAATGAGTCAAACTCAAGCAGTGGGTAAACGATTTGAAGACAGTAAATATCGTTATCTCTACTTTTACCCGACTTATTACTGTACGCCAGAAACTAATAAATTTCTGCAAACAGCTTACAACAGCATCGCTCAAACCCGTTTTGATACCAACCTCCGCAACCACTTTATTACTAAAAACTTTCAAGCCAACCTACAAAAACAAAATTACCAAAATGTTGATAGTTTCCTAATTGACGAAAACATACAACCAGACAAGAACCGCACATTTAAACTCTCTTATCCTGAACACCAACCCTTAACATTTTACTTTATGGCACTACCACCAGGAAAAGATAGCACAGATACAGAATCATGGGTAATGCCTACTTGGTTAGCACTGGCTTTTCCCATGATATTAGATGTCAAAACCGTAGTTTCTGAATCGCCCATACCGCCTTTTAATGATGGCGCTGAATTTGAAGAAAGCGTTTTTCTCGACAGCGCACCCCATGCTTTTCAAGCCTTGCTTAAAAAAGATAGATTTCGTTTAGACTACATTCTCGAAGGTTGGACAGAAAACACCATTCAATACCCAGCGCCCTTAAATGTTTTAACAGCAGCTTATGCTATTCATTTAGATGTCAACGCTAAACAAGGTAAAACTGGGTATGATCCTAATTGGGGTAAATTTACAGAACTAGCCAAAGATTTTGAAACTAGTCCCCTGTATGTTTTCGCCTATCTAAATCGCTGGGTGCGTCACCAGGGAATCGAAACAGCGAAAATCGAGAAAGTCAAACTTTATCTCTATCATTTTTACCCCTGTTTTGACCCCTATGTTAAATATGACCAAAATACGGAGCAATTAATCGTGAAAACAGAATCAAGCTTAAATCATCCGCAAAATTTAACAAAATTATACCGGAAATTTTACCGGGCTAACAAGCGTTATAACCCTAAATCCAACGCAGTGTTAAAGCCCATAGATATTGCAGCCCAAACTATTCTCAAAGCTGAATCAACCGTCTTTCAAGGAGAAACATTAGTCGCAGCTGTAGCCGCCGAAGTTTTTAAACTCATGGACCGCGTTCATTCTTCCACAGCAGAAGGACGTTGGGTAATTAGTAAACGCGAAGAAGAACGACAAGCAGTTTTAGATTTTGCCAGATATTTTGTAGAGCAGGTATTTGAAAAATCCTTTGCACGCGATCGCGCTCGTTTAGCAGGTCGTCAACTCAATTTAATTCGAGACACCTGCGAATTTCTTTACCGCATTGAAGACGATGAAGAAAATGCCACAAAACCAGAAAAAGAAGACCAAGACACCGAAAACCAGTAAGTTGTTTCCTTTCTCATTTCCCTCAAAAGTAAATTGTAAATTGTCAGACCTAGGAGATTAATCATGTCATTACTCAAAACAGTTGAACCCAAACTATTTCAAGCAGAAATCCCTTACAAACCCATGGGTAAATACGCCCACTTTCTCACCATAAGAGTCACCGAATCTTATCCCCTATTCCAAACAGATGGAGAATTAAACAAAGCCAGAGTTAGAGCCGGAATTAAAGACAAAGCAACAATTAGCCGTTTATCAATGTTTAAACGCAAACAATCCACACCAGAACGTTTAGTTGGTCGAGAACTACTGCGTAATTATGGCCTAATCACCGCCAAAGAATGCGAATATAACGTTAACTTTGCCATGGACAACCCCGATTGTATTATTTATGGTTTTGCCATTGGTGATTCTGGTTCAGAAAAATCTAAAGTTGTAGTAGATACCGCATTTTCAATTACCCCCTTCGACCAATCCCACGAAACCTTTACACTCAACGCTCCTTATGAAAATGGAACCATGGCCTCCAAGGGAGAAAATAACTCTACACCAGGTGAAATTACCAGTCGCATTAACCAGCAAGACCATATTAAACCCCAGACTTTCTTCCCTAGTATCGTTACCCTCAAAGACCCAACAGAAGCCAGTTTTCTATACGTTTTTAACAATATCCTCAGAACACGCCACTACGGAGCGCAAACCACCCGTACAGGTCGCATGAGAAATGAATTAATCGGCGTGATCTTTGCAGATGGAGAAATTACTAGTAATTTGCGTTGGACTCAAGCAATATATGACCAAATGACAGCAGAAAACACCATCAATTCCGCCGATCCTCTAGACGAAGATAATGTAATTACCGCCGCCACAAATGCCATTCAAACCTTAATGGCTGATGAATTTATTGTACATACTGATTTCATTGGCGATGCTTTCTTACCCCTCCTCCAGGAAGTTAAAAGCCTGACAAATAACGAAACAGGAATTAAAGCAATTTTACAAACAGCAGATGCAGAAGCTAAAAACTATGCCAAAAAACACATTAACAAAAAGAAAACCACCGCTAAAAATCAATAACAGCCATGACCATCATCCACCAATGTCAATTAGAATTACATGACAGTCTCTACTTTGCCACTCGTGAAATCGGGCGACTCTACGAAACCGAACCCATAATTCATAATTACAGTCTGTGTTATGCCCTCGGTTTAGTGGATAGCGAAATTTACTCTACCACCGTTCCTGAAGAACAATCTTATCGTTACTTTTGCCCGGAACAAGTGCCAAAATATGAAAACCATTTAACACCACTAAACCAACAAGGAATCTACATCACCCCCGCCCGTTCTCTCAAACATTCCACCATTCTTAACACTTGGAAGTATGCCAACAACAACTACCATGTTGAAATGGAAAAAACCCAAAAAAACATCCCCAGTTTTGGTAGAACTAAAGAAATTGCTCCCGAAAGTCAATTTCAGTTTTTCGTTATTTCCCAAAAAAACATCAAACTACCCAAATGGATACGCCTAGGTAAATGGATGAGTAAAGCTCAAATTACTGTAGAAATTCTGCCCCAAACCAAAACCATGGAAGGTTTATTTACTTGTAAATATCCCCTAAACCCCCTCGATGTCATGTTTACCCATCAAGTAATTAGCTATGATGTAGTAAATATGCCCCCTGTCAGCTTGATTCAAAACGTACAAATGAGAGGTTTATACTATCAAATAAATGGTATGCCTGAATTAAAGCTTCCCGCCACCATGGAATATCGTTTTCGGCATCAGTAATTAACCCTATTAATTTGTTATCCCACAGTGTTTAATTAACAGCACTCAGCACTTAGTTACTTACCAACTCGGCAATATGCCCCATAGCTTAGTTCTCAACCTCATTCCCCAGTCAACTATCCCCGCCCAATTTCTCACGGGTAGACATCTCCACGCCTTATTTTTAACCCTGGTTAGTTCCGTAGACCGTTCACTAGGGGATAAACTACACGACTCCACCGCCGATAAAGCCTTCACCCTCTCACCCTTACAAATCAACTCCTATCCTCGCCAAGGCAAAATATTCAAACTACAACACTCACACCAAGAACCCATCCCCCCCCAAACCCCCTGCTGGTGGCGCGTTTCCCTATTAGATGACACACTGTTTAGTCAACTTACCCACCTATGGCTAAATCTTAACCCCCATCATCCTTGGCACCTTGGACCAGCAGACTTATACATTACCAGCATTCAAGGCACGCCCCAATCTACCCAACCCTGGTCTAATGCCACCACTTACCCCCAACTATACCAGCAAGCCAGTGACACCCACCGCACCATAGACATGATTTTCTCCACCCCCGCAGCCTTCCGCCAAGGAAAATATGACACCACCCTCCCCACCAGAGAATGTGTGTTTAACTCTCTACTTTCCCGGTGGAATAAATACAGTGGTATAGAATTTTCTCAACTTGCCATAGATACAATATTTCCCTCAGCCTTCAAAATCAACACACAAATACTGGCAGACTCCCGCAGTAAATTTATTGGCATTGTGGGAGAAATTAGTTACCGCATTCTAGAAGACATTGAACCCCAAGCAATTAAACAAATCAACGCCCTAGCTGATTTTGCTTTATATGCAGGAGTAGGAAGAAAAACCACCATGGGTATGGGAATGATCCGCAGGCAAAATTCACCCCACTTCTAAAGCCTTTTTCAGAGTACTGACCTATATCCGTAGCGGTCAAGATGCCCGCACCACAAGATTTTTATCCCTTATATTTGCATCTTGTTTGCATCTCATGTATTTAAGAAACGCCATAAACCCATGAATCAACACACAGATTATATTCAAATTGCAGCCTTAAATCAATATGCCTACTGTCCCCATCGCTGCTGGCGGATGTTTTGCGCTGGTGAATTTACTGATAATCAATACACTATAGAAGGTACAGCCCTGCATGACCGGGTTCACACCATCAGTCATATCCAAGCAGAAGGTACTGAACAAATCCGAGCCATTTATTTAAAATCCGAACAATATAAACTCATCGGTAAATCAGACCTGGTGGAAATTATCTCTTGCGCCTTGCCCACCTCATCAAACCAGAGCAAGACAGCATCCGTTTTTACTTTCTCTGTGCTTGCTGTCAAGGAAAGGTAGAGCGCATTGGCGGTGAAATGCCCAGAGACACCACCATATTTTTCGCTTAAATCTCAAATTTTGCGTCAACCAGTAGGTGTTTTATTGATACATAGAAAAAAACTGTCCCCAACCCTCACTACATCTACCTTTCCAGCCATCATACTTAAAATGAGGTTGACGCAACTCCCAAAACTCTTGTTATTCCAATCTT
>Ga0169931_10012807_pt1 | contig 11568 bp, 9 predicted proteins | sample Kivu_15m_20L_FD_129675 | JGI IMG/M metagenome (GOLD analysis project Ga0169931, IMG submission 129675) | Freshwater microbial communities from Lake Kivu, Western Province, Rwanda to study Microbial Dark Matter (Phase II) - Kivu_15m_20L... | ecosystem: Environmental > Aquatic > Freshwater > Lake ... | reverse complement strand
GCGCCGCGGCACGGCCGCATGCACCGGGTTTTTCCCGAGGCTGATGGCTTGCCCGGCCCGCCGCTCGGCCCCGCTCTGAACCTAAACTCCGGCTCCCGTGGCGCTCGGCGCCGTGACCTTGCCCACCCGCCTTCGATGACTTCGCCCGGCGACCCGGCGCGCCTGCAGGCGCTGTACCTGACCATGGCGCGCATCCGCGCCTTCGAGGACGCCGCCGAGGCGGCCAGCCAGGGGGGCGTGCAGGCCTTCGGGCAGAGCGCGAGCGCGAAGCCGGCGCTGGTGCGCGGGCCCTTGCACCTGTCCACCGGGCAGGAGGCGGTCGCGGCCGCCGTGTGCGCGCACCTGCGGCGGGAGGACCTGCTCACCTCCACCCACCGCGGCCACGGTCACACCCTGGCCAAGGGCGCCGACGTCACGGCGATGATGTGCGAGCTCTACGGCCGCGCCACCGGCACCAACAAGGGCAAGGGCGGCTCGATGCACATCGCGGACTTCGGCGTGGGCATGCTCGGCGCCAACGGCGTCGTGGCCGCCGGGATCCCGATCGCGGCCGGCGCGGCGCACGCGCTGAAGCTGCGCGGCACCGACGCCATCGTGGCCTGCTTCTTCGGCGACGGGGCGGTCAACCGCGGTCCCTTCCTCGAGGGCCTGAACTGGGCCCGGGTCTACGGCCTGCCGGTGCTCTTCGTCTGCGAGGACAACCGCATCTCGGCGACCACGCCCACCGGGCCCATGACGGCCGGCGCCGGCACCAGCGTGCGCGCGCAGAGCATGGACGTGCCCTCCGAGGTGGTCGACGGCAACGACGTGCTCGCGCTGGATGCGGCCGCGGCCCGGCTCGTCGCCGAGGTGCGTGCCGGCCAGGGCCCGCGGCTGCTGCACGCGGTGACCTACCGCCTCAAGGGCCATGTCTCGATCGACCCCGCCGCCTATCGCGACCCGGCGGAGGTGGCGCGCGCACGCGAGGCCGACCCACTGCTGCGCGCGCGGGCCCGGATGCTGGCCGCGGGCGTGGCGGCGGCCGCGGTCGACGAACTCGATGCCCGCGCGCGTGCCGAGATCGCCGCCGCCCAGGCCGCTGCCGAAGCCGCGCCCTGGCCGGCGGAGCACGAAGCCTACGACGACGTCACGACCATCGGCGCGGGGGTGTGGCAATGACGCAGGTGTTGAGCTATGCCCAGGCCGCGGCGCTGGCCCTGAGCGAGGCCATGAGCGCCGACGACGCCATCGTCGCCCTGGGCGAGGACCTGGGCCGCGGCGGCGTGTTCGGCCAGTACCGCGGGCTGCAGCAGGCCTTCGGGCCGCAGCGCGTCATCGACACGCCCATCTCCGAGGCCGCCATCATGGGCGCCGCGGTGGGCATGGCGCTGGCCGGGCTGAAGCCCGTGGTCGAGATGCGCGTCATCGACTTCGCGCTGTGCGCGATGGACGAGATCGTCAACCAGGCGGCGAAGAACCGTTTCATGTTCGGCGGCCAGGGCCGGGTGCCGCTGGTCGCGCGCATGCCCATCGGCATCTGGGGCGCCTCGGCGGCCCAGCACTCGCAGTCGCTCGAGGCCTGGTTCGCGCACATGCCCGGCCTGCTGGTCGTCACGCCGGCCACGCCGCAGGACAACCACGGCCTGCTCAAGGCCGCGCTCGCCAGCGGCGACCCGGTGGTCTACATGGAGCACAAGGAACTCTGGGGCCAGACCGGCGAGGTCGACCCGGCGCTCGAGCTGCCCCTGGGCCGCGCCGCCGTGCGACGCGCGGGCAGCGCGCTGACGATCGCGACCTGGTCGCGTGGCGTCGGCGCGAGCCTGGAGGCCGCCGCCCTGCTGGCCGCCGAGGGCATCGAGGCCGAGGTGATCGACCTGCGCACGCTCTGGCCCTGGGACCGCGAGACCGTGCTGCAGTCCGCCGGCCGCACCGGCCGCCTGCTCGTCGTGCACGAGGCGGTGCGCGTGGGCGGCTTCGGCGCCGAGATCGCCGCCGTCGCGGCCGAGGAAACCGGCGCGCGCATCGGCCGAGTCGGCGCGCCGCGCGTGCCGGTGGGTTATGCCCAGCCGCTCGAGAACGTCTCGCGCCTGCAGCCGGCGCGCATCGCCGCCGCAGCGCGCGCCTTGCTGGGTTGAGCGTCAGACCGCCCGGTGCCCGAGCCCTGCGCGCGCATCCTCCCTCGCCCGCTTTCCTGACCCGACCTGTCCATCCCAACCCAAGGAGACCCTGATGAGCAAGCCCACCTCCCGCCGCCGCGTCCTCACCGTTGCCGCCGCCGGCGGCGCCGCGCTCGCCGCGCCCTGGCTGGCCCGCGCCCAGGGCGCGCTCAAGCCCGAGTACCGGCTGTCGGTGGTCGGCAACCGGCCGATCCCGATCTCCGACACCGCCTTCCGCTGGGCCGACCTGGTGCGCGAGCGCACCGGCGGGCGCATCAACGTCAAGGTCTACCCGGGCTCGCAGCTCGTCGGCGGCGACCAGACGCGCGAGTTGCTGGCGATGCGCCAGGGCACGATCGACTTCACGGTCTCTTCGACGATCAACCTGAGCCCGCAGATCCGGCCGATGTCGGTCTTCTCGCTGCCCTTCCTGATGCCCGACCACAAGGCCTTCGACGCGCTGATCAAGGGTCAGGTCGCGGCCGAGCTGAACAAGATCATGAGCGCGCAGGGCGTGGTGCCGCTGGCCTGGGGCGAGAACGGCTTCCGCGAGCTCTCCAACAGCAAGCGGCCGGTGCGCAAGCCGGCGGACCTCAGGGGCATGAAGATCCGCTTCGCCGCCGGCGCCATCTTCACCGACATCTTCAATGCGCTCGGCGCCAACCCGCTGCAGATGAGCTTTGCCGACCTGCAGCCGGCATTGACCACGGGCGCGGTGGACGGGCAGGAGAACCCGATCAACCTGTACCTGATGTTCAAGATGGACACGCTGGCGCAGAAGCACCTGACGGTGTGGAACTACGTGGCTGATGCGGCGCTGTACCACGTGGCCAAGCCGGTCTGGGACAGCTTCTCCAAGGCCGACCAGGAGATCGTCGCCGAGACCGCACGCGAGGTGGCCGCCTTCGGCATCGCCGCGTCGCGCAAGGGCCTGGGTGAGGGCGGCGACAACTCCGCCTTCGACGAACTGAAGAAGCGCGGCGTCGAGGTGCAGATGCTGACGCTCGAGGAGAAGGCCGAGTTCGCCAAGGTCACGCGGCCGGTCTACGACAAGTGGGTGTCCACCGTCGGGGCCGACCTGGTGAAGACCGCCGAAGGCGCGATCGCGCGTCGCGGCTGAGCCGGCAAGCCCTTTCGCGGACCTGCCGCCGATGAAGCCCGAAGCCGACGAGGAGGCCGCGGCCGCCGACCTGGCCCCGCAGTCGGCCGCGGACACGCTGCCGCCGCGGGTGCCGTTCGCGCTGGAAGGCGTGGTCGGCGCGCTGCTGATGGGGCTGCTGTGCCTGATCACCTTCGCCAACGTGGTCACGCGCTACCTGACCGACGTCTCGCTCGCCTTCACCGAGGAGTTCTCGGTGGCGATGATGGTGGTGCTGGCGCTCGCCGGTGCCGGCGCCGCCTTCGGCCGGGGCAGCCACATCCGCATGGGCTTCCTCGCGGACCAGTTGCCGCCGCGCGGCCGTCTGGCGCTGGAGGCGGCGGTGCTCCTGCTGTCGCTGCTGCTGTTCGCGCTGCTGGCCTGGTACGGCGCGCGTCTGGCGCTGGACGAGTTCCGCTTCGAGGTCGGCTCGCCCGGCCTGGGCGTGCCGCAGTGGCTGTACACGGTGTGGTTGCCGCTGTGCTGCCTGGCGATCTGCGCGCGCATCGGCGGACGCCTGATGCGCGTGCTGCGGGCGCGGCGTTCGCTGCCCGGCGGGCTCTGAGGCGATGCTGAGCGCCGGCGCGATCATGCTGGTGGCGGCGTTCGCGCTGCTGCTGGTGATGGGCGCGCCCATCGCCGTCGCGCTCGGCCTGTCGGGCGTGGCGGTCATCGCCTACCAGGACCTGGGCATCGCCTCGTTGCCCACCAATGTCTGGACCGGCATCGCCAAGTACCCGCTGCTCGCGCTGCCGGTCTTCATCACCGCCGGCATGGTGTTCGAGCGCTCCGGCGTGGCCGAGCGCCTGGTGCGCTTCATGTCGGCGCTGATCGGGCAGCGCGCCGGCGGGCTCGGCCTGGTCGCCATCCTGGTCTCGGTCATCCTGGGCGGCATCTCGGGTTCGGGCGCCGCCGACGCGGCCGCGGTGGCCACGGTGCTGCTGCCGTCGATGCTCAAGCAGGGCTATCCGCGCCCCTTCTGCGCCAGCCTGATCGCGGCGTCGGGTTCGACCGCGATCCTGATCCCGCCCTCGATCGCCTTCATCATCTACGCGGTCATCGTGCCCGGCGTCTCCGTGCCCGCGCTCTTCATCGGCGGCATCGTGCCGGGGCTGCTGGCCGGTGCCGCGCTGATGGTACCCACGCTCTGGCTCGCGCGCCGCCACGGTTGGGGCGCCAGCACCCAGGGCGAGCCCCGCCCGCCGCTGTGGCAATCGTTCAAGGACGCGGCCTGGGGGCTGGCGGCGCCGGTGGTCATCCTCGGCGGGCTGCGCTCGGGCGCCTTCACGCCCACCGAGGCGGCGGTCGTCGCCGTGGCCTATGGCCTGTTCGTCGGCGTCTTCGTCTACCGCACGCTGAACCTGCGCCGCATCTTCGAGGCGCTGCGCGACTCGGCCGAGATCTCGGCCGTGGTCCTGACCATCGTCGGCCTGGCCACCGTCTTCGCCCACGCGGGCGCCACCGTCGGCGCCTTCGACGCCTTCGCGCAGTCGCTGATGGGCCTGACGAAGAACGAGACCGCGATGCTGCTGCTCATCATGCTGCTGCTGCTGGTGGCCGGCATGCTGCTGGACGCGATCTCGGTCTTCCTGATCTTCATCCCCATCCTGATGCCCATCGTGCGGGCCTACGGCTGGGACCCGACCTGGTTCGGCATCCTCGTGACGATGAACCTCGCCATCGGCTCCTTCACGCCGCCGATGGCCGTGAACCTGATGGTCACCTGCCGCATCGCCGGCTGCACGATCGAGTCGACCACGCGCTGGGTGCTGTGGATGGTGGCGGCGATGGTCGGCGCGATGCTGCTGGTGGCCTTCGTGCCCGAGATCGCGCTCTTCCTGCCGCGTGTCACGGGGGCGCTGTAGGGGAGCGGCCTTCGGCCCGGTTCTGCGCTATGCGCCGTCAGTCGGCGTGATGCTCTGCCAGCGGCGCAGCGAGAGCGAGGCCGCTGCCGCGCCCAGAACGATGCCCACGGCATCGGCCAGCAGATCGGGCCACTCTCCGTGGCGGCCGGGCACCGCGGTCTGCGCGATCTCGATCAAGACGCCATAGGCCAGCAGCCCGCCCTGCCAGGCCGGCGCAGGCCAGCGCGAGCCCCGTGCCGCGTGCTGCGCGCAGAAGGCCAGCGCGGCGAAGGCCAGCACGTGGTTCAGCTTGTCCCAGCCGGTGTCGAGCGTGGGCGGCGGGTGGGGCGTCAGCGCCAGCGCGCCGATGGCCAGGGCCAGCGCGGCGAGCAGGGCTGTCCAGAAGGTAGGGGTGGTGGTCGGCACGCTCCGAAGTGTGCCTCGCAGGGTCGGCGCCGGATGCGAAGAGGCCAGGACCGGCTGCGCGAGGTCAACGGGAGGCGTTGACCGGACGCCTCAGGCACTGCCCAGTCCGCCTGGCCCCGCGCGGGGTCACAGCCCCGCCATGCGCGGCAGCCACAAAGAGATCGCCGGCACGTAGGTCAGCAGCAGCAGCGTGGCGAGCAGCGGCACCAGCCAGGGCAGGATGGCCATGGTCGTGCGCTCGACGCTGAGTTGCGCCACCCGGGCCAGCACGAACAGCACCATGCCCATGGGCGGGTGCAGCAGGCCGATCATCAGGTTCAGCACCATGATGAGCCCGAAGTGCACGAGGTCGATGCCGAGCTGCTGCGCGATCGGCACGAGGATGGGCACGAGGATGGTGATCGCCGCCGTGGGCTCGAGGAAGCAGCCGACGAAGAGCATCAGGGCATTGGCCATCAGCAGGAAGAGCCAGGGCTCCTTGGTGACGCCCAGCACCCACTGCGAGATCGCGGCGGTGATGCCGGTGGCGGTGAGCATCCAGCCGAAGATGGACGCCGCGGCGACGATGAACATCACGGTCGCGGTCGTCTCGACACTGTCCAGGCTGATCTTGACGAAGGACCGCCAGGTCATCGTGCGGTACCAGAAGATGCCCAGGAACAGGGCCCAGACGCTGGCGGCGATGGCGCCCTCGGTAGGCGTGAAGATGCCGGCCGTCATGCCACCGATCAGCAGCACCGGCGTCATGATGGGCAGCACCGCCTGGAAGCGGAAGTACCGGTCGGCGGCGAACAGCACGACGAGGCCGGTGATGACAGTGGCCTGTGCCGGCAGCCCCAGGTCGTTGACCAGCCACCACATGGACAGCGGCCAGGCGGCGACGACGGCGGTCTCGATCATGGCCTTGCCGAAGCGCGTGGACGAGAACTTGATGTCGCCGCCCCACTTGTTGCGGTGCGCGAACCAGGCCACCGTCACCATCATCAGCAGGCCCAGCAGGATGCCGGGCAGCAGGCCCGCGAGGAAGAGCGCGCCGACCGAGACGTTGGCCATCATCGCGTAGATGACGAAGGGCAGGCTGGGCGGGATGATGGGCCCCACGGTGGCCGAGGCGGCGGTGACGCCGACGGCGAACTCCTTGGAGTAGCCGTGGTCGCGCATGGCCTTGATCTCGATCGTGCCCAGGCCCGCGGCGTCGGCGATGGCGGTGCCGCTCATTCCGGCGAAGACCATCGAGCCCACCACGTTCACGTGCCCGAGGCCGCCGCGCAGCCAACCCACGAGCGCGAGCGCGAAGTTGTAGATGCGGTTCGTGATGCCGGCGTTGTTCATCAGGTTGCCGGCCAGGATGAAGAAGGGCACCGCCAGCAGCGGGAAGCTGTCGATGCCGCCGATCATGCGGTGCACCACCGCGAAGGGCGGCAGGTTGCCGCTGAACAGGATGTAGAGCAGCGAGGAGCCGGCCATCGCGATGGCCACCGGGATGCCGCCGCTCATCAGCAGCAGGAATAGGATCTTGAGCATCGTGGTCCCGGCGAGAGGCGCTTCAGCGGTCCGACATCGTCGATTCCGGCCGCTCGAGCACGCTGTAGCCGCGCTGCCAGTGCACGCGCGCCACCCAGGCCGAGCGCAGCGTCATCGCGACGAAGCCGAACAGGCACACGCCGTAGACGATGTTCATCGGCAGGTCGACGATGGTCATCTGGTAGTTGCCCATCTTGCCCATCATCTGCACCGTGTACCAGCTCATGGCGGCGAAGAAGGCCAGGCGCAGCAGGTCCACCGCGCGCGACAGCCAGCGTGAAAGCCCGGCCGGCAGGTAGCGGTAGAGCAGGTCGACCTGGATGTGATTGTTGCGCGCCACCCCGATCGACGCGCCGACGAAGACGGTGCCGATCAGCAGGTAGCGCGCGATCTCCTCGGTCCAGGCGGCCGAGTCGTTGAGCACGTAGCGCGTGAAGAACTGGTAGAAGACCGTCAGGCCCAGGGCCCAGAACAGCAGCAGCGCGGCCCAGGCCTCGACTGGCGTGGCGGAGAGGTCCACGGCCTCGTCGGTCGCGTGGAACTCCCCGTCGTCGCCCATCACCTTGGGGCCGGCGTCGATGTCGGGCACCTGGCTCATCCAGCCTCCTGTTCCCGGGGTCCCGGCCAGTCTTCAGGCGCCCGCGTCACTTGACCGCGACGATACGGTCGTAGTCGCGGCGGGTGAAGCCCAGGCTCTCGAGCGGCCGGTTCTTCAGCACGGCGTCGACGAAGCTCTGGCGGTTGACGTTGTGGATGCCCAGGCCCTTGGCCCTGAACTCGGCCACGAGCTCGCCCTCGCGCTTCTTGATCTGCGCCGTGGCGCGCACCGCGGCCTCCTGGGTGACGTCGGTGAAGACCTTCTTCTCGGCGTCGCTCAGGCGGTTCCAGACGTGCGGGGCGATCTGCGTGACCAGGCCGTCGACGATGTGGCCGGTCAGCATGATGTGCTTCTGCACCTCGAAGAACTTCTTGGCCTCGATCGTGGTCAGCGGGTTCTCCTGCGCCTCGACCGTGCCGTTCTGCAGCGCGAGGTAGACCTCGGCGAAGGCGATCGGCGTCGGGTTGGCGCCGCAAGACTCGGGCGTGGCGCGGTAGGCGGGCACGTCGGGCACCCGGATCTTCAGGCCGCGCATGCCGGCACAGTCGGTGAAGGCCTTCTGGGAGGTGGTATGGCGCGCGCCGTAGTAGGTGTAGGCCGTGATCTGGATGCCGGTCTTCTGCCGGAACTCGTTGATCATCTCGCGGAAGACGTCGCTCTTGCTGTAGGCGATCAGGTGGTCGCCGTCGCGGAAGATGAAGGGGTAGTAGGCGATGCCGATGCGCGGGTAGGAGCGCGCCGCGAACGAGGGCCCGGAGATGATCATGTCCACCGTGCCGAGCGTCAGGCCCTGGTTGATGTCGGTCTCCTTGCCCAGCGACGAGGCCGGGAAGACCTGGATCTCGAACTTGCCGTTGGTGCGCTTCTTGATCTCCTCGGCGGCCCAGACCGACTCGGTGTGGTAGGGCTCGCTGGTCTCGTAGACGTGGGCCCACTTCAGCTTGGTCTGCGCCAGCAGGGGCAGCGAGAGCGCCAGCGCCGCGGCGCCGACAAGGGTCTTCAGGAAGGTGCGCTTCATCACGGGTCTCCTCGGTGTTGCGTGGATCGCGAAACCGCGTGATCGTAGAAGGCGATCCTGGCCCTGCGAACCCAGGAAAACCCTTTTCCAGGGCGCTCCCCGGGGGCTATCAGGCTGCGGACTCGAGCGTGCGGCGCACGCCGTGCACCTCGAGCGACTCCAGCGCGCGGGCCAGCACCGGCACGAGCACCGGGTGGTCGGCAAGGTCCCCGAAGACCGGCGCGTAGTGGGTGAAGGCGCGGGCGCGCTCCTCGGCGCCGGCGCCGGCCTGCGCCCGGCGGTGCAGCGCGGCGAGCTCGGCGGCCAGCGGGTCCTGCAGCGGGTAGGCGCGCCCGGCCTCGTCCACGCCGCGCAGGTAGTGCAGCCAGGCCGCCAGCGCGAGCCCGAGCCGCGCCACCGGCGCGCCGGTGGCCAGGCGCTCGCGCAGCGGGCCGAGCAGGCGCTGCGGCAGCTTTTGCGTGCCGTCCATCGCGATCTGCTGCGTGCGGTGCGCCAGCGCCGGATTGGCGAAGCGGGCGAGCAGGCGCGCGCGGTAGGCGGCCGGGTCCAGCCCGGGCAGCGGCGGCAGCGTGGGCTCGACCTCGTCGCGCAGCAGGGCCTCGACGTAGGCGCGCAGCGCAGGCTGGGCGATGGCGCGGTCCACGGTGTCCCAGCCGGCCATCGCGCCCAGGTAGGCGATGGCCGAGTGGCTGCCGTTGACCATGCGCAGCTTCAGGCGCTCCCAGGGCTCGGCCGCGGCGACGAAGCGCGCGCCGCCGGCGTCCCAGGCCGGCCGCCCGGCGGCAAAGCGGTCCTCGACCGCCCAGTCGAGGAAGGGCTCGGCCAGCACCGGCCAGGCGTCGCGCGCGCCCAGGGCGCAGGACGCTTGCTCGCGGTCGTCGTCCGTGGTGCGCGGCACGATGCGGTCGACCATGCTGCTCGGGAAGGTGCAGCGCGCCTCGATCCAGCGCGCGAGCTCGGCGTCGACGCGCTGCGCGAAGGCCGTCACCAGCGCCTGCAGCGTGTGCCCGTTGGCGGGCAGGTTGTCCAGCGACAGCAGCGTCAGCGGCGCCAGCCCGCGCTGGCGCCGCAGCGCGAGCGCGTGCACCAGGAAACCGAGCGTGCTGCGCGGGGCCTGCGGGTGGGCGAGGTCGTGCACGATGTCCGGATGGTCCCACCACGGGCCTGCGCCTGCGGGGTCGCGCAGGTAGCCCTTCTCGGTCACCGTCAGGCTCGCGATGCGCGCCTGCGGGTGGGCCAGCGCCTCCAGCACGGCGCCCGGGTCCTCGGGCGCCACGAGCAGCCGCGTCAGGCACCCGACCACCTGCAGGGCCTGGCGCGGGCGGCCTTCGGTATCGGCGTCGCGCACCGCCACGGTGTACAGCCCCTGCTGCGGCGCCAGCGCGTCGCGCGTGTCGGGTTGGCGCAGCGAGACGCCGACGAGGCCCCAGCGCAGGTCGGGCCGCGCCGGATCGGCCGTGATTGCCGACTCGGTGGCCACGGCCAGATGGGCGCGCGCGAAGGCGCCGATGCCGAGGTGGACGATGCCGGGGGCGAGCGCCCGGCGGTCGTAGGCCGGGCGCGCGACGCCGGCAGGCAGGCCAGGCAGGGCGGCGGGGCCGAGGCGGGGCAGGTCCGTCATCGTTGTGCTCACCAGTGCCTCACCAGTGCCACAGCGTGCCATCGCTCTGCAGGCGGTTCACCGGCAGGTAGGCGCGCTGGTAGGGGTACTTCGCGGCCAGCGCCTCGTCGATCTCGACCCCGTGGCCGGGCACCTCGCCCGGGTGCATGAAGCCGCGCTCGAAGCGGTAGGCGTGCGGGAAGACGGCGTCGGTCTCGGGCGTGTGCGGCATGTGCTCCTGGATGCCGAAGTTCGGCACCCACAGCCCGAAGTGCAGCGCCGCGCCCATGCACACCGGGGAGAGGTCGGTCGCGCCGTGGCAGCCGGTGCGCACCTGGTACAGCGCTGCCAGGTCGGCGATGCGGCGCAGGTGGGTGATGCCGCCGGCGTGGACGACGGTGGTGCGGATGTAGTCGATGAGCTGCTGCTCGATCAGGCCCTTGCAGTCCCAGATGGAATTGAAGACCTCACCCACGGCCAGCGGCGTGGTCGTGTGTTGGCGGATCAGGCGGAAGGCGTCCTGGTTCTCGGCCGGGGTCGGGTCCTCGATCCAGAACAGGCGGTAGGGCTCGAGCTCGCGGCCCAGGCGCGCGGCCTCGATCGGGGTGAGGCGGTGGTGCACGTCGTGCAGCAGGTGGTGCTCCCAGCCCAGCTTGGCGCGCACGGCCTCGAACAGGCGCGGCACGTGGCGCAGGTACTTGCCGGTGTCCCAGTCGTGCTCGGACGGCAGGCTGCCGTCGGCCGGCTCGTAGAAGGAGTGCCCGCGGCCGACGCCGTAGACCTTCTCCAGCCCGGGCACGCCGCTCTGCGCGCGGATGACCTGGTAGCCCAGCTCGGCGTGGCGCAGCACCTCGTCCACGGTCTCCTCGATGTCGCGCCCGTTGGCGTGGCCGTAGACCATGACGCGGCTGCGGCTTGCGCCGCCCAGCATCTGGTACAGCGGCAGGCCGGCGGCCTTGGCCTTCAGGTCCCACAGCGCGGTGTCCACGGCCGCGATCGCGCTCATCGTCACCGGCCCGCGCCGCCAGTAGGCGCCGCGGTAGAGGTAGTGCCAGATGTCCTCGAGCTGGTGCGCGTCACGCCCGATCAGGCAGGGCACGACGTGGTCCTGCAGATAGCTCGCCACCGCGAGCTCGCGCCCGTTGAGCGTGCCGTCGCCCAGCCCGGTCAGGCCCGCGTCGGTCTCGATCTTCAGCGTGACGAAGTTGCGGCCGGGGCTGCAGACGATGACCTTGGCGGCGGTGATCTTCATGGGGCGGCGGGCGGGGTCGGGGATGGGGTTGCG
>Ga0169931_10012806_pt1 | contig 11568 bp, 8 predicted proteins | sample Kivu_15m_20L_FD_129675 | JGI IMG/M metagenome (GOLD analysis project Ga0169931, IMG submission 129675) | Freshwater microbial communities from Lake Kivu, Western Province, Rwanda to study Microbial Dark Matter (Phase II) - Kivu_15m_20L... | ecosystem: Environmental > Aquatic > Freshwater > Lake ... | reverse complement strand
GTTTCAATTAACTGTTTATGATTTTTTCTTTCCAAGGCAATTCTTCTGTCCCAAAAGGCATTGAAAAAATCATCTTTTAATTCTGTTCTTACAAAATTTGCATCTATTCCCTCGGTTGCTATAGATTGTTTTAAAACTTTTAAAATAATCTTTTTCATCTCTTCATCTGGAGACTTGAATTCTCTTCTAAGAACGGGGATTACTAATCTAGTACTTCTAGCAGCAAGTTCAGCATCCATCAACGGAATTATAAATCCTATTGCTTTAAAGAAAGAGGCTAGGCCTTTTCCTCTATACTGTTTAAGTCCGTCGAACAAGTATCTTATTACATTTGCAAATGCTTCTATTCCATAAGGATAGGCTGCTTCTGCCAAAGCTGCTATTGATAAGGCTGAGATAGTTCTTACTTTCTGTTGATCATCTTTTAAGCCTGGTTCAATAATCTCTACAAGATGTTTCAAATGAGGAAGTACGGCACATCCCATTAAAATTGCAATTTGTTGAACGATTTTAATCCCTGTATGCCTTGCTTGCCAGGACTTCTTACTCTGACAAACAGCCTTTAAGAAAGGAATCAGTGCTGGAATTCCTATAGCAGATGCTACTACAGCGAATGCCCTTGAAGTAGTATTTCTTACATATTCATCTGAATGATCTATGTCTGGTCTCATGGTCGCTATCATTGTAGCTAAGCCTGCGGCTTTTGCAAGATTGCTAATAATTTCTCTTCCTTCCACACGAGCATAATAGTCTTCATCTATGAGCATTGGCTCAATTACTACTAATATTTTGTGAACATATGGTCTCACTAGATCATCTAATTTGAAAAGAATTCTGTCTATGACCTTAACTAATAAATGTCTTTCTTGATCTTCTAGTGTAGGCGACATCAAAAGAGGTAAAATTTGATTAAATAGGGGACCAGCACCAAATTCTCTTGCTTTTTCAGTTAATTGTCTAAGGGCAGATTTCCTAATAGGAGGCGTTCCATTTTTGACTTTAAGAAGTAATGACATTATCTTTCTATCACGGAGTTCTTCTTGAGATAATTTTGATTCATCCACATCCGTCAATAAAGCAGAAAAATAATTCACATCTTCTGGTTTTATGTTAGGCAGATTTCCTGCAGATTCTCCTATAAATGAACTTTTTAGACTAGCTGTGGTATCTTCGGAAGGAATCTGGTACATAGATGAGTCAGCTATTGTCGGTGCTGTACTAGATTTTCTGATAGGTTTATAATTATCAGGGGGTTTAACGATTTCATACCCAGGGATCGACAAAATCTGGTCTAATTCTTCATCTGTCATTGGCTTATTTTTTTCTTCTATTGATTTGTCTAATTTTAGTAAATTTATTTTATCAGGCGTAATAGATCCTAATGGTGTCATACCAGAATGCATAATACCTGGAGATGGGGTAGCTAAATTTATTGCTCCATGAGGAGTGGGAGTAGCGCCATATAGGGGAGTTTGAATTAATCCTACTCTGTCAGGTGTCTCATCCCATTTATTTTTTATTCTGTAAGGGGAGGGTGTCTCTAAATTAGGATTTAAATTTTTGAAATTATTCATCACAGGAGTTTGTAAATTGTTGATTCTACCTGGAGTAGGGGTACTTTCACCAATCAAATTTTTTGTATCTAATTTGTTAAAATTTATTAAATCTCAAATATTATTACCTCTCATTGAAATCATATTGTCTCCAGCAGGAGTCATATCCCATCTTTTTCTTCTAGTTGCATATCCAGGAGTTTCCCATTTAGAATTCGAAATCCCTTCTATTATGTTTTCCTTTTTGTCTAACAAATCCCAATCAAATGTCTCTGATTTGTTATTGGTTAGTTTTGTCACATTAGAAGATTCTGAAGTGACTGAAATCGAATCCCTGTCAATTTTGGTTTTTTTATCTGGTAATTTGATATTATCAGATTCACCCTGTTTGATCGGCTTTTGACTTGATTTCTTGTTCATCAATTCATTTTTTTCATTTTGAATTTTTTGTTCTAACATGATATCCTTATATGTCCTTGCGTTTGATTCTGGCAATTTGTCGTAATCTTTTAAAGGATCATAGCGTGGAGGAGACATTTGACGATATCTTTTCTTATGATAGTCATCTTCACGAGATGAAATTCTATTTCTATAAGCATCCTTGAAAGGATCGTCATGCTCCCCTGCAGCGACTTCATCAAAAGCTTCTTTAGGAGCAGTGAAAGACGTAAGTTTAGTTTTCAAATTAGTGCTTTTTGATTTATCTTCTAATTCTGTATCCTCTTGTATGATTGAGTTAAAATTTGATCTGTCATCTTCATATAATTCTCTATCATATTCTATATTTACCTTTTTGTTATTCTTAGACATTTCTTATATTATATTAATTATTCTTGTTTTTAAATAAATATCAACTTGATTATAGATGAATATAAATTATCAGAAAAAATATAAGAAATTATAATTCCATTTTACTAATATTAAATTGAAGAATCTGAAATTTAAATCAATTTTTATATGAATTATATTCCCTTATTTTCTCATTTTATGTCATATATTAAATTTATATTAAATGATAATTATAATGGTTTTATAAAGAAAAATTTTAAAAAATTTCTAAATTTTTTATATTTCAATTATACTGCCACTGGTATAATTTCATATTTTTTATAGTAATTATAAAAATATAAGATCATACATAAAGGTTGACCTAGGAAACAAAAAGAAACCCAAAAGCTTACATTCATCAATTGGTTATTCAAAAACTAAATAGGTAATTATAAATTGTAGTTACTTTATGTTTTTTCATCCATTCTTGCATAATACCCACAGGGAAGTTAGCAAACATTGCAAGGAAGGCCCAAAAATTGACATATCCTACTGCTCCTGATATTATATATTCGTGGAAAATTGCAGAAACAATCCAAACTACTGCACTGCAGGTAAATTTGTCATATTTTCTTCTTCTCAGGGGATTGTAGACATGTCTCATAAGCCAGAAATGGGTTGGCTAATAAATTATGTTGTTATTTTATGAATTCTTACTAGATTCCATGTTCTCCAGTATTCATCTAAATAAAGTGAATTCCACCAATCTTTATAAAAAGTTCTATCACCAAATTTTGTGATCTCAGCCCATAAATTCAACCAACTGTGGAAAAATGCGTAGAACATAATTATCCATCCATAAACTGTGGGAATAGCCAATTTCAAAATTCTCTCAATAATATTAAAATAGTCGTCATTGTGAATATACTTGATGGAATTTTTGATGGTGGGAATCATATACTGCGCTGTGATGAATCTAAATTAATTTATATAATTTATAGCCTTTACATAAGTAAAAAAAAGCAGAGCAAAAATTGAAATGAATAATTTAGAATTGCTCTTTTTCTAATCCTATTTGTCCTAGGGTATTTAAATTGAAAGCATAAAACTGGAGTAAATAAAAAAAGAACAAGATCATAAAATAACAAATTATTAGGGTAATTGTCAATGACATCTTCTATTTCCTTGTACAGAGCACTTTGAATTTCTTTTATCCTTGAATCTGTCTTGATTAATCTCTTTTTGTTGGTGATGAAAATTCTAACATCATCCCAAAAATGTATGTAAGAATACAATTTCAAGAACAAGACTGTTATTGAAGACAAAATAAAAACACCAGAGACTAAATTCATTAAAAATATATCTTACTAGGGTGTACTATTCCGTATTTGTGTAAATAAATTGGGAAGAGAAGTAATATAGTTAAATTTATAAAATGTAAAAATTTGAAAGGAGCTCTTAGATTGGATCTGCTTGATACTTTTTCTATTTGGTAGGTTACAACTACGCAAAAAACAGAGAGGATAAATATCAATAAGATATAAAATAAATTCCCAAAATCTTTAAAAAATGATAAAATTATCTGAGGAGTAATCATAAATCCATATTTTATGTAATTTTCCCACATTAATCTGAAATGTGATAAAATCAGCGCTGTAAGGATTAAATTTACAAATCCTCTGTAATCATTATCTTTAAGTCTTTTCTCTTCTAAAGGAGATTCAATATTCGACAAATGTGGATAAAACGTCAGGGGTCTTCCGATATCCTTCTCGTTTGTAAGAGTTGAATGAAAGATTATATACTCTAAAGAAATCCTGCTATTACTACGTATCATGACGTGATATGATTTGGACTTTATGTTTAGCACATAGACAGTCATCTCATCCGAAACTTTTGTCTCGATGTTAAATTCGTTTTCTTGATTTAAAAACATCTTGTTTCCCTTTTTGTATTCATTTTCTGAAGGAGCAATAAAAATTCCCTTATAAATATGGACGTATTTTAATTCCCAATTAGAATCGGGTGATAGCTTTGTTTCGAAATCATTGAACATTTTTTATTAATTATATTTTATATAGAATTTCTATTATATACTAGTATTGCAGTTTATAATTAAATAATCTTCTTAACCCTATATCGTAGTAGGAATTAAGAAATAAAAGCTTAATTTAAAAATTTATTGATTTTATATTTACATAGCATTCTGAATTACATGATTTTCTGTTTAATAAAATGTTTAAAAAATAATATAAAAAGATTAAATTTTTTAAAATAAATTATTGATTTCCTTATTAAAAAATTATCTTAAATTATATAAATAAAAATGGACAAAAACCTAAAAGTTGGTCAACAAAGTCTGATGGGATACTTACCTGCTCTGGTAATTAAAAATATTCTTGATGAAGAAATCGACCCTTCTAAAAAATTACCTGCGTTTAAAATAATGAATACTGTATCTCTATTTGCAGATATTTCTGGATTTACAAAACTTTCCGAAGAATTTTCAAAAAAAGGAAGAATAGGCCCAGAATTTCTTGCATTTAGTTTGAATAGATATATGGAACAGTTAAGTAAATATATATTGATAATGTAATTAGTTAATATAATAAGTAAAAACGGAGGTGATATCTTTAAATTCGCTGGTGACGCCTTATTAGTCATTTGGCCCGAAGCAAAAAATAACGACCTTGTAACATCTTGCCGAAGAGCTATTCAATGTGGGATGGACATTCAATCTAAATTAAATAAAGTAGAAATTTCTCCAGGTATGCCACTCAGTGTTAAAATAGGTTTGGGTGTAGGAGAATGCAGAGTTCTGTTCGTAGGGGGACAATTTAAGAGATGTGAGTATCTCATTGTAGGGGAAGGGATGAGACAAGCCTGCGAAAGTGAAACAAAATGCACCCAAGGAGGACAGACAATATGCTCAGATACTGTTTATGATTATGTGAAAAACTTTTACGAATTTGATTTAGTTAAAGAGGATGACTCCCATGGTGGGCATGGAGGACATGGGGAATCTTCTTCAGACAGAAAGTTTTATCATATTACAAAAGTTATTGAAAGAGTCCAAATCAAAGCTGATTCTTATCTTATGAGAACTAATTTTTGTTCAGAAAGATTGAAAGTCAAACTTCCTCTACTCAAGACATTTGTACCTGCTGCTATAACGCTTTATTTAGATATAGAAAAAGAATCGTTTAGTAAAGAAATAAGAATGATTACTACTATGTTTCTTAATCTAAAAGTCGATCTATCTCAGTCGAAAACGGAAAGCGGAATTCAGCGTATACAAGATATAGTCCATTGTGTACAAAGAAATGTTTATAGAACAAAGGGAAGCTTAAATAAATTTCTCATGGACGATAAGGGTTCAGTTATGCTAATTTGTTGGGGTTTACCTCCTTTAAGCGCCTCAGATGATCATACCAGATGTGTCCTCTCTGCTTTAGATCTTGTCAAAGAATTAAAAAAATTCAATTGCGGGGCATACATGGGGATAACAACAGGTTCAAGTTTTGCTGGTGTGTGTGGAGCAAGCGGTGGAAGAAGAGAGTATTCCTTACTGGGAGACGTAATAAATCTTGCAGCAAGACACATGCAAAAAGCAATTGAATACGCTGCGAAAAATAAAAAGAATGGAAAGCAAATGGATCATGTAATTTTAATATGTGAAAAGACAAGAGAATTAATACAAAATAAAATTCCTACCGACTTTCTTTTTCAGGATACAGTAAAGGGATTGTCGAGTACCTTCTTTTTCTATGAACCTAATTTAAATATCAAGCCAAGTGTTGAATCTAGCACATTCTTTTTACCTAGTATTAAAACTCATAAAAATAATATTATGCTCGGAGTACCTAATCCTAACGAAACTAATACTCCTGACATAATGTTAAAAAATGCCTTGTTCATGGTGGGTAGAAAAGAACATGTGGAAGATATTATAAATATACTTTTTAACGTATACAAACATAACGAGAGAGAATTTATTTTAATAAGAGGGATAACAGGGAGCGGAAAGTCTCTCCTAGTTAGAAAAGTAATGTATGAATTTATCGAAATGAATAAAGATTTAAAAAATAAAATAAATACAAAAAACCAATTTATCTTTATTTCACATCAAATGCCGACTACTCTGTGTGACCCTATGAACGGCTGGAGTAGTATCCTCAGAGACATTTTCAATATAATAAAGTCTTCCTTAAATTTAAAAATAAAAAAAACAAAACTAAACTTCGGGGGAGAGCAGTTACTCATAGATTGCGACGCTATAGGGGAAATTTTGGTTAATTCTGATTGTATGTCCTATGTTCGTTACATAGAGGAGATACTGGATGTTTCTCTAACTAAGCATTATGAAATGCCCGATGATCCCTTATTTATAAAATTTTTCTCTATCAAGCAAATTCCCCCTAGAGATCCCTATTTCGAGACCAGAAAATTCGAAAGATCTGACAAATCAATTTGCAGATTTTTTTCATTATTGATAAAGAAATATAAAGAGATATGCATCCCTGATCTTCCTTTAATTCTTATTTTGGAGGATTGCCATTTAATAGACGAAATTAGTGTGGAATTTATAAGAATTCTTACTTCAAAATCAAGTGACATCACGATTAATGGTATTTGTGTTCTTTCAACTTATATGGATTCTATTAACACAATTACAAGAAATCCACTTGATAATTTATGTAGAGCAAATGATTTGATATACCATGAAAAAACTTTTATTTTAGAGGGAATTACTGAATATCAACAAGTTCATGAGATTTTGAAGCACAATTTGAAAAATGAAAGTGGGATAGAAAGAATTTCAGAAGATTTGATTAATATAGTACTTACCAAATCTTTTAAAGGAAATCCTCTTTTTACCATTGAAATATTAATCTCTATGATTGAAAAAGGATTTGCTATCAATTTGAATCGATCTTTAGTCCCTTCTGAAGAACTGTTAGAAATTTATGATTTAAATGATTGGAGCAAGTTTAGTATACCTATTAGAATGGAAAAACTGCTTGGAAACATTATAGACAACATACACCCAAGAGAAATTTTACTGTTAAAATATGCAAGTGTTATCGGTAATTTATTCGACATCGATAAATTATATCATTTAAACCCTTTTAATTCAATAACATTTGATGATCTAACAGGTATTCTCATAAACTTTGAAAAAAACGGAATTATAGAAATTCTTTACGATTTGAATCCTAAACAAATGGTGTGTCAATTTAGCCTTCCATTTTTGAGAGAAATTCTTTTCCAAAGAATGTTGATCGAACAGAGAAACGACATTCACATTAACATAGCGAGAAAAATGCAATATAGCAAATTTTCCTACATGCCAATCGAACAAGAAGATGCCATTTTGAAAAACCACCTGAAAACAACAGAGAAAACTATATTAGCTCACATGAAGGATAAAGTAGATGTGACTTTGCACAACAAAAGACCATCAATTGAAAATTATACTGAAATAAATGCTGATGCCGGCTCTTCACTCAACATCAACAACATGAAAATGATATTAGTAAAAGATATTTGCGAAAGACTTAAAGTCATCGATTTACGACTTGAATCTGAAAATACAAAGCAAAATAAATCCATTCCCGTTATAAAATGTGGGTATCTATATAAAAAAGCTGATAAGTACATAAGTTGGGAGCAAAGATTTGTAGCAGTTACAAACACAAAGCTTATTTACTGGTATAAAGAAATTGAATATGTAGAGAACAAAATGCCCCTTGGAAGTTTTGATTTAAAATATCTCTACTCTGTTGAAATTCTTCCTGATAAGGAAAGGGGTGACAAAAACAATCTATTTCACATCCAGGTTTCAAGTTGGTACAAGAAAGACGAAGTAAGGGGGTCCAGAAACTTTTATTTTAGCTGTGCCACAAGGGATGATTTATACGAATGGGTTATTACCTTAAACTTTTTGAGAGTAAAGGCCATTTATGACGAATTTTCTTACAATTACGGAATGATCAATTTACCTCTCATGCATGAATTAAAAAACAAAAATAACAAAAGAGTAAAAGAAAAGTTTTCTGTAAGAAAGACCGGACTAATGAACAGACCAATCCGAAATCTGTCAAATAGCATATATGCAGCTCTTGCAAGGAAGAGTAACTCCATTAAAATTTCTGACATAAACTACGAAAGATCACTCCAAAGAGATATGAGTGGGAAACAAACTTCTTTGATTTTAAGAAGATACTCAGTAAATTATCAAAGTCAAATAGAAATGACATCAGAAGAAAATGATAATACAGAAAAATTAAGTAGGGTGAAAGATTTAGTCAGTTTTTGCTTCAACAACGGCCTAGTCTGCCTCATAGGATTCATACAGAATATTATATATGATATTGAAAATGTGGGAATGAGTGATGAGAAAACTATTGCAATTCCCAATCATTTAGTTAGATTAAGAAATATCACCCTGACTTCTAAACAGAGTGCAAAGAAAAATACTTACGATAATGCAATAAATAAAAACTCTATCACTGAAACCTACATCCAAGAAAAAGAAAATGAAGAAGAAGATTCCGAATATGAAGAAACAGAAAAGCGTCAAAAATACAGCACAGAAGCTGAAAATAAAATAGCACATAACAATAACGGTGGAAATATTATTAGTAGTAATTATAATGCGAATCCATATATGCTTAATCAATCTATAACGAATAGTAATTTATTGAAAAGTAATCAAATCGAACATTACAACAAGAGAAACGGAGACCCTTACTCTAGCAAGCAAGAAATGAATTCGAAATTGAAATATAATAGTGACGTTAAAGCAAAAAAGAGGAAAAAAAATAATTCTATTAATCTTAATTTAAACAACGGACAAAAATCTTTAAATTTTCAAGAAAAATCTCTAAACTCTAAACTGAGGAATCTTAATTCAAGCCAGAGCGATGAACACATTGAAGATTTTATAAATTCATTTAGCAGAATCATCACAAAAGAAAAGGATTCAGATGAGCTAAAAAATGAAAACGCGAAGATGAATAGAAATTATCGAGATCATAATCCGAATCCGGAGACTTTTATATCTAATTTGAATTCTTTGATGTTCAGTGGAGAGAACAGATAACTCAGGATATATTACACGTGTTAAATTCAAAATGATATTAAATTTGACTAATTTTTTATTAAGGGATGGTAACAATTATTTCTTATTTCGACAATAATTTTTATTTATTAAAACTTTAATTTAATTTTTTTTAATTTTGTATTAAAAATATTTTCAAATGGAAGAAAAAAGAGAGGTAAATGAAATTTATCAAGAATACGAAGAGGAATGTGCCTACGCCAAATTGCAAGGACCCACTTTGTTGAAATTTATAAAAAAGAAAATAGTTTATATTGGTAGAGAAACTCCTATAGCCGATTTCCAGCAAGATGAAGAAGTTATATTCGTATCTGATTCTAATAAAATTTCAAGAAAGCAATTAAAAATTTTCTGGGATGGAATAAAAGGAGAATGGCTAGTTAGGAATTTATCAAAGAATCCTGTGATAATGAATAAAAAGTTGTTAAAGAATTCTGATCCTCCTAGAAGAATTTCTCCTATTTCTGCTATAAAAATAGACACTTTGGAGTTTTATTTTATACAAGCAAGAGAAGATGATATAAATGCTATATAATTAAAAGAATATATTTTATTATATTTTTTAAAATTAATTTTTAAAATTAAAAAAAACTTTTAAGATTATTGTTAATATTGACAGAGTATTAACATTTCATAATTTATATATCCCATGATTATAAAGCTTCCGCATGTGATATTTTGCTTATCGGATATTTTTTTAAATATGAAGTGAAGAGAAAAAATCCGTCTCTTAGTATTTAAAAATAGACAATTAAATTTATATTTATATTTAAATTAATATCCTATATTTTTACAATAAGTATTCAAAATAAACTAATAATTTCTTACAAACAGACTATTCACTTTAATTATATATTTAAAAAATTACTCAGATAATTATCTTGATTTTAAATATCAAAAACTATTAATATAATATGCACTTAAAAATTTTCAATTCAAAATTCCATTATTGTTATGTTGATTATTTCTTCCACATTCTGAAAAACTATTATTCCTTGATTATACATTAGTCATTCTTTTATCAGAAACAGAGAGGTATTCAGTAAGATCGTCATGAGGTTTGTCATCAATCTTTTTCTTCCAACAAGAGACACAAAATAGGAAAGAAAAAATATTTTTTAGGTTTTTACCAGATTCAACACTCGTGATAGAAACGATTGCATAAAGTAATCCTTGTATAGAAAACAATATGATATGTACAATCTCAAAGTAAAATCCTAACTCATAGTCAGTTTTATTGACGAATTCCAGCATGCTGATGATTCTGTTAATTGTTGCGGGTATCCAACATAAAAAGGAAATCATCGGATATCTGCTGAGTTTCTTCACATATTCTTTTCTGTTTTTAATTTCTTCTGTGTGAAGATTTTCATTCGTTATTTTCTTAGTCAGACATGCGAATATAATGTTCAAAATAATTAAAATCCATGCAGCTAAGTAATCTAATAAAGCAAGGCTTTTAGAAAAACTCTTATCAATCCAACACCATTGTCCATTCTCTCCTATTGCTTTTATACAAGAACAAGAGATAAGAAGAGGGGTTACATAGTTAATAAACAGGCAGAATATTCTCTCTTTACAATTGAATTTATCATGAGTAGTAGATACTGCTTTAGTTCGCCATATGTAAAATGAAATCATAGTCGAAATAATCAAGATGCTCAATTCTGAAAATAGCATTGAAAACCCTTGAACAATGCAAGTTGTTTTATTATAGGTTATGTCATTTGGTGGAATGAATAGAATCAAGTGGGCAATCGTATTTATCAATGAAGAGACTGATAATTGGAAAATCAATTCGAATGCAGGTGTTGGTGTTATTTTTTTAAGACTTGTAAAGAATATTAATACTATCAAAGAACTTCCTGCAATACTGAATGAGCCTAAAACAATTTGTAACCATTTAATCCACATCACATTTCCAGTTTCATTGTAGCCGGTTGACATTTAATATTAATTTATAAATTAATAAAATTAATTTTATTAATGTATTAAAAATGAAAAGAGAGATTATTATAACTTAATATATGGGGATTGGGGATTGGGGATTGGGGATTGGCCCAATCCCCAATCCCCAATCCCCAATCCCCAATCCCCAATCCCCAATCCCCAATCCCCAATCCC
>Ga0169931_10012804_pt1 | contig 11569 bp, 10 predicted proteins | sample Kivu_15m_20L_FD_129675 | JGI IMG/M metagenome (GOLD analysis project Ga0169931, IMG submission 129675) | Freshwater microbial communities from Lake Kivu, Western Province, Rwanda to study Microbial Dark Matter (Phase II) - Kivu_15m_20L... | ecosystem: Environmental > Aquatic > Freshwater > Lake... | reverse complement strand
CTTCCGGTAAACATTAAAGCTTTGTAGTCAAGTGATTTTGTTAAATACACATCCACATGAGACCAATCACCAGTCTCGCAACCATCGGATGAAAATCTTGGGCCTTCTCTAAACATTAAGGCCCCTTGCAAAGCACTTCCGCTTCTTTCAGCAGGTGCCATCAACCAAATTCCATCTTTACTAGTTGTTAAATTCATAAATGATTCAATCCACTGATTTTTAGAATCTAATAATTTTTGAACTTGTTTACTGGCTATTTCGCAAGATTGTTTGACTGAAGATGCAATTCCTAATTGCTCTAAAAGTTGAAACAAACCAATCAAGGTTGCTCTATAAGACCAAATACTTACTCCACCAGTTTCTGGAGCAATCGGAAGTATTAACACTTCATTAACAAACTTGGTTATTTTGCTATTTGCTTCTCTAGTAAGGCCGACAGTTCTTATGTTTGCGGGCATATTTTCTAAAAATTTAATTACTTCCACACTTGTTCCAGAAGCAGAAATTGCAACCACTAATGAATTAGCAGGAAACTCTTGTGGGGTTAGCGCACTGGCAATTTCAGCAAAGGCCAGAAAACCTCTGCTTCTTAACTGTCTTGCCACATCTTGGGCGGCATAAAAACTTGAACCCATGCCCACAAAATAGATTGGCTGATTCTTTTCAATTACTGGTAATTTCCAAATCTTTTCTTTACTCGTATCAACAATCACATTTGGAATTTGTAATAAATCAGCACTAAATCCTGCCACATTTGTTTCAGCCATCTTCCTATCCTAATTCTTGCTGTAATGAAATAACGGGAGCATAAATCCATCTAGGCAAATACTTTTGAGCATAAATTATTTCAAATAAATGCTGTCGAAGGCTCAAGTATTCAACCAAAGCTAAATCCAGAGGAATTAGACCTAATGCTTGAGCCTGATTTTGATAACTCATCAAAAATGAGTCTTGGGCTGATTTGACTCCGTCATTTAGTTGCCCGTATTCCAATTTATTAATTCTTTCCCCCACCCGAGCCGCTAAAGAAATAGAGGTCAAAAAATGGGCTACATCACTTTCAATTGGTGCACCACCATTTTTTGTTTCTGCCTGTAAAACTGGAGATCCATCAAAATCAATAATCATATAATTTTCTTTCATTTTTAGAATTTGTCCAACATGAAAATCGCCATGGGTCATTTGATTATTCTTATTAGAAAAAATTAAACTATCTTTTTTTTGTTTCAATTTAGCGAAGTATTTACTTGATATTTCTTGCCACAAACCAAATACTTCATCAGGGTCAGGATAGCTCTGAAAATCATAATTATCTGGTTTCTGGTAATCGTTATCTAAATTATTTATTAACTTCTCACTAACTTCTAAATAGTTTATGTTTTCATCAATAGCAATAGATTTTAAATCTCTATGCATTTCAGCACAAATCTGTCCTAATTGGTTAACCCAATAAAGATCATTACTAACAAGTTTTTGAGGTGCCCAAGTCCAACCATCAGTTGAATCCTCAATGAATTCATAAACTGTTATAAATTCAACAGATTTACCAAAAACTTCAAGTTCAACGTGCCCAAAATATTTAGGAGTATTTTCAAATCTTGACTTAGTTAAGGCAGATAAAACTCTGATACTTCTATTTGTTAAATCTAATTTCTTTCTTATTTTAACTAAATAGTTTCCGTATCTATAACTTGAATTACTTTGATCAACCTCAATGTATTCAGGCTCTTCATCCCCAACAATTATTTTGCTTACACTTTGACTTTTAAATCCTGGAATATCTTGCTTACTATTAATTAGCCCAACAACCCATTTCACCAAGCCAGATAAATCCTCGGGTTCAAATTTCAAAGCTAAATCAGGAGTGTGCGTAATACGAATTTCTTTGCCCGCACCCAGATCAATATTGGCCATGTCCCCCATCTTGCCCCTAATTCAGATAACAAATTGATACTGATCTCTCCATTGCCTTGCAAAACAATTAGGGGAACTGACAGACTCGATCCAGCAATAAGCTGGGATAAGAAAAAGTCCCGGAAGACCAATTGGAGGAAATTTAGATGACCAAAGTGGGAAAATATAAGTTTTCCGCAGCTGTTGTTGCAGCCGGTGCGTTACTACTTTCTGCCTGTGGCGGTTCAAGTAATAATGCAACATCAGCATCAGTAGATCCAAATGTTGACATCACAACACAAAAATTAGTCATTTCTAACTGGGCAGGTTATTACCCTGAAGATTTACCTGCAAAAGTTAAAGCGGCAATCGGTGTTGATATCACCATCACAAACCATGCAAACAATGAAGAAATCATGGGTAAGATTACTGCCTCTGACGATTCAGGAATTGACATTGCATTTGTTAGTGGACAATATGCACAAGCTTTAGCTGCTGGTGGAAAGATCGTTAACTTTGATAAGTCAGCCATTACAAACTTGGCTAATCTTTATCCAGAAGTTACAGATCTTGCATATGACAAGGGAACAAATTATTCAGCTCCATATGCATGGGGAACAACTGGAATCTGTTACCGATCAGACTTAGTTGATTTCACTCCTGATTCATGGAATGACCTTTTGAATCCAAAAGATTCAATTAAGGGAAAAACCACAATGCTTGCAACTGAGCGTTGGTTGGCACTTCCTGCAATGAAACTGCTTGGTTACTCAATGAACACAACTAATGCAGATGAAATTGCTAAAGCAAAAGAACAATTAGTGAAAACTAAACCAACATTGCTTGCTTATGATGACACTGCTTATTACACCAAACTTGTTTCAGGTGAAGCAGTTCTATCTGAATCATGGGATGGTTGGTGCAACTACGGTATTGCTGAAAACCCAAACATTAAGTTCGTAATTCCTAAAGAAGGAAGCGATCTTTGGGCAGACACAATGGTGATCTTGTCTTCAAGCAAGAACAAAGAAGCAGCTCACGCATTTATTAACTACATCTTGCAACCAGATGTGCATGCATGGGTAGCTAATAACATCCTTTACAAAGTTCCAAACAAAGCAGCAACAGAAAGCTTGGATCCAGCACTTGCAACCTCATATCCAAATATGGGATTAACACCTGCTGAATTGCTAAAGGGTGAAGTAGTTCTTGATTTGGGTACAGACTCCAAGTTGTACACAGATCTAGCAACTGCAGTTACTTCAAGTTAATTAGTTAGGTAACCGATTGGTTAAAAGTGGCGGGAGTAAACACTCCCGCCATCTCGGTTGGACTTGGGCATCACCTGGTCTCATTTTCTTAACATTATTCGCCGCAATACCTGTTATTTCTATGTTATTTATGTCTGTTTTAACTGCTGGACGATTTGGTGGAGTAACTACTCCAATAAATTTTGATAATTTTAGTCGTGCCACAGATTCTATATTTGTTCAAGTAATTTTAAATTCTTTACTAATCGCTGGCACCATAGCTATTTTATCTTTATTGATTGGATTTCCCACAGCTTTATTTATTTCAAGACTTTCACGAAAATGGCAAATTATTTTAATTGTTGCAATTATTTTGCCTTATTGGACAAACTTTCTAGTAAGAACTTATGCCTGGTTAGTGTTACTGAATAATGAAGGTATAATTAACAAGTTCTTGAGAAATATCGGACTCATTGATAAACCAATTGAAATGCTTTACACACCTGGTGCAGTAATTGTGGGAATGACTTATTTGTACTTACCATTAATGATTTTGCCGATTTACGCCGCTTTAGAAAAAATTGATAAGAATCTAAGCGAAGCAGCTTATGATTTAGGATCAAGTGCCTGGAAGTCTTTAAGAACTGTTTCAATTCCTTTGGCAATGCCTGGAATTTTAATTGGTTTGATATTTGTTTTTGTGCCAAGTTTAGGAAATTTCGTAGTTCCAGAATTACTCGGTGGCGGAAAAACTGTTATGATTGGGAATTTAGTTAGAGACCAATTTCTTAAAGCTCGTGACTGGCCATTTGGGGCTACTTTTGCTTTGGTTTTAACTTTGATTTTGGTTATTTTGATTTCTCTTCAAAGTTATGTAAGCAAGAGAGTTAACGTTAATGCCTAAAAAAATAAATTTATCTTTAATCATCACTTTAGTTGTTTTAGTCTTCTTATATTTACCAATATTGGCTGTCGTTGGATTATCTTTCAATACCAGTAGTAACTCTCTGATCTGGAAAGGATTTGGTTTTGATTGGTATCAAAATATTTGGACAAATGAACCAATTATCAGGAGTTTTCAAAGAACTATTTTTGTTGCCTTAGTAACTACGTTTTTTTCACTACTAATTGGAACCACAATCTCTATTGGTTTAAATAAAATGAAGGCGGGTGGGTTTTTGCGAACTTTTTCAACAGCTCCTGCCATTGTGCCTGACTTAGTTTTAGCAATTGGTTTACTTACTACTTTTTCTACTATTTCACTGTCATTAAATTTGAGTACCGTAATAATTTCTCACACAGTTTTTTGCACAGCTTTTGTGGTCGCAATTGTGCTTGCCCGCATAGGTTTAATGGATCCCTCAATTGAAGAAGCTTCCACTGACCTAGGTGCTGGACCATTTAAAACACTTTTCAAAGTTACAATTCCTCAATTAATGCCAGCACTTATTGCAGGTGCTGTTCTTTCCTTTACTCTTTCTATGGATGAATTCGTGATTGCTTTCTTCACAAACGGTCCAGAAACCCCAACACTTCCTATGGTTATTTACTCCATGATTAGATTTGGGGTAACTCCAGAAATAAACGTGTTAGGTACTTTGTTACTCGCAATTAGTTTCGTGGGAGTTATTCTTGCCCAAAGAATTGGAAAGGTTGCAGATTCAATATGAGTGAAGACCTACTCAAAGTTAGAAACCTAACCAAGAAATTTGGAACGATTACGGCATTAAACAATGTTTCTTTGGAAATAAAAAATAATGAAATGTTTGCTCTTCTTGGCCCATCTGGTTGCGGCAAAACAACACTTTTAAGAATTATTGCAGGATTTGAATACCCAGATTCTGGCCAAGTATTAATAAATGATTCTGATTTATTAAGTATTCCAACTAGGACTAGGCCAGTAAATTTAATGTTTCAATCCTACGCACTGTTTCCACATATGGATATCTTTTCAAATATCTCCTATGGTTTAACAAATACCTCCTTAACAAAAGAGGAGATTAATAATCAAACAAATGAAATTATTGAAAAAATCGGTTTAGGCGAACACGTAAAGAAAAAACCTAATCAGTTATCTGGTGGTCAGCAACAAAGAGTTGCTCTGGCCAGAGCAATTGCTCGAAAACCTAAAATTTTATTGCTAGATGAACCTTTAAGTGCCTTGGATAAAAAAATTAGACAAGAAATGCAAGTTGAACTAAAAAGGATACAACATGAATTTGGAATAACTTTCATTATTGTTACTCATGATCAAGATGAAGCAATTTCTCTTGCCAATAGAATTGCTGTTTTTGATAAGGGTGAAATAAAACAAATATCAACTCCTCAAGAACTTTATGAAAATCCCACAAACGAATTTGTGGCCAACTTCATAGGTGAAGGCAATATTCTTAAAGCAATCTCAACAAACTCTGGGTTTGAACACCCTTGCCTAGGAAAGGTCAATATTTCACATTCAATGGGTGCGGGAAAATCTGTCACAGTTTTGATCAGACCAGAAAGCATTGTTTTGAGCCCAGCCACTACTGGGGCAGGCCAAATCACTGATGCGGTGTTTGCTGGGGCAAAGAAAAACATCACCATCAAATTGACCACTAATGAAATCATGAGAGTTTATGCAGATAAATCTGCCAACCTTGAAGTGGGAAGCCACGTGAACCTATCATTTAATCCACAAGACGTCAGAGTTTTTTAAACAAGAGGAGAAATAAGATGAGTGGAAAAACAATTCTGTTCTGGCCAGAATCAGCATATGGACCAACCAATAACTGTATTGGAATTGGCAATGTTTTAAAAAACCGTGGACATAATGTTGTTTTTGCTGCTGAATCCTCATGGGGTGGCAAGTTATCCCCACTGGGATTCAGAGAAGAACTAGTTGATTTATCTGCACCTCCGGAAAACCCTGATGCTCAAAGTGTGGGCCAATTCTGGAAAGACTTTATTAGAGACACTTCCCCTGAATTTAGAAAACCAACTGTTGAACAATTAGATACGTTCATTACTCCAACAAGACAAGCTTTGATTGATGGAGCTATTTATTGCGAACCAAGATTAAAGGAAATTATTACCAAACATAAACCAGATATAATCATAGAAGATAACGTCGTTTGTTTTCCTGCCACTGTTACAGCTGGAGTTCCTTTTGTTCGTGTAGTTTCATGTAATCCACTTGAAATACTGGGAGATAAAATTGCTCCACCATTTTCAGGTTTAGCAGAAAACGATCCATCATCTTGGGCAAGTTATAACCAGGCTTATGAAAAAACTCAAAGACCAATGTGGGAAAAATTTAACTCTTGGGTAGTTTCCCAAGGTGCGCCTGCGTTGCCAGATTTGGACTTTATTCATACTTCAAAAGATTTGAATATGTATGTGTATCCAACTGAACTTGATTACACAGATAAAAGACCTTTAGGAAACAATTGGCTCCGAATTGATTCCAGTGTGCGCTCCACAGATGCAGCATTTGAGCTACCAAATGAAGTTGCAAATAGGCCAGCTGATTCTAAATTAATTTATCTATCTCTTGGTTCATTGGGATCTGCTGATGTTGACTTGATGAAACGCTTAATTGCAATCTTGGGTAAGACGAATCACAAATTCATTGTTTCCAAAGGTCCACAAGCAAGTGAATTTGAATTAGCTTCAAATATGACTGGTGCAGAATTCTTGCCGCAAATTTCAATTATTCCTAAAGTTGACTTAGTTATCACCCATGGTGGTAATAACACAACAACAGAATCTGTTCATTTTGGTAAACCAATGATTGTTTTGCCATTGTTCTGGGATCAATATGACAATGCGCAAAGAGTTCATGAAAAAGGTCATGGCATAAGACTTGCTACCTATCACTTTAAAGACGAAGAATTAACAGGTGCCATTGATAAACTACTAAATGATTCTTCTCTTCTTACAAAACTCTCTAAAATAGGTGAACAGGTTAGATCAAGAAAAGGTATCGAAGAAGCAGCGACTAAAATTGAAGCTCTAGTTAAATAGTGAAAAGAGCTATTTTAAACCCGGCAACGGGAGCCTTAATCAAAGAAATTAATGATTCGACGGCGCAAGAAATAGAAGAAGCACTCGAAAGTGCTGCAACGGCTTTTCCTGTTTGGTCTGAACTAATTCCTAGTGAACGAATGAAAAGACTTCTTGATTTTGCAGATTTGTTAGAAAAATATGCAGATGAAATATGTGAGCTAGAAGTTTCTGAGACCGGAAAACCCTGGAGCACTATGCGTGATGGAGAATTTCCTTTTGGAATTGATAACTTAAGATTTTTTGCAGGTGCTGCAAGATCATTAGATGGCACGGGTGCAGGTTCTTTTAATCATGGTTACACCTCAGTTTTAGTAAAAAAACCAGTTGGAGTCGTTGCTTCAATTGCACCGTGGAATTTTCCATTCATCATGGCTATATGGAAAATTGGCCCAGCACTTGCTGCTGGAAATACAGTTATTATCAAACCTGCGCCACAAACTCCATCTTCTACCATAAAAATTGTTGATTTAGCGAAAGAAATATTTCCTAAGGGATGTCTGAATGTTGTCTTAGGTGATGGTGAAGTAGCTCAACAATTAGTTTTAGATAAACGAATTTCAATGATAAGTATTACTGGATCTAGTGACTCAGGTAAGAAAGTGATGAAATCAGCTAGTGAGAATGTTAAACGAGTTCATCTTGAATTAGGCGGAAAAGCTCCTGTGATTGTGAGAGCTGATGCTAATTTAAACCAAGTTGCACAAGCCATTTCTCTTGCTTGCACTTACAACTCAGGTCAAGATTGCACAGCTGCTACCAGAATTTATGCCCATGAATCTATTGCAAATGAATTAGCTGAAAAAATGAAAGAAAAAATGAAATCTATTCGATTTGGTGATCCAAAGGCTACTTCGACAGATATTGGCCCACTGATTTCAGACAAACATAGAGAACTTGTTCACCAAAAAGTTACCCTTGCCATAAAAGATGGGGCAACACTATTAACTGGTGGGAAAATCATTGATGGTAAGGGGTTTTTCTATCCACCAACATTATTAACTAATGTTAAACAAAATAACTCAATAATTGCATCAGAAGTTTTTGGGCCAGTTATAACTATTACCTCAGTTAAAGATGATGATGAAGCAATTTTATTAGCCAATGACAGTGAATATGGGTTAGCTTCTTCAATTTGGACCACAGACGTTGGTAAAGCATTGGAACTTTCTAAAAAAATTCAAGCAGGAGTCACTTGGATAAATGATCATTTACCAATAGTTTCTGAAGCCCCGCATGGCGGAATTAAAGGTAGTGGTTATGGTAAAGACATGAGCCAAGAATCAGTGTTGGAATACACCACAACTCATCACATTATGATTAAACATGGACAACATGAATTAAAAGAGGGTTTTAGACCAGTTTAATTAATAAATTGAACTTATTTACTAAATAACGGTTTAAGGTGATTATTTAGGAAAACACCCTTAGGATCAAAATCTTTTCTTATTTTTATAAATTTTTCAGCTTTTGGATAACGATCATGAAGTTGCTGTTTTGTTAAGAAATGTAATTTACCCCAGTGAACTCTGGCATGGTATCGACCAAGAATGCGATCAACTTCTCTTAAATAAGACCAATAATCTACTCCGGGCATTCCTGAGACTGATACCACAAGTGTGTCTTGCTTGTAGTTAGAAGATAAGAAACCATCTTCAGATCCACAAGTTCTTATCTCTAAAGGAAAAATACTCAACGGCAAATTTCTTAACATGTATTCGCGCATCTCATTAATACAATCAATTGCACTTTCCAGCGGAATAAAATATTCAAGTTCATGAAAATTTGGTGAGTAAATCATTGGGTAAATCTTGTAGGCTTTATCTATTCTTCGTTTAGGTATATCTGAAACTTGTTCTGAATCCCGTGCTTCATTAAAAACTTTTACATGACAGGTGTCAGTTGCTTTCTCCCCTGGAGGAAGCTCAATATTATAAAGTGCTGCAGATTCTTCACTAGGAAACCAGAAAAAAGAAAAATTCCTGTTCTTTTTAACTCTTTCGTGAAAGTTTCTAATTACATCAGAAAAAGGTTCATGATCAATATGTTCGCGTAACTTATATTTTTTGGTAACTTGCAATTCCATTCCCACCATCACACCTAACATGCCCACAGATACTTGAGCTGCGTGTAATAAATCAGGAGTTTTTTCAGTGATTTCAACTACCTCTCCAGTACCAGTAACAATTCGACAAGATCTTAAAAACGAAGAAAAACTTCCAAATTCAGTTCCAGAACCATGTGTTCCAGTTGAAATTGCACCAGCAATTCTTTGCGCATCAATATCGCCTTGGTTTCTTAGTGCCAAACCTTTGTCCCACAAAGGTTCACCTAACGCACTAATTGGTGTACCTGAACCAACAAAAGCTCTTTGTTTATATGGGTCAACAGCTTTAATGCCACTTATTTTTTCTAAATCGAGAAGTAATCCATCTGTTTCAACAATTGGAGTAAAAGAATGCCCAGTAGCCATAACCCTTATTTTTTGTTTTTTCTCTAGTGCTTTCTTAACTGCTTTTACGACTTCTTTTTCATTTTTGGGTTGGGCAAAACTGGCATATTTAAAAGATTGATTTCCAACCCAGTTTGTCCATTGACCAGTCATGAGAAGAACCTACCAATAAATTATTCAAATTAAAAGGGTATTTATATTAATTTGAGTTCTATTTGAAAAGTCTATTTTAAAACTCTTGGTTATTTAAGTGTTTTTTTACCAATTCCAGAGTCACATTGACTCCATCATCTTTGATCATTTCCTGGGAAATGTTTTTAACCTTATCCTTGTACTTTTCTGTTTCCTTAATCCTATTTATTAAGTTAGCTTTATTGAATTTTCGTAATGGCAATGACTTAGGTCCAAGTCCTAATCTATGCAATCTATCTGCCCACCAAGGTTGATCAACTATGAAAGGAACAATTATTGAAGGGGTGCCAGCACGTAGTGCTGCATGAACAGTCCCAACTCCACCGTGGTGAATTATTGCTTTAACTTTTGGAAAGAGTTTGGTATGCGAAACACTTTCCACGAACTTCACAAAATCAGCTTGTTCGTATTCCACTGGGATTTCTAATCCTCCCCAACCCTTAGAAAGCACAACTTGAAATCCCAAATCCTCGCAAGCTTTAATTATTGTTCGTGCTAACTTTTCGGGTTGTCCTTTTTTCATGGAACCAAAACCTGCATAAATGGTTGGCTTCTTATTCACAAATTCTAAAATTTCAGAACTTAATTCTTCTTCTTTTGGTTGGTGCCAAGGTCCAACAACATAGGAATTATCAGGCCAATCTTTAGGTCTTTTCAATAGCGCAGGACTCACAAGGGACACAGCTAGATCATGGTTTCTATTTGTTACATTTAATTTTTTTGCTAAATTATTCGTTTCTAAAAAGAATAGTTTTTCAGCTAACTTAATTCCCTTATAGGTTAATTTGTTGAGAAATTTCAAATCTGATGTCCACAAACCAGCTGATGCAAACTCCCTAGTTGGAGAAAGAACTGGAATTATCTCAACCAAAACACTAAGTGCCTTGAGATATTTTACTGTTATTGGTGCAGTTAAGGCGGTTGGATGATAAAACACCACATCTGGTTTTATTTCGAGTATTTGTTGAGAAATTACCTCCAAGATTTTTACAATCATTGGTCTTACATTTGGTAGAAAATCTAATGAATTTTTTATAACAGAAACCCCATTAGAGTCAACAAATTGTTTAATTGTTCCGGGTAAAACTAAAGTTGTAAAATTCTCATTCTTTGCCTCGGTGACAAATTCTTCTGTCACTGCCAAATAAACATCATGACCTTTACTTGCAGCTATTTTTGAAAACGCCAAAAAGGGTTCAAAATCGCCACGGCTACCGGTGGTTACTAAATATATTCTCAATCAATTTTCCGACTTTTAAATAGATTTATTTATTCTTGTGAAAACGAAACCTACCACGAGTTCAGATTATAAATTCCTGGCCTTAACCAAGATGGTGAGTCTCTTGCAATCCATAAATATGGGCTTTCAATCTTGTTTCTGAACAACTAAGAGCTGCAACCATTAAAGAAAGGGAAAGATTTACTTCTCTTTAGCCAACAGCAACGAGTAAAGGTTCGAAAAAGTCATCAGGTAATCTTTATCTATGGCTACAAACATCGGCGCATACTTTGAAATTCCTGTTACTGATCTGGATCGCGCAATCAATTTCTATCAATCGCTCCTAGGTATTGAACTAGAACGCGGCTCAATTCACGGCTACGAGAGGGCATTTTTCCCATTTGAAAACAATGGAGCCGGCATTAGCGGCGCGCTTTGCTGCAAACTCCTCTTATTCGGACAATTAGTCATTTTTGTGGGAGCCGCTTTCGGGAATTGAACCCGAGACCTTTGCTTTACGAG
>Ga0169931_10012803_pt1 | contig 11570 bp, 9 predicted proteins | sample Kivu_15m_20L_FD_129675 | JGI IMG/M metagenome (GOLD analysis project Ga0169931, IMG submission 129675) | Freshwater microbial communities from Lake Kivu, Western Province, Rwanda to study Microbial Dark Matter (Phase II) - Kivu_15m_20L... | ecosystem: Environmental > Aquatic > Freshwater > Lake ... | reverse complement strand
ATTGCTGCTGTATTAACATCATATCAATTATATCAATGATTCAACAGGTCTATCATAATTTATATCATATATTTTTATAAATGCTTCATTGACTATAATTTATCATATCTTATGATGATTATTTAAATAATATTATATCTTATAAAATATGGTAGATTGTGACTTCTTTACAGATTTCAATAAATAGTTAACTATCGAATCTGGTAGGATTTTACTATAATTTAAAAAATGTGATTATAATCTATAATTGTAAGATCTTTTTAATTTAGGGCATTTCCATATTCATCTTGTAAAAAAATACCAAAAGAGCCTAAAAGTTCAGCCTTCAAAAAAGTATAAAATACATTACTATATAGAAAATTCAGATTAAATCAGTATATGGTATTATAGATATGTAAATAAATTCATATTTGATTGTAGTAACAAAGGCGACATTGATAGGTCAAATAAATTAAAGAAAAATCTTTCAAGTTCAAAAAATGTAATATATATGCCTTGCAGAAAGTTAAAATTAAAAAGATAAGAAATATTTAAGTGGGCTAGATTAGTTATTTGCTAATAAATATCTATATTTTTCAGATTAATATGATCTGACGAATTCATTACAGCATTTTATTAATTCTAATAACTCTTTAAGAAATAAAAGATTAGAGTATATGTATAATTCTGATTGGATTGATTAGTTTTTGAAATTGAAGGCGTATTAATGGATTACTGGATTTATTTCAGGGGTTATATCGATTGGATTTACTACTGTTGGAATGAATAATTCATTTGACTTTGCACTTATTACAAGAAGAGATAAGAGAAGGCAGGGTCGAAGATGGATAACAAGAGGAGCTGATTTAGATGGAAATACTGCTAATACAGCTTAGACTTAAATGATTATTCAAACTTAAAATCAAGGAAAAAGTCATCTTTTTTCACATGTTCAACTCAGAGGATCAATTCCAGTTATATGGAAACAAACACCAGATTTGAAATGGAGTCCAAAAGTAACTATTCATCCTAATGATAAATTAAACAGTTAAATAATGAAAAAGAATTATGCTGATATAAGAAAAAGATATTAAAACTGTTCATTATTAAACTTAATCGATAAAAAAGGTTCACAAGGTCGAATTGGTCAATATCTCTAAAAAATTCATAATACAACAGAAGATGATGCAATAAGATTAGTATGGTTTGATTTTCATGCATAATGTAAAAAGATGAAATATTAAAATATATCAAAATTACTTGATATAGTAAGTAATTAAATTTAAAATTATGATTATTTTTATATTGAAATACCTAAAGGGTAGAAGGATTATGAGAGACCTGTTAAGAAAAATTTACAAAAAGGTATTTTTAGAACGAATTGTATGGATTGCTTGGATAGAACTAATGTTGTTCAATCAGCTTTGGCAAGACAATTATTGGTAAAATGGTTGATAAAATTGGGAGTTATGACCAAGGGTAGAAATATTGCAGCTTTCTAAAGATTACCCGATAATTTGGAAGATATTTTTAGATTGTTTTGGACAAAAAATGCTGATGGGGTTAGTATTTTATATTCTGGGACACCGGCTATGAAGACTGACTTTACTGCAACTGGAAAAAGAACTACTAAAGGTGCAATGAATGATGGATATTATGGTGTTAAAAGATTCTTTTTGGGTAATTTTTATGATTCAAGACATCAAGACTATATTGATTTTAGTTTAGGTAAAATAAAGCCTAAGAAAACTCAAGACTAAGTTATCAGACATTCGGCTTGTAATTCTCTCTATGTTCTTATCTTCTTGGTAATTTATAGTTTATTTAGATGATTATTGCATTTTTCGCTTTGGGTACTGTTATTGATTCTTATCTTCATGATCATGATATTACTATTCATTTCAAGATATTGGCAGGATTGCTTGGTGCTGGATTGATTCTTTTCCTTGCTCAAAAGATGAAAGGAATCTTTTTAAGAAAACCAGTAAGAACTTAAGATTTCTTATGATAAATACAATGTATATAATTAAAAAAATATCATATCATTATTGACTTCTTATTCTAAAAACAATTGAATCTTTATCTATCTTTATCTTTCCTTTTTATACAGCATAAAAAACTGGTACTGGCTCTTCTAGACTATACTTACTTTTAATAACAACTTCTAGTTAATTTTAATGATATGTTAATTTTCCCTCTAAAAGCAAAACAATATCATTTTATAGTAATTCTTATACTTTTTATTAATCATATCTGCATAATGATAACTTTAATTTATCATATTTTTCTATATGACATGTAATATATAAGAAAATTGCTTGTTTTTAATATTATTCAATAGTGCTAATATTCTTTGCATCTTAGATGATAATTTATTTTTAATAAAACTACTAATTATATTTATTTTAGTCTATCTTAATGTTTCCTTTTAATGGTACAACAAGAGTCTTATATATTTTATCTTAATTATTCATAATTTATGGTATTCTTTCTTTAGGTTTGATTGCAATTATCGATAATGAATCTATAAATTATAATTAAAATGATGATTTATGTGACCCTAGACTTAAATAATGTATAAAGACTCCTTCTTTATGCTTATAGATATTGGGCAATAGTAAATGATAATTCAACATTAATAATATAAGTCTAATATAATTAATATATATTAATCTTTGATATATTTTATTGATATAAATAAGATTATAATATTAAAATTTCGTTAAGATGAGATAAAGAAGTGGTTATAGAGGTAACTAGAGAGGCAGTCCTAGAAGATAATCTAATATAATGAACTAATTGGATGATCATTCAAATCGTATAAAGTAGTTATTACGTGCAGATTTAATAATGCTCTAATAATAAAATGCTATCTTGAAGGTCAAATGTAAAAAAATAACATAATATTAATAAAAAATCTAGATGATTTTAAAACAAAATTCACAATTATTATCATAAAATTAAAGATTATCTAAAGTGTTACATCAAAAGAAACAATAATATTAAATCTTAAAAGATAAATTTGAAGTACAATCAAATCAAAAATTAGAATATGCTAATTAATTTTAATATTAAAGAAAGAAATTATTGAATTAGATTGATCAACTTTAGATAGAATTGAAATAGATTGAACATATTAAAAATAGTCAAATTAATTAGATTAAATCTCAATATCAATTAGAGATACAAAGTGTTAAGAGACAAATCGGTGGAAGTCAAGATATCTACTAACAATAGATTAGAAAATTGAGATAACAGTTAGATAAGAAGGATTATTAGTTGAGTGATACTATTAATCGATTGAAGAGATTATCATCATAAGCATAATATGATATAATTAGATTGAAAGAATAGAAATAGAAGTTAAGAAACTAGTTGATCTATGTTTAAGCAGATAAGAAGAAAGAATTAGATACTATTCGTGCTAAGCTATAAACAAATTATCTTGAATAGGTTTAATCAATCAAGAAAAATCATTTAGCTAGTCTTTAAGGCTTCTAACTCTAAAATCAAAAACTTAAAGATCTTATAGATAATAAATCTTTATAAAACTAACAACTTATTGCTAGGTTAAACAAACAAAAATTATCATTTTAAGATACTATTCTCTTGATAAAACGTGATAATTAGATGTTACGTAATAAGTTGATCTAAGGATAAAGGTTGAATGATAGTTAAAAAGATACATTGAAGGTAAAATTGAATAAGGTTCATTAGAGTTAGATTGAAGAGATGAGGATCAATCATCAAAAATATATAGATTGTTTACAGAATTAGATTAATAAATTAGATGTAGCTTTAGGGAAGAAGAATAATTAGATAGAACAGTTGATTAAATAGAAAGCAAGTATTAGGCAAACTTATGATAATTAAGGTAATAGGCTTAAGGAAGAGATAGATTCTTTACAATATAAGATTAAGGATTTATAGACTAGAAATATATAAGTTATTCAATCTTTCTAATAAAGAATTAAAGAAAAAGAGAAACATATTGACTATCTTGATAAGTTGAATCAAGATCAAGCATAAAACTTCTAAAATTAGATTTCAACCCTCAAGAATATCATAGATCATCAAAAAGCTTAACTCTAAAGTTAAAGAATAAAACTAAAATAGAAATAACAAGCATATCAATAATCTTTAGATGAGCTTAAACATGATAATACTACTCTTCGTGATACTTTAAATCGTTAACGTAGTCAAAAAGATAAACAACTTTAAGATATTACATATTAACTTTAAGGTACAATAACTACACTTAAGACCAAGGTAGATAATTTAACCTCAAGAAATAATATAGTTGAGAGATAATTGATTTCACTTAAATAAACAATAGCTTTTAAATAAAAATAGATAAAAGGATTATCATAACGTATTAAATTGAGTGATGAACGTTAAAAGAAATTATAAAGATAGAATGATTAATTACGTAATAAATTGATAAAAAAGGATCAAAAAAGTAATTAAATGTTACAAGAACAAAAAAATAGATTAGAGGTATATATATTATTATATAGGAATCTTTTAATTATACGATTGACAATTTAAAGATGGATCATTAGGGGGCATTGAAATTGTAGGCTAATAAACAAATTGATCTTAATTAAAGAATCAAAAGAAAATAGGCAGAGTTATAAGAGTTATTGAGGGCATATAAGAAGATGAGAGATTAAATGGAAGTATTGACATAACAGTAAGCTAATAAGAAATAGATGACATTGAAATTCCCAGGGGCTACAGCTGATCTTATTGCTACTAAGAATTTGTTTGATGTTTTCTTGAAGACAAGAGTTTTAGATGTTTGTGGAGATGCTATTGGTAAATAAAATAGCAAAAGATGATAATATATATCAAGTAATTTTAGTTGTAATTACAATATAAATTATATACATTATATACATAAGTTATAATAAATAATAAGCTACTTTTTTTATCTAGTTGTGTATTAAATCAATTATAATAATATAAACTCAATCTTTATTAAAATGTTACCAAATTAATCATTTTAATCTTATTTTTAAGGTATTTTTATAGTTTTTTGGAAATATTTACGGTATTTTAATAAAGTTCTATTAAATTATTTTAGAAATTATCATAAAAAATGGGCTGCTAGTAATCAAAACTAGGCGATAACTTTATAATAAATGAAGAATCTCTAAACTAAAATGGATACAAAGCAATTAGACATCAGAAGAAGAACTCAAAGAACAATCAACCTATTATTGAAAATTTTTAGATCCATGAAAACATCACAAAAATTAATGGCATGATCAAGTCTGCTTAAGACATAGATTTTATAGAAAAGATATTATCTAAGCATTTTCTATTGTTTAAACTGTCTAAAATAGAAAGAAGAAAAATTGTATAAGCTATGGAAGCTTATTTTACTTAAGAAGGATAATATGTATTCAAAGAAAATGATACTGCTAGCATGTTTTTTGTTATTAAATAAGGAGAAGTCTAAATTTAAGTCAATAACAAACCGAAAAAACCAATAAAATCAGGTGATTATTTTGGTTAGCTAGCAATGCTATATTCATCTCCAAGATCAGCTTCTGTCAAAACAACAAAAAGATGTATATTTTGGTGTTTAAGCAGATAAATATTTTTAAAAACTCAAAAATAGATGGTAAAAAATAACTATAAAATTGCTCGTCCATACATAAATAAGCTGAAGATATTCAAATATTTGCCTGAGAAGCAAAAAGATGCTATAAGTTATAGGATGAATGCTTTAAGATATGATGAAAATAGTATAATATTCAATATGGGCGATGCAGCAACATCTTTTTACATCTTAGTTTCAGGCACAGTATAAATAATTATACCTGGAGTACCTTCTTTAAAATTAAAATCAGGTGATAGTTTTGGATAAAAATGCTTAAAATAAGGTCAAATACGTGGTGGTACAGCAAAATGCGTCCAACCATGTGAAATATTAGCAATAAGTCGCTAAGATTTGGTCAATAGTTTAGGAAAAACATAATAATAATTTATTACCTTTCATAATTACATAAAATGGTCTTTAAGAAGATCAAAACTTTTCTATAACTTGACGACTAGTTAACAATAGTTATTCATAGCTAAAGGTAAATTAATTACTAAAGATGATGGATAGATAATTATTAAAGAAGGAGAAAGAGATTAGTATTTATATATTTGTTTATAAGGAACTATAAATAATTATGAAATCGGACAAATTGTCAATGAAATTCAGGCATGTGATAAACAACAATCATTATTTGTTTCTTAATAAACTTTAATAAAAAATGGAAAAGGTATTATCTTTATTATTTCTATATCAAATCTAATAAAGTAAAAGATAAGATCAAAAAATGCACTTGCTCAATTAAAAGCCTCAAAAACAAATTTGTACAAATCAAATCGTAATATTCAAATTCAAAAATAAATACTCTTTAATTAATCTTGTTTTAAAGACTATTACATGATACGTAAATGTGGCTAAGGACAAATGGGGAAAGTATACTTAATTCAAAATAAAAAATCATAAAGATTTGCATTAAAATGCATCAATAAAAGCATGGTGGTATAGAATAAAATGTAAAAATATATCATAGCATAAAAGCAATTATTGCAATCATGTAACTATCCATTGATAACACATTTATTAGCATCTTTCAAAGATAATTATTTTGTGTATTTTTTGATAGATTATGTGTAAGGAGGGGATTTCTTTGATATGTTAGCTGATATCAATTTATGTGATAATGATACTGCAAGGTTTTATTTTGGATGCTTTCTGCTCAGTATAGAATATTTTCATGATAATATGATAATTTATAGAGACTTAAAACCTTAAAATGCTGTTGTTGATGCCAATGGATATCTTCATATTGTAGATCTAGGAACTTCGAAAATATTATCCGAATCTCATTAAAATGGGTCAAGAACTTTCACAATCATAGGTACATCAAGTATAATTTAGGTACACCTCACTATATGGCACCTTAAATCTTTTAGGGCAAAGGATATTCATTTTCAGTAGATATATGGTCATTAGGTATTATCTTATATGAAATGGTATGCGGCATGTTGCCATATGGTAATTGTACAAATGATGCTTATGCAATATATAAATAAATATATGATGGCCCTCTTAAATTTCCTAAAAAATATACAGATGTCCATGGTAAATAATTAATTTTAAGATTATTATAAATAAATCCTGATAAAAGATAGGTCTAAAATTTTTTAGATATTAAAAACATGTCGTATTTTAAGAATTTTAGTTGGAAAATGTTAGAGTAGCAACAAATGTTAGCTCCAAATAAACCAAAAATGAATAAAAGAGGAGATACAAAACCTCAATGTTTAGCTAATTTTTTACAAAAATAAAAAAAGTAATTATAATTGCCGAAAATAAGCTCCATTATTGGATGGGATTCAATATTTTGATCATTTTTCATTAATTTTAATAAAATAGTCTTAATTTAATTTCTTATAATAAGTTTTTAATAAAAGCATAAATAATAATTGTAATCTTATGAAAGTTTAACTAACAAAATAATCTGTAAATCGTGACCCTCTCAATGAACCTTTAATATACATATAATAATCATCCATAGCTATATTCCCTTCTAAAATAATAAAATATTCTAAAATATGCAAATCAAAATAAAAAGGATCGATCCTTAATACAACAATTTTCAGTTTAAATTAACTAGACCCTTAAGATAGAATAATATAATTTTATAAAAATGATATAGCATTTAAAGTTTATGAGGGTATTAAAAAAATTGAGATTATAAATGTCAATAATTAAAAAGTTTAGTTATAATTTATAATATAAAAGTCAGGGACTTTACAAATTGTACATGAGATATTAAGAAGAAAATTATGTGAGATTGGTTTTTAATAAAAATTTACTATTATTAAATAGTTAGGTATGATAGAATTGATATAGGAAAAGGGGCCACTGCGAAAGTATACTTAGTTGTCAGAAAATCTGATAATAAACAATTTGCAGCTAAGATCATGTCCTTGAAATAATCATAAAATAAATAATATGTAATCATAATATATATTTAGTAAACCTTTATAAATTAAGCAAAGATATTAAAATGTCTTAAAAATACTCATATATTAGCAATATAAAGTTTATATATATCGAAAAAATAATTAATAAGTGTTATTTAGTATCTTTCTGGTAATACTCTTCTTTAATAATTAAAAACTGTATGATATTTGATGATCTTAGGATAAAATAAAGACAAAAAGCTAAAAATATAAAGTATTAAAAGATCTATCTGATGGCTTATAGCATTTACGACAAAAAAGAATAGTTCATAGAGATCTAAAATTATAAAATGTAATGATTAGATATAACCCTGATAAGAGTAAAGATTATGTGATCACTGATTTTGGATTAGCATGCTGGATTGGTTAAAAGAATTTGATTTATTAAAAATGTGGTACGCCTGGATATATTGCTCCTTAAATATTAAAAGCTCCTAAGGGTAAAGTAATAGTTTCGCATATATCAGATATGTTTTCTTTTGGAGTAATCTGTCATTTCATGTAAAATTATATTTTATCGTAGTTTTTTGTTAAAAGCACTATTTGCATATAACGGCAACCCTAAATAGCTTTTGATCAACAACAAAAAAGCATAGTTCTCTCTATAAAATAAAATATATCAAACTCTATCGTAATCATAGCATCTTATCTTAAAGAAAACCTTATAATTAGATGTTAATAAACGATTATCAAGTCAATAATTTATTAAAAGTGCTTTAAAACTTTATGAATAGTAGATAGGACATGACATATTAAAGAAAAATAAAGAAAGTATAGAAAAAATATAGAAAAAAGAAAGATAAAATAGTATGAAAAAGCATAGAATGAATTTAAGTAATAGTATAGAGGTTATAGAGAAAAGAGTAACATCAATAGAAAAAGTTAATTTGAATAGTGCTAGACAAAAATAAACTACATTATAAAAATAAAAATAAAAATAAAAGGATAAAGAAAAGACTAAAGGAGAAAGTACACCTAGAAGTTTTTTGAATAAATTTTGGAGTAAAATTTCATCAAATTCATAAATTTTAAAAACTAAATAGCATTCAATATAAAGAAGAAAATAAATGAAGCATTTCCTTCAATGAATGATTCTAATCTTTTACTATTATATTGTATATAATTCTCATTGATTGTTATAATCAAATAGTAGATAAAAATCATTAAAATGTAGGATTGAAATGGCCTTTTTGTTGATTCATCATTTCTTCAGCTTTCTAATACTGCTTATCATTAGGTTCTAAATTTTCTCCATATTGTATACAGCTATCTGCCTCCAACAGCAAGTCTCTTATATTATCTTAATCTTTCAAATTCAAACTCTTTATAGATACAATATCATTATTATTAATAACTTTTCTAATCTGATTATATAACTCTTTTTCTTTAGCTTATTCTCCAAATTAATAATCATCATCCATATTATCAATTGTAAAATAATTTATATATTTTTATATCTTTTAATTTTATTTTATTAAATCACATTTTGTTAAGACTGTCATTGAAGGTAATTCTAAGGTAATTTGTATTGACAATGCTCTAAATAATATGATAGATACTGTAAGATACCTGATAGAAATTTATTTTCTTATTGAATAAAATTTATGTCCATCATATACATAGATATTAAAGAGAATCCTATATTATATGATATTTACCATAATTTTGTAGTTTTTTAATGAGTTAACGAAATATATTTTGATCATTATATAGTTATATTTGACCAGGACAATCGAATAAGATATAATCATCTTAACCTACGTATTAATTTAGCTGTTCATCTAACCATGATTAATTTTGTAATAGATATTACATGCAATATAATAATCCACCATTTGGACCAAGTTACATTTATTACATGACATCTTATAATGTTATGAGATCTTTAATGTCGACGTCACAGTTGTAAGAATTGTATTATGCTGCTGGATCTAAATTGAAGATTATTATATTTCGTTGTAAGGTTTGTGCCATGTCTTGCATTACTTTGCAGTATGTTGACTAGATATATGTTGATGTACTTTTCCTGAGCCTGCTGGGCCTATTACAACTTGACCGAAATATATACCTTGATTCATATGCTATTTGAAGTTAATATAAAAATATATTATTAATATAAATTGGCATTCTTACGTTATTATCTTAATTAGTTATATCAGAAATAATATATTAAAGAATTTATATCAAACATAAATAATCATATATTTTTTAATCATCAAAAAATCTTATTCTTTTAAAATAATAGATTTATAATATAATTACTATTAGCCATCTGATTAAAGTTGAAAACGCCATTTATATATAATTTTATTATCTGATGTAGAATATTCAATAGGCACTTGCTCCTTCACCAGGAAACTTCTTGTTCACTTCTGAAAGTGTTACTAGTGGACATCCTGATAAGCTTTGTGATTATATATCCGATTCTGTTTTAGACGCATGTCTTACCATAGATCCATTGGCTAAAGTTGCATGTTAAACAGCAGTCAAGAACAATATATGTATGGTATTTGGAGAGATAACAGTAAACGGGTAAGTAAACTTTGAAAGTATTGTCAGAAAAGCAATTAAATAAGTTGGATATATTTCTAATGATATTGGAATGAATTATCAAACTGCTAATGTTTTGGTTGCTATTGATAAGCAATCACCTGATATTGCTCAAAGTGTTCATTTGAACAAATCTGATTAATAACTTGGTGCTGGTGATCAAGGATTGATGATCGGATATGCATCTGATTAAACATAAAATTATATGCCTTTAACACATGATCTATGCAATAGATTAGTACAAAGATTAGAATTTTGTAGAAGATAAAAACATGTTAAATGGATGAGACCAGATGCTAAAGTACAAGTCACCGCATAATATAAAAGATAAGGTCAACTTATTACACCAATTAGAATTCATACTGTACTCATTTCATGTCAACATGATCCTGATGTCACTAATGATCAAATTAGAAGTGATCTATTAGAATAAGTTATCAAAAAAGTAATCCCATAAAAGCTATTAGTAAATACTAGATATGTCTTGAATCCAAGCAATCTATTTGTGATTGGAGGACCACATGGCGATGCTGGTCTTACAGGTCGAAAGATCATCGCTGATACCTATGGGGGATGGGGAGGACACGGAGGAGGAGCTTTCTCTGGAAAAGATCCGACTAAAGTTGATAGATCAGCTGCTTATTCTGCTAGATGGATAGCTAAAAATTTAGTTGCTAATGGATTTTGTAAAAGGGCTATGGTTCAAGTAGCCTATAGTATTGGTATTGCAAAACCTTTGAGTATTCATGTTGATAGTTATAATACAACTGTTGCAGGTAAATTATTTTTTATTTAGGATATACTGATTTCGATTTACAAAATATCATAATTAATAACTTCGATCTTAGACCTGGAATGATTATTAAAAACTTTGATTTAAGATCTCCAATTTATAAGAAAACAGCAACAGGTGGACATTTTGGTAGATAAGAATTTCCATGGGAAAAAGTTATTGATTTAAGCCATGAAAAGAAGAAAGCTGAATGATTAATATAAAATTATTT
>Ga0169931_10012802_pt1 | contig 11570 bp, 13 predicted proteins | sample Kivu_15m_20L_FD_129675 | JGI IMG/M metagenome (GOLD analysis project Ga0169931, IMG submission 129675) | Freshwater microbial communities from Lake Kivu, Western Province, Rwanda to study Microbial Dark Matter (Phase II) - Kivu_15m_20L... | ecosystem: Environmental > Aquatic > Freshwater > Lake... | reverse complement strand
TGAAAAAAATCTGCGCCGCATTAATGTCTAAGGTAATCTTAGAAGGCCCCAATCCATCTACCTTATCTACATTCCAACTACTCTGTGCAACTCTTTCCTCTTGAACTGATCCAAGATTATAATATCTCTTGACCAAATACAATGTTGAGTCGCTTAACTCTAAATATATACCATTTTGTGCACCAAAAAAACCAACCCTCTGAAGAAGATTGGTTTGTGCTGCATTGAATACAAAAGTATTCATATTTTGTAATGATTTGCCTGGTTGATATGAAAATACACGACTCGTTTCTCGTATAATCTCAGCATTAGCAGCATTAGACACTGCTAACTCCATCAAACCTTGATTGGCAGAAAATGTTATAGTGCTGTTACCAGCACCAGTATTAGAAGAATACCATAACTGATTATCGCTATAACGATGACTGGAATCGAACAATGTCAAAGGTTGAGATACCCTAGCGCGACCAAATCCATCAACAGCCATACCAGATGGATTACCACTTGATACTCTATTACCATATTGATCTGCCAACATGACAACTTCATAAATGGTCTTATTCGTACCCCAAAACTCGTGTGTATCAACTCTATATTGAGTCATCTACATCTCCAAATAGACTACCCTAATATTTATTCTTTTGTAATAGCCAGCCTATCTGCTATAGAATAAAACATTTTCGCAGTCTCTTTACTCCCCATATGACCCACATACATACCCTGAACAACAGCTAATAATGATGCCGTCACAGCCAAAAACTCATCTTTCGACTTCGTCTCTAATACCATACTCTTAGCCTTTATCATCGTATCATGCATCAATTGATCTATCTCGCCCATTCAATAACTCCACTTTCTTGTAAGATTTCTTCAACAACCTTCTCAACACAGGATGATCCTTCTTGAACTCTCTCTTATATAACTCTAAAATATCTGATCTACCCCAACCATACTTTCTGAACTCCAATGCAACATCGTATGCATATGCATCAATCTCGTCATATGTAGCCAAATACCTCTGATGATCAGTACACTTCTCGCACATAAACACATCATCAACAATCAATTCATCTCTCTTCATATGCTGTAAATGATGAACGTATTCGTGCTGAACTATCTGCGCCACACAAAACTTGAATCTATCTAAGTCTTCTATAAACACCACTCCTTTAGTGTTTTCGCTGCCAGTAATGATCAATAATATCTTACCATACTCCTCAAGATATAATCCGGACATGATGTGTTGATACCGGTCAAGAGTGTCATCCTGACCGGTATCAATCTTTACCCTATTCTTCAAAACAGAGGATAATCTTTTCTTTAGTTCGCTTATGTGAAGATATTCTCCTCTTCGAAGATCCATCTTATGCAGTTTTTGAAGAACATCGTCAAAGATAAACATATCACTTTAGAAAAAATGATGGTGTATATCCGTCGAAACCATAACCATCAAGCAATCGATCAGTCAACTCCATGGCATCATCTTCGAAAAAGAACTCTTCCACAACCTGTTTCGTCTGATTTTCTACAACAACCCAAGAAAACATAGAATCCTCTTGCTCTCTCAGTTCGTAATAATAGTTTTTCATATCACACCTTTAATCCAGAAGTATTGAACTTTTTCTTTGCGAATGGTGACTCGAGAACCTTCTTCATCGTTTTCTCATCAATAGCTCCTTTCTTTTGACCAGAATCAACAATGTCATCTTGTGCCGATTGCTCAACATCGTATAGTCGCATTTTACTTCTATCGATACCCAATACAAATCGCTTATTAGTCGTCAAGTCAGCATATCTGTTCTTTAGCTGCTTCACCATGATCTGATTCAAAGCTTGCAACTCATCTGTAGAGATTAATGCAGCCATGAAATCAGCCGTGGCGGGTAGTCCAAATGAGTTTTTTGTCAATATTCCGTTACAATAGAAAAGGTTATCACCAGATACAGAAATATCGACAGTATCGACAATACCAACTTCTTCAATAGAAACTATTTCGTCATTATATGATATTGTTTTATCAGTTATCTCATTTTTTTCATATTTTTCTTTTTCAAGTTTTAAAAGAAGATCAGTTAGGGTGAAGAGATCCATTTTCACCAAACCACAATTGATCAACTGACAAGCTTTTTCAAAACAAATATCTTCAATGTTGCGCATTATATTTTTCCTCTGTTTTTAAATAGAATGTAAAATATCTCCGATTTTCAAACCATCATTCACACTCTTTCTACCGCTAGATGTAGGGAAAACATGATCTTTAGAAACTATGATGCTTTTCCCACTTTTCAAAGTAACTTTGACACAATCTTTAGGTTTTTTGTGATGTACAAACAGAGTCGTTTTATAACCATCATTAGCAATGATTTGATCACCGGGTACGATTTCTTCCATTGTTTTGATAGAACCATCAATCATCGTGACTTTTTCTTCGACCCAAATACATTCGCTTGTATCCGTCAACTCCACGTCAGTAGAATTTTGTCCAGACCTTGTAGTTTGCGTTGCGGAAATCAGTGGCACCTTGAACTCGACTGCCAAACCGCGAAGCTCTTCAGCAATCGCCTTGATATAGGTGTATGAGTTTACATTAGATCCTGGTTTGATTCTTGATGAAGAACAAATGTTCAAGTAATCCACAAAAATCACATCAGGTCTAAAACTCTTCTTCAATGCAAGCTCGTTCAATAGATTGCGGAAATGAATGCTGCTAGCAGATGCTGTAGGATATTCTTTGATCTTTAGTTTACCTGTTGTATTCTTTCTGATTCTTTCGATCTTCTTATCATACATGTCTTTAGGCAGCTTCAATAGATCATCAAGAGCAACATTCAAAAGATTCGCATCAATACGCTCTGCTATTCTTTCTTCAGCCATTTCAAGTGTAATGTAAAGAACATTATACCCTTGCACCATAAATGATGCAGCAATATGACACATTGCCAAACTTTTGCCGACACCAGTGCCTGCGATAAAAATGTTCAATGTCTTGGTTGGCAAACCACCCTTAGTGATCTTATTCAAATAATCCAAATCAAATGGTATGCGCTTCTCAGTTCTATGATAAAAATCATATCTTGAATCCGCATCATCAAAATAGTCATGACCAACATGATTGTCAAAACTAATAGCCAATGCATCAGACAAAATCTGAGGAATCGCGCCTTTATCTTTACTCGATTTTGATGTTTTATCCAGAATGCCGATTGATTCCAATACAGCATTATAGACAGCTTTCTCTTGACAAAACTTCTCTGTTTTATCAATCAACCATGATTGATCACTCTTCTCATCTTTGATCTCTTCAATAGAGGTTAAAACAGTCAATGCACTCTTGACCTCGTCTTCGCGAAGATTGTCGAGTGCATTAATGTTTATGTGTAATGATTCAGCTGTGGGTGTGTTATTATACTTTATGATATGTTCTTTGATTTGCTTGAATACTATCCTTTCGCTCTTCTCTGAAAAATAGTTGTCATTCAGAAACGGCAGAACCTTTCTCGCGTACTCTTCTTCTTGTATCAGGTTCTTCAGTATAGTTGTCTCCAGCTTCTTCATTCTTCAATTCCTCCATAGAGGTTGTGATAGCTGATTCAACGATCATCGATATTAAAATGTCACCAATGGTCTTCTCGAACTTCTTGTTATTAGAAAAAGTAGCCTCTTCCAGACCATTCGAGTCAACAATCATAAATTCAAAGCTCATATTCAAGGTACCATCTTCGTTTTCTTTGTCAGCCACAGATACCTTTGAATATGCATACACTACACCAGCATACTCACCTTCGAGCAGTTTGATTGTTGCAATATCGTCTTTTTTGTGTTCATCGAAGACAAATGTATAATCAACATCTTTTTTGGGTTTATCTTTTAGCTCATTTTTGACTCTTTCAATCAAAGATCGAAGCTCATTCAATCTCATCTGTTTCCCTTTCTTTGTTTCCTTCTTCTTCACTACTTTTTTGATTTTTGCTACCATAAAGAAACTCCTTCTTACAATATTCATCGATTGTGTCTAGAATGTCTTTGGTGTAATACTTTTCTGGTGATTCGAGGATATTCTTTTCAAATGCTTTAGTGCCATCAGGTAGTTCATATCTGGTTGATACCTTTTTAAACACACCAGCTTTGATACCAATATCCAACAAACCATAATACTTGTCAACACCAGAATCATATCGCAACAATGTCTCAACGACCTTATCAGCAATCGTCAATCGACTCTTTTGCAGCCTACATTTTACAATGTTACCAATTACCTCATCATTTTGCTTTTCCTTTTTCTTTGAAAGAAATACAATCGTGGATGCTGCATACTCCAAGGCAGTTCCACCCGACATCTTCTTAGTTGGGATATATGCACCAACAGCATCATAAGTATGATTCGTAACAACCAAAGCAACCTTAGCTCTACCAAGCTTCAACGTAATAACACGGAATGTACCACGAATCAACTGTGCTCTTGTCATATCGCGAGTATCTTTACCCTCAGACATGTCGGATACTTCTTTATCCGTTGAAAGATTGCCCAAAGAATCCAGCGCCATCAACATTGGTGGGCGTTCAGCCTCAGGTGTTTCAAGATACTTGTCCAACACTTTAATACACTGAGTGCGAAACTCTTGAACCGTAGTTACGGGAACCATATGCACACGTTTGACATCAATACCTTTATCCACAAACATTCGCTTAGTTAATGCAGACTCAGACTCAAAATACAATACACCACCATCTGGATTATCAATCAAAAACTGTTTCACCACATTAAGTGTATAAAATGTCTTACCGGTGGCAGGCTCACCAGCCAAAGCAGTAATCTTGTTATGTGGCAATCCACCATAGATTGAGCCAGAAAGCAATGCATTCAGAGCATACGAACCGGTTCCAACATAACCTGTAACATCACCAGCTTCAATACCATCATCAACAGAGCCTGCATACTCATTACCGGTTTCTTTGATCAATTCAGCAAAAGGATTCTTCATATACGCCTCCAAAAAATATATTATACATCAATTAAAGAAAGAAAGCAAGTCATCTTTTTTCTCGGCTTTCCAGCCAATAGAATTGATGACGATCTGTAATGGCTCCACAAAGGTTTTCTCGAACTGCATATCATAATCTACATGATCGTGTAAACCGAATTCTTCAGGCAGTTTCATTGGATAAGAAATGACTGTATCACCCACAACATTGGGAGACTTGAGATAAGTGAACTTGAGCTTGTCGCCATCTTTGATTTTAGGATACTTCTTCTCCAGCCCCAGTTTCTTGATCATATTATTATAAATCAAAGCACCTTTGACATGAATCGGTGTTCCCTTCTTGTATATATTCATGGCATCAGAATACTCTAGCATACCATTTACACCACGAGGGAATGATACCTCTTCTGGTGGTAGTTCCTTGAAAGATTTCTTGAATGATTCGATTTCATTTTGAAGGTCCGCTTCTGTGCCTTTCATAATGATCGAGATACAATCCTTCATCTTTGCACGAATAATCTCTGGTGTAGAGGACTTGATCATTTCAAGCCCCATAACCTTTAGTTTAGGCTTTGCGTATCTAACACCTTCATTATCATACACATTCATAATGTATCGCTTCTTTGCTGTCCAGATGCCACGATCAGCAAGAGCTTCTCGTTTCATATGCATTTTCTGCGCATAAGCATTCATATACGAAGCAAGGTCTTTATAAGCTTTATCAATAAATGGTTGTATACGCTCTTGACACACTTTATCCATGAAGTCAATGACTTTTTCTGCTGCTGTGTTTTCAATTTTTGACCCATAAGCTTGACGTACCAATGCATCAAGTGTAAGGTAAATGCTATCTGTATCCGATGCAACCACATAATCCACATTCTCTGTCTTCAATATCTTGTTCATATATTCATTTATACGAAGTTCAATCCAACGAATAGACAGCTGACCAGCCAAAGTAATAGCTTCGGCTTGACGAACATCAAAAAATCTGAAGAACTTGTTGCCCAATGAACCATAAGCAGAGTTCAAACAAACCTTCTTTGCCAGCTGTAGATTGTTATACCTTGCTATCCGCTTCACTATGTCATACTTATCGATAGCAGAAACATTACCCGACTCAAGTTCTTTCTTAGCCTCAATAGCTTTCTTTTTGTATGCTGAACGATCATCATACATTTGCTGCATCATTTCAGCCAAAAAACCCTGCTTATCAGTACGAAATAACTGCTTATTCGGTGTCAATGCAACATTAAATTCCTTGAGCGAAGATGTATCCACTTTACGAGCCAATAAATCATCAACTGTAATCTTATTGGATAAAAATTGTTGCATCTCTTCGTTGTAATCACTAGATTCTATCAATGTCTCGGGCGAGATGTTGTATTGCATAATCAAGTGAGGATAAAGTGAGTTCAAATCGAAACTTGCCATCCAACTATGCATACCAACAATCGGATCTTTGACGAATGCACCTTCGTATGCTGCATTTTTTTCATTATCAGTCTTTGGTGGTATGACAATGTTTTTCTTACGCAAATGATTGTAAATCAGAGAATCCCACATACGAACCTGTGTAAACACATCATCATAGTTTGTTTTAGAATCGTATGCAAGAGTCATTGCTAGATCAATAAGCTTTAGTTTGTCATCCAATCTTTCTACCAATCGAACATCGTGAACATTATAATCGATGAACTTTTGATAGTTTAGTCGATACAACTCATGTAGGTTTTGGTATTCGTCATATGAAATCTTCTTCTCACCAATCTCAAAATTGGCAATGCTATTGAGTTTATATGATGACTGAGAAGCACCATCAGGTGCAAACTTACGATACAACTCGACATAATCTAGAATAGATATACCAAGCATCTCATATGCAAAATTGTCACGACCAAACAATGATACTGTTCTTGAACTAATCCGGCTCCAGGGCGAGAGACGCAGTGCTTCTTTTTCGCCCAATAGTTTACCAATACGATTGATCAAATATGGAAAATCGAAAAACTTGATATTCCATCCAGTAACAACATCAGGATAATCCTCTGTCCAATAAGACAGAAACTTTTTAATCAGATCATATTCATTCTTACAACGAACATAGTTTATGCCCTCGGCTGAGCTATATTCGCCGCAACCAAAGACATAATAATCTTCGTTCTTTTTGATGGTGATAGCAGTTATTTCTTCAATTGCTTGTGTTGGTTCCGGAAATCCATTCTCAGAACCGACCTCCAAATCAATTATTGCAATCTTCAGCAGAGATGTATCCCAGTCTATGTCATCAGGAAAAGCTTCTGCGATATATGCATATTCATACTTGGTGTTACCATAAATCGCGAAACCAGAAACATCCTTGTAATTGTCCACAAACTGGCGGCAATCTCGTATACCACCAGGGTGAACCACATCAACATATTCACCAAAAAGAGTCGTATACTTCGTGGGCTTCTTTGAAGGAACGAATAGTTCTGGTTGAAATGCTATCTTTGATTGTACGCTTTTACCTGCCTGCACTCCTCTAAACAAAATGTTATCGCCAATACATTGTACATTGGTATAAAAATCCATCATTTCTCCTTACAGGATGAGCGATTTAGAAGGTGCAATGATTCCACCAAAGATCGAATTATATTGATTCAACATCTCGTTTACAGGCTTAGCAACATATACAACATGATCTGAAGAAACCTCAATAGGCTCATTCTCAGCATAAGGAATCCATGGAGCCAATCCGATAGATGCTTGTGCTTGCTGCGATCTAGAAGGCATTATAGCTATCATTACAACATTTTTCAATAGATACTTAGGTGGCGTATACTGACGAACCTCAACATCAGCCAAAAGCTCTTCGCCGGTGATCAGCTTTACAATCTTTACATTCTTACTCATTAGGTGATCTCCACCATGTAATCATATACCTTACGAGGCACCCATCGATATGGAATTAGCATCTCACGATTGTGAAACTCTTCCATATCAATCGTAGGATCGGGTTCATATGACCACAACACCCACCTACCATCATACTTACGCTGCGAGAATTCAACTTGTCTCATGATTATCTCCTATTATGTCCAAAGGCTTTTACGGATTTTGATTAAACGAAGAAGCATCTCCTCTTCTTCTTTTGCATATGCTTCTTCTATTTCGTGAAGATTTTTAATTAGCATTCGCTCTTTTTGTTTTTCATCTTCGGAACGATTATTATGATGTTCAAGAATGTCACGACCGTTTTCACGATTTAAATCGCAATATGCAGACCAACCAGATACGTCTATAGGATCTGGTCGTTTTAGATATACTTCTTTCCACCATTTATACAGTTCTAGGATTTCTTTGGCTTCTGTTGCTTGACCTTCCACTTCCATTTCCCATTCGAGATATGCAACACCATGCTGAGGTGAACGATACTTGGCAAATAACCCTCTTACATCCTTTCCTGGAGTGAAAACGATGTTCATCCATGCTTTTTCGCATTCAACAAAATTGACCAATTCGTTGAACAAACCATACAGGATTCTTTTATCAAAGTCGTAATAGTTTGGTTCCAATCCTGTTTCAAGAATATTATATCTATGAGTCGTGCGATACTTTATATAATAAACAGGATTACTCCATAAAACCCTGTAGAGGGTTTCATATAGATTCATGAAGTAATCTTTTACGGTAACAGTAAAGAAGTATTGCACAGGTTGTTCACTTTTTTGCTTTTCTTCTTTTTCTTTCCAATTTTTTATTATTTGAAGTTGTTCTTTTGGGTTTACTTTTAGCAATTTTGCTTTCATTGTATTTCTCCAAAGACGGGTCATGATATGTGGACAGCCACATACCGCGAGCCTCATCGAACTGAGCAGAGGTTATTATAGTACAGCCATACTTGGAAGTCAATAGTTTTTCAATCATCTTGGCGCCAAGTTTGGTGAAACTTGATGTTGTTTGTGTCATGAATACTTCAAAATGGCTTTATGTAGGGCTGATAAACTGTTCTGTATAGGAAACACTTTCATCAATTTATCAACATTCAACACACAGTTGGATCTCGGTGCCTTCACTGCAGCCATAAATGCTTCTTCTGTAAACCATTCTTTTTTCAAACCCATCATATCCGCAACTTGCTTCGTTGTTACTGCACCAGGATTACAAACATTATAGATACCGAACTGAGGTCTCTCGGTCGCAAAATGAATAGCAACATTTGCGACATCATCAATATAACTAACACTGTTTTTATAATCAATCAATTTCGGATAACGAATGTATTTGGTCAGAAGATTTTTGTTGTTCTCTGTGTTGCCAAATGGCATACGAATACGAAGAAGATATGACTTATTCATATAAGGCATCAACAATCTCTGTGCCAATGCTTTTGAACCACTGTAGAAGCTACCATTATCGAAATCAAAGTTTGATTCATCTTCCTCAGTATAATCCTTAGTGTATCCAGTATACACACAACCACTAGATATATGGACAATGGGAATATTTGGGTGTGCGCGTTCCAGTTTTAATGGCCATGACACATTACCATCAATAGTTTTTTCTTTATTGGATTCACATGCATCAACATTGGGTGATCCTGTATATCCAGCTGCATTGATGATAACATTTGTATGAATTGGAACATAGTTGCTGTGTGAGGTCCAAGTAAACTTGATTTCTTTCTCAATCAGTTTCTTGATAACTTCTGTTCCGATGTATCCGTGACCTATTACCGTAATCATTTTTTACCTCATGATATATTGTTTCATCTAAACCATTTGATAAACTATATTTTGGAGACCAACCAAGTTCATTTTTGATCTTACTGATATCAGTAGAATATCTTACATCATGACCAAGTCGATCACTCACATGTTCAATCAAAGAACGATCAGCATTCATCTTTTGAACAATCATGTTCACCAAATCAATATTTTTTGTTTCATTCTCTCCACCAATACAATATCTAGTATTTACTGCACCAGCATGAAATACACGATGTATGGCTGTAACAGAGTCTTTTACATAGATCCAATCACGAATCTGTTGACCATTACCATATACAGGTATACTCTTATTCCGTAATATACGATTTATAGTCAATGGAATGAGCTTTTCCGGATGCTGCCAAGGTCCATAGTTATTTGATGAATTGATGATTATATAAGGCAAATCATATGTGTTTCCATATGCCATAACAAAATGCTCAGCAGAAGCCTTACTGGCAGAATATGGATTCCTTGGTTCTATCTTTGATTCTTCATTGAACTTGTTAGGTTCGATCACTTCACCAAATACTTCGTCTGTAGATATATGCAAAAACTTCTGCACTTTATTCTTTACAGATTGTTCCAATAGGTTTATTGTTCCTATGATATTAGAATCAACAAATGGTTTACAATCTTGTATTGATCGATCAACATGACTTTCTGCAGCAAAGTGTATTACATGAGAAAACTCATGTCTAGAAAACAACAATTCAACAGACTGTTTATCAGCAATGTCTATACAATGATTTTCTATTCCCATTGTGTAAATCAATTCTTTAGGATTACTCGCGTATGTTAGTTTATCGGCAATAACTATATCAAGTTTATCAACTTGCAATATATGTTTGATGTAGTTGAGGCCAATAAAACCAGCACCACCAGTAATGAGAACCTGCTTCATTTATATGCTACCATTTTCAATACACAGCCTCTTGCAGGCTCGGGGTTTCTTAAATCTGGAACACGCATTATATTTGAAAATCCAGCTCTAGTCAAGTATTTTCTCAACTTATCCTCATTGAAGCCATTTATATGACCCATACCAGGAATCTTGCGATCTGTTTCATGCAGCCATCCAGCATAGATTACTTCCATGGCGTCTTCGAAAGGATCATTGTTTTTGTTTAACCAATCAACATTTGCCATAAGATGCCAATCTTTTTTGTATATCCTCTCGGCAATCCATTCAATATCTGGTGTTGTTATCTCTAGACAACCACCAGGTTTTAGAATGCGTTGAATCTCTTTGAGAACTCCATCAACAATAAACTTCGACAAATGTTCAATGACATCACCAAAATATATCTTGGTTGCTACATTGGTTTCAAAAGGATAAGGTACTTTCGATAAGTCATGTTGAACATTAACATGAGGCCATGGATTTACATCCACGCGGACTGTTGCATCAGGTTTAGGCCATGGTCCACTTCCGAGATCTATAATCATATTATACTCCTGTCACGTATACAGAACTTGCTGTTTGGTTATCGCTTCTTTTTTCTATCAAATCGATTATCTTAGGATCATTTTCTTGATCCTTGTATGGAACAAACTTTGCACGAAACCTATTTCTAGTGTTTTCGTCAACATCTGTCAAATAATAAACTGCTAAACTTTTTCTCATCTCACCCACTGGACACTTCAAAGGTTCTGGTAAGCCATGCCAGGAGTTTTGTGCCGTATCAAATATAACAGCTCGATTGAACAATGGAGCAATCTTTTTTTCGCATTGCTTTGGTTTATTATTTTCATGATTGTGTGACCAAAACTCTATATCACCACCCCATTCTGATTTCCAATTTTCGTTCAAATAAACGATCAAATTCAATTTTCT
>Ga0169931_10012801_pt1 | contig 11571 bp, 9 predicted proteins | sample Kivu_15m_20L_FD_129675 | JGI IMG/M metagenome (GOLD analysis project Ga0169931, IMG submission 129675) | Freshwater microbial communities from Lake Kivu, Western Province, Rwanda to study Microbial Dark Matter (Phase II) - Kivu_15m_20L... | ecosystem: Environmental > Aquatic > Freshwater > Lake ... | reverse complement strand
CGTCGGTCGGGGTGTCCGTCGGTCGGGGTGTCCGTCGGTCGGGGTGTCCGTCGGTCGGGGTGTCCGTCGGTCGGGGTGTCCGTCGGTCGGGGTGTCCGTCGGTCGGGGTGCCCGTCGGTCGGGGTGCCCGTCGGTCGGGCAACCGACCGACGGGCACGACTGAGTAGGGTCGCCCCCATGAGTTCTCCCACGTGGTTCGCCAACGGATTCTCGGGTCGGGTCGCCGTCGTCACCGGCGGCGGGTCGGGTATGGGCCGCGAGTTGGTTCTGCAGTTGACGGCGGCTGGTTGCGACGTCGCGACCTGCGACGTGATCGAGGACAACCTCCTCGAGACCGCCGCGTCGTGCGCCTCGGCCCCGGGACGGGTTCTCACCCACGTGGCCGACGTCTCGCAGGAGTCCGACGTGATCGCCTTCCGGGATGCAGTGGCCGCGTGGCGTCCCGCGGTGCACCTGTTGATCAACAACGCCGGAATCGGTGGCGGGGGAAGCATCGTCGAGGACGACCGGGCCGACTGGGAGAAGACCTTCGGTGTGTGCTGGGGCGGCGTCTACCTGGGCACCCGCGCCTTCCTTCCTTTGCTGCTGGCCGCCGATTGCGGTCACGTCGTGAACACCAGTTCCGTCAACGGCTTCTGGGCGTCGCTCGGTCCGGGCATTCCCCACACCGCGTACAGCGCGGCGAAGTTCGCCGTGAAGGGATTCACCGAGGCGCTGATCACCGACTTCCGCATCAATGCGCCGACCTTGCGGGCATCGGTGGTGATGCCCGGTCACATCGGAACCTCGATCGCCATCAATTCTCGTCGACTCCTCGGGCACGATCCGAAGGAGATGACCGAGGACCAGGTGGCTCAGGTGCGAACCCGCATGGCTCGAGCGGGACTGGATCTGAGCGGGGCCAGCGACGAGGACATCCGGGTCGGCATCCAAGCCCAGGGTGAGGCTTTCCGTGACAACGCCCCGACCTCGGCGGCCGAGGCGGCGTCGATCATCCTGGAAGCGGTACGGCGAGGTGACTGGCGAATCCTCGTGGGCACCGACGCCGAAATCCTTGACGAGATGGTCCGGGAGCATCCGACCGCGGCCTACGAGCCGGGGTTCATGGATCGTGTGCACGCCCGAGGAGCTCTCCGCTTCACCTCCGAGTGACGCACGTTCGTGACGCACTTTCGTGACGTTCATCTCGTGACCCGATTCAGCCGGTGACCCGATTCAGCCGGTGAGTCGGTTGAATGTTCGTGGAGCATGATGCCGTGACCGACCCCCGATCGACCCCGCCGCAATCCTGGAACCAATCGCAGATCGTGGGGGTTCTCCGGGAGATCAAGCCGCACGAGCGACGAGTGAGCCTCACCCCGCAAGGAGCGTCCGCTCTCGTGGCCGACGGCCGTCGGGTGGTCGTCGAGACCGGCGCCGGAATCGGATCGGGTTTCCGCGACGACGAGTACGAGCGCGCCGGAGCAGAGATCGCACCCACCGCCGACGCCGTGTTCGAGAGCGCCACGTTGCTGCTCCACGTGAAAGAACCTCAACCCTCCGAGTTCGGGAAGTTTCGCGCGCATCACACGCTCTTCACGTATCTGCATCTCGCGGCCGCGCCCGAGGTCGCCGATGCTCTGTGCTCCGCGGGTTGTCGGGCCATTGCCTACGAGTCGGTGGAGATCGATCGCCAATTGCCGTTGCTCGCCCCCATGAGCATGGTGGCTGGACGACTCGCCACACAGATCGCCGCGTCGTATCTCGAGGCGCGCAACGGTGGGCGTGGAATGTTGATGGGCGGACTCCCCGGTGTCGAACCGACCACCGTCGTGGTGATCGGCGCCGGCGTCTCCGGCCGTCACGCCGCCGAGGTGGCCGCCGGGATGGGTGCCGAGGTGATCGTGGTCGACCTCGATCTGGCGCGGGCCGAGGCCGTGGCGCGCGATTGCGGTCCTCTGGCGCGCGCCGTCGAATCCCGACCCGGGGTGGTCGATGATCTGGCACCGACCGCCGAAGTCATCATCGGGGCGGTGCTGGCTCCCGGACACAAGGCGCCGATCGTCGTGACGAGCCGAACCCTCGAACTCATGCCCGAGGGTTCGGTCGTGGTCGACATCGCGATCGACCAGGGCGGATGCGTCGAGGGTGTGGAGGCCACGACGCACAGTGACCCGGTGCGTTCGATGGGCCACGTGCGGGTGTCGGCCACGCCCAACATGCCGGCGGCCGTTCCCCGTTCGTCGACGGCCGCCCTCACGGCCGCGACGCTTCCCTACGTGAGGTCGTTGGCGGCTGGCTGGTCGACCGCCACGCGGCAGCATCCCGAGTTGGTGGGTGCGGTCAACGTGGAATCGGGGCGGATCGTGCACCCGGCCGTCGCCGACGAACTCCCGCGACGCTGACCCGCGGGGTCGGTCGACCCCCGGCACTCAGTACGACGGGCAGAGCGGCGGGTCGTCGTCGGAGTGCTGGGCGCGGCGGTGTCCGCAGGAGTCGCAGATCTCGTCGTCATCGTCGTCGCCGGAGCCTTCCCGCGATTCGATGTCGGCCAAGCGACGCTCGAGATCGTGCATGTCGCGATCGGCGGCTCGTCGCGCCTTCTTCTTGCCGTGGCGATAGGCCAGATAGGCGCCGAACAGCCCCATCAGCGCATCCGTCCAGTGAGGTTCATTTTCGTGGTTTCCATGCAACTCCAACGACGGATCGCGACCGAAATGTGACGTGACCCAGTCGGCGTCCGCTTTCGACCCGGTCGCCGTGGAGTGCGAGACTGACGTCATGTCATCGACCGTCGTTACCGATCCCCAACTGAGCCGAGTCGAAGCCGCCCTGGACGCACTCCTCGACACCGTCGATCCCAAGAAGGTGGACAACATCGTGTTTCGCGGTGCCCGCTTCGATCGCGGACTCGCGTGGGTGCATTTTCCCGAGGGACACGGTGGTCTCGGAGTGCGTCCCGAACTCAACCGGGTCGTCGAGGAGCGCCTCCGTCGAGCCGGTGCCCAACCGCAGGATCCCTCGACGTTCTTCATCGCCCTGGCCGGGCCCACCATCGTCACGCACGGTTCCGACGAGGCCAAGCAGCGTTTCCTGCGGCCGATGTTCACCGGTGAGGAACGCTGGTGTCAGCTCTTCAGCGAACCGGGAGCCGGAAGCGACTTCGCCGGATTGGGAACCCGTGCCGTCCGCGACGGCGACGAGTGGGTGGTGAACGGCCAGAAGGTCTGGAACACCCTGGCTCACCTCGGCGACTGGGGGATGCTGGTGGCCCGAACCGACCCCGATCAGCCCAAGCACAAGGGACTCACCTACTTCGCGCTCGACATGCGTGCCCCGGGGGTCGAGGTGCGACCCCTCCGTCAGATCACCGGAGAAGCCGAGTTCAACGAGGTCTACATGACCGACGCCCGCGTTCCCGATGTGATGCGCATCGGCGAGGTCGGCGAGGGTTGGCGCGTGGCGCTCACCACGTTGATGAACGAGCGCACCGCGATCGGTGGCGGAGGCGGGGGCAACTCGAAGCGTCGTGGCCCCATCGACGAGGCCGTTCGCATCTTCAAGGAGCGCGAGGGGCGCAGCGCCGCGGAGCGTGACCGTCTCCTGCAGTTGTGGTGCAAGAGCGAGGCCCTGCGCCTCACCAATATGCGCGCCTCCCAAGCGGCCAAGGCCGGAAACCCGGGCCCCGAGGGTTCGATCGCCAAACTCATGCTCGCCGAATTCAACAAGAAGGTCACCGAGTTCTCGGTCGAGTTGCTCGGAGCGGCCGGAATGATCGACTTCGACTACACCTTCCGCCGACCCGAGAACCTCTCGGTCGACGGTGCCGAAGGCGGCGTCCGGCATTCTTTCCTCCGTGCCCGCGCCAATTCGATCGAAGGCGGCACGAGCGAGATCATGAGGAACATCCTCGGCGAGCAGGTTCTGGGACTGCCGGGCGAGCCGCGCGTCGACAAGGAGGTTCCGTGGGTGAAGGTGCCGCGCAACTGACGACGGTTCGTCAGGGTCGCAACACCACGGAGCGCACGAACTTCTTCATGATCTCGGACATCTCGCCGGCCGGTGGGCGGCGCGAGTCGAGTTCGATGATCGTGCGACCGTTCACCGGTACGAGAAGCATGGCCGCCACCGCCTCGACGTCGTGTTCGAGACGGATCGCGCCGCAGTCGACCGCGGAGCGGAGTCGCTCGGCCATCTTCTCCACCAGACGACGTTGATCGGCCCCGACCGAATCGGCCAGCACGGCATTGGTGGCTGCCATTCCGACCACCTCGGCTCGCTGCATGCGTCGAGGCAGGCGGTCTTCGCCGTTCGTGAGATCGACCAGCGAGTCGATGGCCGCCATGAACTCGTCGTGGGTGACGGGAGTCCGCAGACGATCGTCCAACATCGCGAGATCCTCGTCGACCGAGCGTGAGTACATCGCCATTCGCGCCGCCGCCACCAGCCCCTCGCGGCTCCCGAAGTGGTGGTACACCGATCCGGTGGGAACCCCGGTCTCGCGCATCACGACGCCGAGCCTGAATCCGGTCTCGCCCACCTTGGCCAACTGCCTGATCGTGGCCTCGATCAGGGATTCGACCGTGGCCTCCGGATTGCGCCCCTGACCTCCGTCGGATTTCGACCGTCGATCCGAACCGGTGGCGAGCACCCGGTCAGTCTACGAGTTCCACCGGGATGGGTTCTGGAGTAATTCTCCATGGGTCGAGTCGGTGTCACGGGATCACGTCACCCGAACGTCCGATGGAAACCGACGAGCCCGTCGCGTCGATCCTCGGAAGATCGTCGCGACGGGCTCGTGCAGGCCGATGGTTGTTCAGCTGCAGCCGCTGGTGCTCCCGCACGACGGGCAGGCATGGCACGAACCGGCTCGAACCATCTGCACGCCGCACTGCATGCACATCGGTGCATCCGAGTGGCGAACCCCGGGGCGGTTGAGTTCGGCCGAGATGTCGCTGACCGGTGCCGGCGGAGCGATGCCCATCTCCATCTGCGTCACCAACTCGTCGACCGACGGGATGCTCTTGGGATCGGCCGCGACTTCGCTGCCCTGGAAGGTCTCGACCGCGGACTCCTCGACGCCGGGCAGCGTGGGCTGCAGCCGCTCGTCGATGGAGAAGATGCCGAGTTCCTGACGCTCGTCGTAGGTCAAGTACTCGAGGGCCAGACGACGGAACAGGTAGTCCATGATCGAGTTCGCGAAGCGAATGTCGGGATCGTCGGTCATGCCGGCCGGTTCGAAACGCATGTTGACGAACGCTTCCACGAAGGCCCGCATCGGGACGCCGTACTGCAGGCCGTAGCTGATGCTCTTGGCGAAGGCGTCCATGATTCCCGACAGGGTGGAACCCTGCTTCGACACGGTGAGGAACACCTCACCCGGACGACCGTCCTCGTACTCGCCGATCGTGGCGAATCCCTTGCAGTCGGCCACCCGGAACTCGAAGGTACGACCACGACGGCTGCGGGGCAACTTCTGGCGCACCGGCTTGGTGATCAACTTTTCGACGATGCGCTCCACCACCTGAGTGGCCGCCGCGGGAGCGGCCGCCGACTGGTCGGCCGCCGCGTCGGTCTTGTCGTCGTCCTTCTTGGCGGTCGAGAGCGGCTGGGCGACCTTGCAGTTGTCGCGGTAGATGGCCACGGCCTTCAGACCCAACTTCCACGAGAGCATGTGGAGTTCCTCCACGTCCTCGATGGTCGCCTCCTCGGGCATGTTGACCGTCTTGGAGATCGCGCCGGACAAGAACGGCTGCACCGCTCCCATCATGCGCACGTGACCCTCGTAGTGGATGGTGTTGTCGCCCATGGAGCAGGCGAAGACCGGAACGTGCTCGGCCTTCAGGTGCGGGGCTCCGAGAATCGATTTCTCGGTGTCGATGTAGGCGATGATCTCGTCGACCTGCTGGGCGGTGAAACCCAGTTGGCTGAGGGCCATCGGAACCGTCTGGTTGACGATCAACATGTTGCCGCCACCGACGAGCTTCTTCATCTTCACGAGACCGAGATCGGGTTCGATGCCGGTGGTGTCGCAGTCCATCATGAGTCCGATGGTGCCGGTGGGCGCGAGAACCGAGGCCTGGCTGTTGCGCACGCCGTACTCCTCGCCGTCGCGAACCGCGCTCTCCCACGACTCCTGGCCGGCGCGCACCAACTCGGCCGGAGCCGCCGCCTGGTTCTCGATCTGGTAGCTCGCGTCGCGGTGCATCCGCAGCACGTTCAGCATGTAGCGCTCGTTCTCGGCGAAGCCGGCGAACGGTCCCATGCGACTCGCGGTGCGGGCGCTCACGGCGTAGGCATGTCCGGTCATCAGGCTGGTGAGCGCGGCCGCCCACGAACGACCCTCGGCCGAGTCGTACGGGAGACCGAAAGCCATGAGCAAGGCACCGAGATTGGCGTAGCCGAGGCCGAGCTGACGGAATTTGCGGCTGTTCTCGCCGATCTTCTCGGTGGGATAGTCGGCTCGACCGACCAGGATCTCCTGGGCGGTGAAGACCGTCTCGATCGTGTGCTTATAGGCGTCGATGTCGAAGTTGCCCGACTCTTCGAGGTACTTCATGAGGTTGATCGACGCCAGATTGCACGCCGAGTTGTCGATGTGCATGTACTCCGAGCACGGGTTGGAACCGTTGATCCGACCCGTGGCATGAGCGGTGTGCCACTTGTTGATGGTGGTGTCGAACTGCAGTCCGGGGTCGGCGCACTCCCACGAGGCGGTGGCGATCTGGCGCCACAAGTCGCGGGCCCTCACCGTGCGCACCGGTTCACCGTTGGTGACGGCGCGATAGTGCCAGTCGGCGTCGTTCTCGACCGCCTGCATGAAGTCGTCGGTGACGCGCACCGAGTTGTTGGCGTTCTGGTACTGGATGCTGAAAGCGTCGACACCGTCGAGGTCCATGTCGAAACCGGCGTCGCGCAGCACGCGGGCCTTCTTCTCTTCCTTGGACTTGCACCAGATGAATTCCTCGATGTCGGGATGGTCGACGTTGAGGATCACCATCTTGGCGGCGCGACGGGTCTTGCCACCGGACTTGATGGTGCCGGCCGACGCATCGGCGCCGCGCATGAAGCTCACCGGACCCGACGCGGTTCCGCCGCCGTTCAGGAATTCGACCGACGAGCGGATCTTCGAGAGGTTGATACCCGAACCCGAACCACCCTTGAAGATGACTCCTTCCTCGCGGTACCAGTTGAGGATTCCGTCCATCGTGTCGTCGACCGAAAGGATGAAGCACGCCGAAGCCTGCTGCGGGACGCCCTTGACGCCGATGTTGAACCACACCGGGCTGTTGAACGCGGCCCGCTGGGTGACGAGGATGTACTTCAGTTCGTCACGGAACGTCTCGGCCTCGGCGACGTCGACGAAGTAGCCACCCTCTTGGCCCCACTGGGTGATGGTGTCGGCGACACGATCGATCACCTGACGCAACGACGACTCACGCTCCGGGGTGCCCGGCGTGCCCCGGAAATACTTCTGGGCGACGATGTTGGTGGCGTTCAGCGACCAGGTGACCGGGAACTCGACTCCCAGTTGCTCGAAAGCGACCGAACCGTCCTTCCAGTTGGAGATTCGGGCGTCCCGACGCTCCCACACGACCTGGTCGTAGGGATGCGTGCCGGGAGTCGTGAAATGGCGGTGGATCCCGATGGCGAGACGGTCGGGTGCGAGGGACATATCGGTGATCCTTTTCTGTATGTGTCGGAGATGTCTTCTGGACGCCGGGTGTGCGTCCGCTGGGTCGGTCGAAAGACCGCTTTCGGCCACTCGGCCGGCTCGTTCGAACGCTCCGGCACCGTTGCCGAGGCGTTCGACCGACCCGGCCGAACGGATGTTTGGGACCCACAAGATGTGGTGCCTGCGGCCCCCTACCGCGTGTGTCACCACAAGTGGTTGTGAGATTACAGCAGTGTAACTACCCCCGTGTCAACGATCCTCGGGTCGTCCCTGCACACAGGTCACAGACGGCCAGGGATTGGTCGAGGCGACGGTGCGATGCCGCAGGTTCGGGTTGGCCGGAGCCGTCCCAATCTGCCCTACCACGACGACCGGAGGCCGCCGGCGAACAACTCGCCACAGCACCGCACCGTCATCCTCATGGACCGTCACGGTACGGGCGGAGCCCTGTGGGAAGGAAGTGGACAACCGTGTGAATTACCGGAAAGTTTCGTGGAAAACCCTGTGGAGGAACCTGTGGATCGCGACGATCCGTTTCAGACGAGTGCCACCACGTCCACCGGAATGCCGTTCAGTACCGATGTGCCCGACAGTGGATCCATCGCCGACTCGTCGGTGAGCACGTTCGAGTTCACGCCCGACAGACGACTCGCCACGCCCAGACGAACACCTTCCACGTCGTGACCCCAACCATGGGGCAGGCTCACGACTCCGGGTCGAACCGCGTCGGTGACCTCGACCTCCACGTCGACCCGACCCACTCGCGAGGTCACTCGCGCGCGACCGCCATCGACGACGCCAGTTCGCCGCGCGTCGTTCGGATGCATCTGCAGCGTGCATCGCATCGCACCCTTCACCAACACGTCGACGTTGTGCATCCAAGAGTTGTTCGACTTGAGATGACGACGACCCACCAGAACGAGATCGCGACGAGCCAACGTGTCGATCGCCGAACGAAGTCGATCGACGTCGGCCAACAGTTCCGGCGGAGCGAGTTCGACACGACCGGACTTGGTGCGAAGGGCATCCGGCAGTCTCGACTGCAACTCTCCGAAGTCGACTCCGTGCGGATTCTCGATCAACACGTCGAGGCTGGCTCCACCGGGCCGCTCACCGAATCCGGCGCCGTAGGGGCCGGTCTGCAGCATGAAGTCGAGCAGGCGCGCCGGACCTCTGCGTCCACTCCGCGACAAGGCGTCCATGATCTCGTCGGCTTCGCGACCATGGATCGGTGAGGTCGGATCCTTCACGGAGTGCGCCACGAGACCGGCGATGTTGGCGTCGTCGGCCGCGGCCGGATCGGCATCCGGTCCGAATCCGCCGGCGATCATCGCCAGCTTGGCCATGATCTCCCACTCGTCGGGACGACCATCGGGCACCGGCAACACCGCCGGGCTGTAGTTGGCCACGTTGCGCACCGCGAACTGCAGCAACAACACGTCGTAGTGGTCCTTCTCCAACTGCGACGGCGGCGGCAGGATCACGTCGGCGTGTCGCGTCGTCTCGTTGAGATAGATGTCGACGCTGACCATAAAGTCGAGCCGCGACAACGCGTCGTCGAGCCGCGACGAATTCGGTGTCGAGAGCACGGGATTGCCTGCGACCGTCACGAGGGCCCGGATGCGCTCGTCGCCGGCGTCGGTGATCTCCTCGGCGAGTGCGGCGACCGGATACTCCCCCATCACCTCGGGATGACCACTGACCACCGTTCGGCCGCCCCCGCGTCCGATGCGAAAACCCGATCCCTGGCCCGGCTTGCCCCGGGTGGTCGGTCCTCCGGTCGCGGGCACGGCGAACATCACGCCACCAGGTCGGTCGAGATTGCCCGTCAAGGTGTTCACCACGTCGACGAGCCACGATGCCGTGGTTCCGAACTCGGTCGTCGTGGTGCCGATACGGCCGTACACGGCCGCCGAAGGGGCGGCCGCCAGTTCCCGGGCCAACGCCCGAACCACCTCGGGATCGACGCCCGTGGCCTCACTGGTCGCTTCGGGTGTGAACGATTCGCACGCCCGTCGGATCTCGCCCAGTCCCGCCAACAACGGCGACATCCGGTCGCCCGGATCGACCAGTCCCTCATCGAACAGGACGTGCACGAGCGACATCAGCAGCAAGGCGTCGGAACCCGGTCGCACGGCGATCCACTGATCGGCTTCCTCGGCGGTTCGCGACCGGCGCGGATCGATGACCACCACCCGTCCGCCCCGGGACCGGATCGCCTCGATCCGACCCGGGAAATCGGGGGCGGTGCACATGCTGCCGTTGGATGCGTAGGGGTTGGCACCCAACATCACGAGCAGATCGGTGCGATCGAGATCCGGCACGGCCACCGACACCCCGGTACCAAACATGTAACCCGCGGCGACCTGTTTGGGCATCTGGTCGACGGTCGATGCACTGAACCGTCGACGGGTCCCGAGGGCCTGCAACAGCAAGCGGTTGTACAGCATGAGCGAGAGACTGTGCGCACCCGGATTTCCGAGATACACGCCCACCGCCTCGCGCCCATGGGTCGCCATGATCTCTCCGAGACGGCCGGCGATCTCGTCCCACGCCTCCGGCCAGGTGACCTCCACGTGTCGACCATCCCGTTTCACGAGCGGACTCCGCAGTCGGTCCGGGTCGTCGTGGAGTTGCTTCAACGTCGAGCCCTTCGGGCAGATGTACCCGTGCGAGAACACGTCGTCGCGATCGCCTCGGATACGTGTCACCCGCTCGCCGTCGCCGTCGCGCTTCAACGTGATCTCGAGGCCGCAACCCGCTTCGCACAACGGACAGGTTCGGAAGGCGGTGCGGGTCTCGGACATGCGGCGACTCTACGGCGTCGTCGCCGTCCGTCAGGACGAAACGGGAGCCTTGTCGAGCAGGGCCACCTCGCGACGAAAATCCTCGGCGGCATCGAAGTTCTTGTAGACGCTGGCGAAACGCAGATAGGCGACGTCGTCGAGAGAACGGAGCCGTTCGAGCACCGCAATTCCGACCCGGGTGCTCGGCACGTCACCTCCCCCGGAGAGCCGCAACTCTTCCTCGACCGACTCGGCCAACGATGCGGCGTCATCGGACGTGATGGGACGGCCTTTGGCCGCGGCCATGACTCCGGCGACGACCTTGGTGCGATCGAAGGCCTCCCGTCCACCTCGCGTCTTCACGACCACCAGGGGAACCTCCTCGACACGTTCGTAGGTGGTGAACCGATGTCCGCAATCGGGACATTCGCGCCGACGACGGATCGAGGAACCCTCGTCGGCGGTGCGCGAATCGATCACCTTGGTGTCGTCGCTCGGGCAAACCACGCAATGCACGCTCCGAAGAGTACCGAAGCCTCGCTCCGTGCGCCTCTCGCCCCACCGTTCGAGACCGCCGCTCGACAAGGCCGCTCGACGAGGCCGCTCGAACGACCGGCGCGATCACTCGACCGGGAGCAGAAGGGGCTGGCCGACGTCGATCGATGCCGAACCGTTGAGGTCGATGAGTTCGTCGACGTACGAGCGGACGCTCCCGTCGGTGAGCGACGAGGCGATCGACCAGAGCGTGTCGCCGGGCTGCACGACGTAGTACCCGTCGTACACCACGAACGCCGCCCTGGCATCGATCCCTCCGGATTGAACGGTCCCCGCGTCGACCCCCGACGAGGTCGAGGCGGAGACCGGCGTCACCGTGGAGACGGGGGCAGGTCCGTCTCCACGGCTCGCCATGGCGCGCAGGCCGAGGCAGGCGGCCAGCACGACACCACAGGCCACGAGGCCCACCACCACGCGACGACGCAGGTAGACCTCATGGGGCAACGACAGGTGAGGCAGCGACGAGTGAGGCAACGACGAGTGGGTCGCGGTTCGCGAGCGCTGTTCGCGGCGGATCTCGACGACGAAGTGGGGATCTAGGGCGATGGCCATGTCGGGGTTCCTCTTCTGCTTCTG
>Ga0169931_10012799_pt1 | contig 11571 bp, 10 predicted proteins | sample Kivu_15m_20L_FD_129675 | JGI IMG/M metagenome (GOLD analysis project Ga0169931, IMG submission 129675) | Freshwater microbial communities from Lake Kivu, Western Province, Rwanda to study Microbial Dark Matter (Phase II) - Kivu_15m_20L... | ecosystem: Environmental > Aquatic > Freshwater > Lake... | reverse complement strand
CTTGCCGAAAAGCCGATCCGCCGTTTCCTTCATGAACATCAGATTGCGCGGTTCCGCACCAATGCCACCCAGAATGCCGAAAATGGTTTGGGTAAACAGCGGAGGCTCAACAATCTTGCGGTCCAGCATATGGGCCAGATTGTATAAATGCCCGACATCGTAACATTCAAATTCAAAGCGTGTTCCATGCGCCTTGCCGAGCCGTTCCACGACCTGTTCGATATCCTGGAAGGTATTGCGGAAGATGTAATTGGTGGTGCCTTCCAGATAGGGCTTCTCCCAATCATATTTGAACTTCTTCACCCGTGCTGCCGATGGCGCGATATTGAAATTCATGGAGCCCATATTCAGGCTGCACATTTCGGGCTTCGCGAGCAATGGCGCGGCCAGCCTTTCATCCAAAGTCATGCCAAGCCCGCCGCCGGTGGTGATATTGATCACCGCATCGGTGGATTGCTTGATGACGGGCAGGAATTGCATGAAGACCTTGGGGTCAGGCGTAGGTTGGCCATTTTGCGGGTCGCGCGCATGCAAATGGATGATGGAAGCGCCCGCTTCCGCCGCCGCGATGGATTGTTCTGCAATCTCCTTCGGCGCGATCGGCAGGTAATCCGACATGGAAGGCGTGTGGATGGCACCGGTGACGGCGCAGGTAATGATGACCTTGGTCATGGCTTTCCCCTTGTTTGGCTTCTGGCTGATCCTGCCGCGCGCAGCGCCGAAACGGAAGGGGGTTATTCGTGCGGCAGCGCATTCGTCCATTCCCGGGAAAGGCAGGATTTCCCCCGCGCAGCCAGGATGCTAGCCTGACCCGAGTATAGGCATGAGGGTTGGATGCGGATTTTGATTTTGGGTGCGGGGGCCGTGGGCGGTTATTTTGGCGGGCGTTTGCACCAAGCGGGGCTTGACCCCTGCTTTCTGGTACGCCCCAAACGCGCCGCAGCGCTCGCCCGTGATGGATTGCGAATTTCAAGCGGCCTTGGTGATTATAAGGCGACAGTGACGACCATCACGCCTGATGCGCTGCAACCCGGTTGGGATGTGCTGCTACTGACCTGTAAGGCCTATGATTTGGCCGATGCGATTGAGACCATTCGCCCCGCCATGGACGCGCGGACCGCCATACTGCCCGTGCTTAACGGCATCAGCCATGTTGAGACGCTGCGACGCGCCTTCGGCGCTGAGCGCGTTTTAGGTGGGATTGCAAAGATTCAAGCAAGCCTGGCGCCCGATGGCACGATCCGGCATTTGAATGATTGGCGCTGGCTGACCTTTGGCGAAATCACAGGCGGCATGAGCGCGCGGGTTGAGGCCATAGCCGCAGCCTTCAGCGCGGCGCCTGGCATGGTACCAACCGCAGTGCCCAACATCATGGCGCAGATGTGGGAAAAGCTTGTGCATCTTGGGACCAGCGCCATCTGTACCGCGCTGATGCGCGCCAATGTGGGCGAGATCGCGCGCGCGCCGGGCGGTATTGCCTTCATGCATGGCGTGCTGGAAGCCAATGCAGCCATCGCGGCCGCCGAAGGCCTGCCGGTGAGCGAAGCTTTTATGCAGCAATACCGCACCGTCTTTAGTGATGATGGCAGCACTTATACTGCTTCCATGCTGCGCGATTTGGAAGCCGGCGGGCGGATTGAGGCCGATCATATTCTCGGCTTTTTGTTGCAAGCTTCGCGACATCATGGGCTGCCCAGCGCCTTGCATGAAGCAGCCTTCCTGCACACCAAAGCCTATGAGCAACGGCGCAAGGCAGCGCGCTTGCCTAAATCAACATGAAGTTGCGGAGGATACCATGCGTTTGAAGCACAAGATTGCAGTTATCACCGGCGCCGGTTCCGGCATTGGCCGCGCGACTGCTGTCCTATTCGCGAAGGAAGGTGCCAAGCTTGCATTGGTGGATCGCGATTCGGCAGCGGTCGAGGAGACCGCCAGACTCATTGGTGGCGCATTGACGCGTGTTTCCGATGTCGGTGCCTCAGGGACTGCTGATGAGGATGCGGCGGCGATACTCCAGCATTATGGGCGCATCGACATCCTGTTTGCGGCTGCTGGGTTTTCTACGGGTGGCACGGTGCTGGACACGAAGCCCGAGGATTGGGATGCAGTGTTTCGCGTGCATGTCGGCGGCACCTGGCTTTGGGCGCGCGCTGTCATCCCGGCCATGAAGCGCCAAGGTGGGGGTGCTATCATCACCACCGGATCGCAACTCGCCATCGCGGGCGGGGTCGGCAATAGCGCCTATATCGCCGCCAAGGGCGCGATATTGAGCCTAACGCGCGTCATGGCGCTTGATTTCGTGGCCGACAATATTCGCGTGAATGCGATTGTACCGGGTGCCATTGACACTCCCTTGCTTGCACGCAGCATGGGCCGGCGCGTTGATCCGGAAGCGGCGCGCGCAGCATCTCGTGCCCGGCATGCCATGGGGCGTTTTGGCAGGCCGGAAGAAGTGGCCGATGGTGTGCTTTATCTGGCGAGTGATACTGCAAGTTTCACCACAGGCATTGCCCTGCCGGTGGATGGTGGGTGGCTCGCGAAATGATTCGCAATTGAAAGCGGCGGGCACGACACTATTTTGAATTCATGCCGATAAAGCAACGCCTCACCCCACATCTTGCGCGCCTAGAAGCGGAGGCGATTGGTATTCTGCGCGAAGGTGCGGCGGCCTTCCGCCGACCTGTGCTGCTCTATTCCATTGGCAAGGATAGCAGCGTTCTGCTGCATCTTGCGATGAGGGCCTTCTTTCCAGGCAAGCCACCCTTCCCGCTGCTGCACATTGATACGACCTGGAAGTTCAGGGAAATGATCCGCTTCCGTGACAATATCGCGCAACAGCTTGGGCTGGAATTGTTGGTTCATACCAATCGGGAAGGCTTGGCGCGTGGCATCAACCCCATTGCGTCAGGATCGGCGCTCCACACGCAGGTGATGAAGACTGAAGCGCTGCGCCAGGCTCTCGACAAATACGGTTTTGATGCCGCCTTTGGTGGTGCGCGCCGCGATGAGGAAATGTCCCGTGCGAAGGAACGCATTTTTTCTTTCCGCGGTCCGGGACATGTCTGGGATCCGCGCGCGCAACGACCTGAATTATGGTCCTTATTCAATACGCGAATTAGCCAAGGGGAAAGCATGCGCATCTTTCCCCTGGCGAATTGGACTGAATATGATGTGTGGGATTACATCGCGGCAGCGGGTATTGCGGTTGTGCCGCTTTACTTTGCAGCACCGCGCTCTGTGGTGCGCCGCGCTGGTACCTGGATCATGCTGGATGATGAACGGCTACCGCTTAAGCCCGGTGAGGCAGCGGAGAAGAAAATGGTCCGCTTCCGGACCCTTGGCTGCTACCCGCTTTCTGGTGCGATTGAAAGCACTGCCGCCAACTTGGCGGAAATCATCGCGGAAATGCGCACGGCGCGCAGCAGTGAACGCGAAGGGCGATTGATTGACACCGACACGGAAGCTTCAATGGAACGCAAGAAGCGGGAGGGCTATTTCTGATGCCAGAACGCGACCTATTACGCTTCATCACCTGCGGTTCGGTGGATGACGGCAAATCCACCCTGATCGGCAGGCTATTGCATGAATGCGGGCTGATTTTTCACGATACGCTGGCAGCGCTTAGCCGTGATAGTCGTCGCCACGGTACGACCGGCGAGGAGATTGATTTTGCCCTGCTGCTTGATGGGCTTGAAGCCGAGCGCCAGCAGGGCATTACCATTGATGTCGCCTATCGCTATTTTGCCACGCCACGCCGCAGCTTCATTGTCGCAGATACGCCAGGCCATGAACAGTATACACGCAATATGGCGACCGGCGCTTCAACCGCATCGCTTGCCATCATCCTGATTGATGCCTCCAAAGGTTTGCTGCCGCAAAGCAAGCGCCATTCACTGATCTGTTCGCTGCTTGGCATTCGACACATTGTGCTTGCGGTCAATAAGATGGATTTGATCGGCTTTGACGCCACCTGCTATACTGCCATTATCGATGCCCACAGGGATTTTGCCACCAAACTCGATTTCACTGATGTCACGGCGATCCCGCTCAGCGCGCGCATGGGGGATAACGTCACGCGTGCGTCAAATAATATGCCATGGTACCAAGGGCCAAGCCTGCTTCAGTATCTTGAAGAGGTTGATGTGCTATCGGATGAGACCGCCAGACCCTTCCGCTTTCCGGTGCAATGGGTCAATCGACCCGACGCCAGTTTCAGGGGCTTCGCTGGCAACATTGCCGCAGGGTGCATTTCGGTAGGTCAATCTATTCGATTGGCAGGCAGTAGCCGCGGCGCTCAGATACAGCGCATTGTCACCGCTGATGGTGATCTTCCGGAAGCCTTCGCTGGCCAGGCGGTGACGCTGACGCTTGACACTGAAATTGACATCGCCCGAGGAGATATGCTGGTCGCACCCGAGGCACCGCCCGAGACTGCTGACCAATTCGCGGCCGACATCATCTGGATGGGGAATGAACCGATGCTACCGGGCCGTGATTACCTGCTCCGAATCGGTCAGGATTGGACGCAGGCGCGTATCACCTCTCTCAGGCATGGCATTGACATAAACACTGGCAATCATGTGGCGGCACGTATGTTTCAGATGAATGATCTTGGGCTTTGCCATGTTGCGACACTGAAGCCGATCACTTTCGACGAATACAACGAAATTCGTGCAACCGGGGCCTTCATTCTGGTGGATCGCTTCACGCATGAAACCGTCGCGGCCGGTATGATCCGCCATGCGCTGCCTCGCGCCAGCAATATTCATCGCGCCAATTTTTCCATAAACAAGGCTCTGCGTGCCGAACGCAATGGGCAGCGTCCGCTATTACTTTGGTTCACGGGGCTTTCGGGGTCGGGCAAATCCACCATTGCCAATCTGGTGGAACAAGCCCTGTTCGCGGCGGGGCGGCATTGCTACAGCCTGGATGGAGACAATCTCCGCCACGGGCTCTGCCGAGACCTTGGTTTCACCGCTCCGGATCGCGTGGAGAACATTCGCCGCGCCGGAGAGGTGGCGAGGCTCATGATGGATGCCGGGTTGATCGTGCTTGCATCCTTCATCTCACCCTTCAAGGCAGATCGGCAAATGCTGCGGGAATTGGTAGGCGCCCAGGATTTTCTCGAGATCCATGTTGATGCATCACTTGAAACCTGCATTGCACGCGACCCAAAAGGGCTTTACGCCAAGGCGAAAGCGGGGCTCATTCCAAACTTCACCGGCATCGGCAGCCCTTATGAGGCGCCGGAACGTCCCGATATCCATCTGAGCACGGGCGATTGTACTGCCGCAGAATGCGCTGAGAAAGTGCTGCAATCGCTACGCGGCAGAGCTATCGCCTGCTGAGAGGCTTTACAACATGAGCTTCATGCCTTCATGGCTCGCGATAAACCCAAGGCTCTCATAAAAGCGCAGCGCTTCGGGCCTGGTCTTGTCGGTGGTGAGTTGCACCAGCCCGCAGTCACGCGCGCGACATTCGGCAATGGCCCAGGCGAACATCTGCCGGCCAAGCCCATCACCGCGCCGGTCGGCCGCGATGCGCACGCCTTCAATCTGCCCGCGCCACATTCCCAAACGCGAAAGCCCTGGGATGAAGCTCAGTTGCAGGCAGCCAATCAAGCACCCCGCATCTTCCACAACTGCCAGATACTGATTGGCGTCGGTATCAATGGCGGAAAAGGCCGCGATATAGGCAGGGTTCGGTGGGTCAGCGGCATCTTCGCGCCCCTGACCCAGAATGTCATCGGCCAAAAGCGCGATGATGACGGGTAAATCCGCCGGCGTGGCGCGACGAAAAAGCAGCGCCACGCGGTCAGGCCTTAGATCTTCACCCGATCCGGTGCCACCCAGCGCAACGGGTCCTTCCAGATGATCTGATCGGTGGTGACGGGGCGATCCAGCCGATTCATGCCGCGCAGTTGATCAATCGCGCGCTGAATGAAGGCAACACTGTCATTGGTAAGGTTCATGCGATATTCCACCTTGCCCATCAGCTCAGCGATGAAGGCGCGATCCTGGCGCAGAAAACGCGCCACCTGCTGCACGGCCTGATCGCGATTGCTGGCAGTGAATTCGGTCGCCTGCACCAAGGACCGCATCAAGCGTTCCGTGGTAGCACGATTGGCTTCCGCCCAAGCCTTGTTCATGTAGACGTAATTGCTCTGAATCGCGATCTGATCATTGCTGAGCAGAATTTTGCTGCCCGGAATGGCGCGCATCGCGCGGGTCGGCCAGGGTTCCCACACCACGAAGGCATCAATATTGCCGCGTTCCATGGCAGCGACCATTTCCGGCGCCTCAACATTCACAATGGTGTAATCGGCCTGATTCAATCCAAGCCGTGACACCACAGAAAGCCAGAAGGTTTCGCTGCCCGTGCCGCGCGCCACACCTACGCGCTTGCCCTTCAGCGCTTCCATATTCTCCACGCCGCGGCCCACCACGGAAAGCCAGCGCATCAGCGCCACACCTTCGGCAACGGCGACCACATTGGCGTCACGCACATGGGCGGAAACGCCAGCCTGTTCGGCGCCATAGGCGGAATTGATCTGATTACCGATCAAGAACGCAATCATGGCGCTACCGGATGGCCCGGTATTCACCGTGACATCCAGGCCATTGCGTTCAAAGAAGCCGCCTTCCTTCGCCACATAGAATTGCGCGAAGGAAGGATCAACGCCGGTGGCGATGGTGATCTTGGTCGGCGTTTGCGCGGAAGCGGGCAGGATATAGGCGCCTGCGGCGGCGGCCGGCAGCGCCAGAAGTGAACGACGAAGCATGGTGAATTCTCCCTTGTCTCAGACGGTTGCGTTGAAGCGCCCCGCAAAGGCGCGGATCAGAAAGCGAAAACTGCGATCGGTCGCGAACCCAAGCATCCCAAGCGCGACCAGGGCCACGAAAATATCCTCGATCTGCATGAAAAGTCTGGCATCCCAGAGCATCTTGCCAAGCCCGTCATTGGAAGCGATCAGCTCCGCCGCCACAATGGTGACAAAGGCATTGGACATGGCAAGGCGCATTCCGGTCAGAATATACGGTACGGTCGCCGGCAGTGCGACCAAGCCAAATACCTGCCAGCGATTGGCGCCCAGGCATTGCGCGGCTCTGATCTTATCCCGCCCCACCGCGCCCACACCGGCGGCGGTTGAGATGATCACGACGAAGATGGTCGTATAGGCTATCAGGAAGACCTTGCTTTCCTCCCCAATGCCAAACCAAATTACCGAAACCGTGATCATGGCAACGGCCGGGATGAAGCGGAAGAATTCAGTCCAGGGTTCCAGCAGCCAGCGCACTGGCTTGAAGGAGCCAATGGCAAGACCAATCGGGATACCAATGGCCGATCCCAGCAAAAAGCCCTGCGCGATGCGATTCAATGATGCGATGATCTGTTCTTGCAGAATGCCATCTTCAATTAGCATCCAACCGCGTTCCAAAACCGGCATGGGCGGCGGAAACAAGGTGGATTTTACCAAATAAACAGCGGCCAGATGCCAGATCAAGAACAGCAGGGCGAAGCCCGCGATATAGCCAGCAATAGTGGTCAGGCGTTCAGTGCGCACCGTGAATCTCATCATGAATAAGGCCATGCACATCGCGGAAGACTCGCATGAAGTCATCTGATGTGCGTTCGCGCGGGAAGGGCAGATCCACCGGCACGATGGCCTTGAGCGTCCCACCCGGCCCGCGGCGCATCACGCCAATGCGGGTCGCCAAGGCGCAGGCTTCTTCAATATCGTGCGTGATGAACAGCACGGTCTTTTTCGTATCGGCCCAAATGCGGCTGAGTTCCCCCTGCAAGACCGCGCGTGTCATGGCATCCAGCGCGCCGAAGGGTTCATCCATCAACAGCATGCGCGGGTCATTTGCCAGCGCGCGCGCAATCTGAATGCGTTGCTTCATGCCGCCCGAAAGTTCCGAAGGGTGCTTCGCCCCCTGACCCGTCAGGCCGACCATGCGCAGGAAATGTTCAGCCTTGGCGCGGCGTGCGGCCTTGCCCATGCCGCGCAACCGCAAACCAAAGCCGATATTGTCCAGCGCGGTCAGCCAATCATAAAGGCTATCATGGCCCTGAAAGACCACGCCGCGATCCGCACCCGGGCCTTTTACCGGCGCACCATCCAGCAGGATGCTACCGGCAGTCGGCGCTTCGAACCCAGCCACCATGTTCAAGACCGTGGTTTTGCCGCAGCCAGAGGTGCCGAGCAGGCAAAAGAATTCTCCCTCAGCCAGGTCAAGGCTGAAGTCACGCACAGCTTCCCAGGCACCCGTCCGGCCTGAAAACACCTTGCCCACGCCCTGTAGCGATACTAACGCCACGGCTGCCCCTATGTGTTACAAACCTCATGTACGCGCGGTTTGCAAAACCGACAACCCGGCTTCACGACCCGGCAAGCCGGGTCTAGTCTCCGCCCGTGTAGAAGCAGGAGGAATGCCACATGCCGAATATGCTTGAAGGTAAAGTTGCCGTCGTCACCGGGGCGGGTAACGGGATTGGCCGGGAAATCGCCATTATGATGGCGGGCCAGGGTGCGAAGGTGATCATCAATGATGTCGGTGCATCGCTGTCAGGCGAAGGCCAGGATGCGACGCCCGCGCAGCAAACCAAGGCAATCATTGCCCAGAATGGCGGCACATCCGAAATCTGCACCGATAGCGTGGCCACCTGGGTCAGCGCGCAGAAGATCGTGCAATCGGCCATGGATCATTTCGGCCGCATTGATATCGTCGTCAATAATGCGGGCATTCTGCGCGACCAGATCTTCCATCGCATGACGCCGGAAGAATGGGATGCGGTGATTGCCGTGCATCTCTCTGGGTCCTTTTATGTCTCCCGCGCGGCGGCGACGCATTTCCGCGCCCAGCAATCGGGCGCTTATGTGCATATGTCGTCTACCTCGGGCCTGATCGGCAATTTTGGTCAGGCAAATTACTCGGCGGCCAAGCTTGGGATTGTGGCCCTGTCCAAATCCATCGCGCTGGACATGGCGCGCTTCAATGTGCGGTCCAACTGTATCGCCCCCTTTGCCTGGAGCCGCATGACAGGCTCGATCCCCGCCGAAACACCGGAACAGAAGCGCCGCGTGGAACGCATCATGCGCATGACGCCGGATAAGAATGCGCCGCTCGCGGTATTCCTTGCTTCCGATGCGGCGAAGGATGTGACGGGGCAAATCTTCTCGCCCCGCATGAATGAGATCTTCGTCTATAGCCAATCCCGCCCGATCCGCGGCATTCACCGCAGCGAAGGCTGGACCCCGGAAATGATCGAAGAATATGCGCTGCCCGCGCTGAAGCCAGAGTTTTCGCCGCTTGAGCGTTCTGGCGATGTCTTCTGTTGGGACCCGGTCTGAAGCCCTTCATCACCGCTGCGCTGGCGCTGCTCGTCCTGGGATCAGGGCGCGCAGCTGCTACGGCGCCGGAGGTTCTGGCGGCGGCTCAGCGGCTTCCCGCAAGCGCCACGCTGGAATTTATTGATGGCGCGGCGGATTGCGCCTTTGCTGCCAAAGCGCGCCATCTTGGGCCTTCGCCGGCACGGCTGGTCTGGTCTCGTCCGGCGGCGGTTTTGATCTTCAGCGGGCTGGATGGCGTGCCTGAAGGGGAACGCACCGTGCTGATGCGCCCGACGCGGGAATTGCTGGCACGCCACGCGACACGCGCGCGCATCGCAGGCGGGCGTGTGAGCCTGCATGATCATGGGCTGAATCGCCTGCCGGACACGGCGCAGGAAATCGCCTTTCTCGCGCTGCATATTGCGGCGCCTTCATCACCGCCCGAGGGCTGCGTTACGCCCCTGACGAATTGACGGAATAGCCTCATGGATCGCCTTGCCTCTGCCCTGCTCAACCCACGCCGCATCGCGCTTATTGGCGGATCATCGGACCCGAAGCGCCTGACCGCGCGCGCGCAGGTTTATTTGCGCAAGCATGGCTTTACCGGAGAGCTTTTCCCGATCAATCCGAGTGCTGAGATGATCCTTGGCGAACGCGCCTATCCGCGCCTGGCCGATGTGCCGGGGGAGATTGACCTCGCCTATCTGCTGCTTGGCACGCAACATGTGGAAGGGCAGATCGCAGCGGTTGCCGAAAAGCGCATTCCCGTCGCCGCTATCCTTGCCGATGGCTTTGCCGAGGCCGGGCCGGAAGGCCGCGCCTTGCAGGAAAGGCTGTTGGCGACAGCGAAAGCTGCCGGTGTGCGGCTGCTGGGCCCCAATTCCATGGGCCTGGTCAATCTGAATGCGCGCACCGCCTGTTCGGTGAATGCGGCGCTGGAAGCCGATAGCCTGCCTGCCGGGCGCATCGCGCTGGTTTCGCAATCCGGTTCCATGATGGGTGCCATCATGGCGCGCGGTGCGCCGCGCGGAATCGGCTTTTCGCATTTGATCGGTACTGGCAATGAAGCCGATCTGACCGCAAGTGAAATCGCCGGCATGCTGGTGGAGGACCCTGGCGTTGATGCGGTGCTGCTGTTTCTGGAAGCGATTCGCGCGCCGGAAAAGCTCGCCGCCGCAGCGCGGCGCGCGCATGCGCTGGGCAAGCCGATCATTGCCTTCAAGCTTGGCCGATCGAGCTTCGGCGCGGAATTGGCCGGCAGCCATACCGGCGCGCTGGCGGGGTCTGATGCGGCGGCGGATGCCTTCTTCCGTGCCAATGGCATTGCGCGGGTGACGATGATTGAAGCGCTGCTGGAAGCGCCGGCGCTGTTCATTGGGCGGAAGCCCTTGGCTGCGCCGCGGCGGACCATTTCCGTCATGACCACCACGGGTGGGGGTGGTGCCATGGCGGTGGATGCTTTGGGCGTTGTCGGCATTGAAACCTGCCCGCCCGATGCCGCTGCCGTCGCCGGGTTGGAAGCCGCTGGCCTGCCGCATCATGGGCGGATGATCGATGTGACCCTGGCCGGCACGCGGGCCGATAAGGTGGAAGCCGCGCTTTCGGCACTCGCGGCCGATGCGGGCACGGATATGGTGCTTTCCGTGGTCGGGTCTTCCGCGCAATTCCGCCCGCATGATGCGGTGGCAGGGATTACCGGCGCGGTGAAGGCCGGGCTTGGCAAGCCCATCGCGGCCTTTTTGGTGCCGCAGGCCGATGCGTCCCTGCGGCTTTTGGGCGAAGCCAACATTCCCGCCTTCCGCACGCCGGAATCCTGCGCCGATGTGATTCGCGCCTTTTTCGATTGGCGCGCGCCGCGGGCTGAAGCGGCCGCGCCTTCCATCAGCCACACCATCCCCGCCCAACCGGATGAGGCTGATGCGCGCCGGCTTTTCGCGGCTTTCGGCCTGGATAGCCCCTTTGCCGTCATGGCCGCGCCCGATGCGGTGCCCGCAGGGCTGCGCTATCCTGTGGCGCTCAAGATCCTCTCGCCCGATCTGGCGCATAAGACGGAAGTAGGGGGCGTGGCGCTCAATATTCCCGACCCGGTGGCGCTGGAGGCCGAGGCCGCTGCGATGCTGACACGCGTCAGGGCGCGCGCCCCGGCGGCGCGCATTACCGGGTTTTTGGTGCAGCCCATGGTGAAGGGCCTGGCTGAGGCAATCATCGGCTTCCGGCGAGACCCGGAGGCAGGGCCG
>Ga0169931_10012798_pt1 | contig 11572 bp, 9 predicted proteins | sample Kivu_15m_20L_FD_129675 | JGI IMG/M metagenome (GOLD analysis project Ga0169931, IMG submission 129675) | Freshwater microbial communities from Lake Kivu, Western Province, Rwanda to study Microbial Dark Matter (Phase II) - Kivu_15m_20L... | ecosystem: Environmental > Aquatic > Freshwater > Lake ... | reverse complement strand
TTACGCCATGCTGCACCGGGCCACCGGCGTGGTGGCGCGCATCATGGGCATTGCGCGCGCGCTGGGCGGCGTGATCTCGGGCGAGCACGGTATCGGCATCACCAAGCTCGAGTTTCTCGACCCGGGCGATGTCGAGCGATTCGCCGCTTACAAGCGCGAGGTGGACCCGGGCGGGCGCTTCAACGCCGGTAAGCTGCTGGCTGGCGGCGACCTGCGCAATGCCTACACGCCCAGCTTCGCGCTGATCGGCGCCGAATCGCTGATTCTGGAGCAGACCGACCTAGGGCGCACCGCCGACGCGATCAAGAACTGCCTGCGCTGCGGCAAGTGCAAGAGCCCTTGCGCGACGCATGTGCCGCGCGCGAACCTGCTCTATTCGCCGCGCAACAAGATACTGGCCACCTCGCTGCTGGTGGAGGCGATCCTCTACGAAGAGCAGACGCGCCGCGGCGTCGCGCTGGCGCATTACGACGAATTCAGCGATGTGGCCGATCACTGCACGGTGTGCCACAAATGCGCCGCGCCCTGCCCGGTGGACATCGACTTCGGCGACGTGTCCATCATCATGCGCAATCTCCTGCGCCGCAGCGGCAAGCGCCGCTTCAATCCGGGGACGCGGGCCTCGATGCTGTTCCTCGGGCTCACCGACCCGCGCGCGGTGAAGGCGGCGCGCACGGTGATGATCGACTGGGGCTACCGGGCGCAGCGCCTGGCGCATCGCGTGGCGAAGGCGGCGGGCCTCGCCGGCCGGCAGACTGCGCGCCCGCCGGCGACCACCGGCCGGCCGCCGCTTCGCGCGCAGGCGATCCACTTCGTCAACAAGCCGATGCCGGGGCGCCTGCCCAAGCGCACGGCACGCGCGCTGCTGGACATCGAGGACGCGAAGGTCGTCCCCATCATCCGCGATCCGGCGAAGGTCGGCGAGGACTCCGATGCGGTGTTCTATTTTCCGGGCTGTGGCTCCGAGCGCCTGTTCTCGCAAGTGGGCCTCGCCACCCAGGCGATGCTCTACGCGGTGGGCGCGCAATGCGTGCTGCCGCCGGGATACCTGTGCTGCGGCTATCCGCAGACTGCGGCCGGGGAGTCGGCCAAGGGCGAGAAAATCATCGTGCAGAACCGGGTGCTGTTCCACCGCCTGGCGACGACGCTCAACTACCTGGACATCCGCACGGTGATCGTTTCCTGCGGCACCTGCCTCGACCAGCTCGAGCAATACGAGTTCGGCAAGATCTTCCCGGGCGCGCGGCTGCTGGACATTCACGAGTACCTGCTGGAGAAGGGCGTGAAGGTCGAGGGTGCCTCGGGCGTGCGCTACCTCTATCAAGACCCGTGCCACACGCCGATCAAGACCGCGCAGCCGCTCAAGGTGGTGAACACGCTGGTCGGCGGCGGCGTGGCGCTCACCGAGCGTTGCTGCGGCGAGTCCGGGACGCTGGCGATGACCCGGCCGGACATTTCCACCCAGGTGCGCTTTCGCAAGGAGCAGGGGCTGTGCCAGTCCGCGGAGGCGCTGCGCGCCGCAGGGGCGGACAGCGTCAAGGTGCTGACCTCCTGCCCGTCCTGCCTACAGGGCCTGGGGCGTTTTTCGGCGGACGCCGGCACCGAGCCCGACTACATCGTGGTCGAGATGGCGCGCCGGCTGCTGGGGGAGGATTGGCTGCCGAAGTTCGTCGACAAGGCGAACGCAGGCGGGATCGAGCGCGTGCTGCTCTGAGGTCCGCTACGCGGCAGCGCGGACCTTCAGCGGCACCCCGGTGAGCTTCTGCAATTCATCGAAGCTCAGGCCCTCGGCGCAGATTTCCACCAGGTGCAGGCCGTCGGCCTTGATGTCGATCACCGCGAGATCGGTGTAGACCCGCGTCACGCAGCGCACGCCGGTGAGCGGGTAGCTGCAGCGCTCGACGATTTTCGATTCGCCTTGCTTGGTGAGATGTTCCATCGTGACGAACACCTGCTTGGCGCCCGCCGCCAGGTCCATCGCCCCGCCCACCGCCGGAATCGCGTCCGCCTCTCCGGTGTGCCAGTTCGCGACATCGCCATTGGCCGCGACCTGGAACGCGCCGAGCACGCAGATGTCGATGTGGCCGCCGCGGATCATGCCGAACGAATCGGCGTGGTGGAAGTACGAGCCGCCCTGGAGGATGGTCGCCGGCGCCTTGCCCGCGTCGATGAGGTCCTCGTCCTCCTGCCCCGGCGCGGGCTTGGGCCCCAGGCCCAGGATGCCGTTCTCGCTGTGCAGGAGCACCTCGCGGTCCTTCGGGATGTGGTTGGCCACCAGGGTCGGCAGGCCGATGCCCAGGTTCACGCAGGCGCCTTCGGGAATGTCGCGCGCCACGCGCGCGGCGATCTGGTTGCGGTCGAATTTTTTCATGCCACCTTCCTCAGGGCCGCAACCCGCACTACGCGCTGCACGAAGATGCCCGGAGTAACGACGTGCTCCGGGTCGATCGCGCCCAACGGCACGGTCTCGCGCACCTGCACCACGGTGCATTTCGCGGCCGCGGCCATGATGGGTCCGAAGTTGCGCGCCGTCTTGCGGTAAGCGAGGTTACCCCAGCGGTCGGCGCGGTCGGCCTTGATGAGCGCGTAGTCGCCGTGGATCGGGTACTCGAGCACGTAGTCGCGGCCGTTGATGCGGCGCGTTTCCTTGCCCTCGGCGAGCCGGGTGCCGAACGCGGTGGGCGTGAAGAACGCGCCCACGCCTGCGCCGGCGGCGCGGATGCGCTCGGCGAGCGTGCCCTGCGGCACGAGTTCGAGTTCGAGGTCGCCCGCGCGCCAGGCCTTGTCGAAGTGCCACGAATCCGTCTGGCGCGGGAACGAGCACAGGATCTTGCGCACCCGCCCGGCGCCGATGAGCGCAGCCAGGCCGGCATCGGCATTGCCGGCGTTGTTGTTCACCACCGTGAGGTCCTTCGCGCCCTGCGCAATCAAGGCGTCGATCAGCGCCGCGGGCATCCCGGCGTTGCCGAACCCACCGATGAGGATGGTGGCGCCATCGGGTACATCGGCCAGCGCGGCAGCGGGGGAATCCAGGATTTTGTCGATCATGGGGACAAATCTTAGCCGTCAGGCGGCGCCCTGACCGGGGCTCCGGGCGCTTTGACGTCAGTGACCCCGCACCTTAAGCCTGAAGGGCAAAATTGCTCATAAATCACTTTCATTGAGTTTTATAACGCATTGATAGTTATTGTATTTTTAATTCCGATTTTCACCTTCGGAAGTGTTGCTAAGTGGTTGTTGGACTTAGGAAAAACCCCAGAATTGGCTTGACCGACCGAGTCTTTCTCGCATAAAGTGGGAAAAAGTAGAAAAAAGTGGCGTTGCTGGGGCTTCAAGCCCGGCAGCGTGAAAACTGCGGGAGACAGTGGGAAATGGGTGGTTCGTTTCACGGCGCGGTGCTGGTCACCTTGGATGCGAAGGGGCGCTTGTCGATCCCGACGCGCCACAGGGACGCGCTGTTAGCCGCCGGCCGCACGCTCGTGCTCACCGCGCATCCCGAGGGCTGCGCGCTGGTCTATCCGGAGGCGGAGTGGGTGCGCGTGCGCGAGCAGGTGGCGAAATTCCCCAGCTTCAACGCGCAGGCGAGCTGGTGGAAGCGGCTGCTGCTCGGCTTCGAAGAACACGTCTCGCCCGACGCCTCCGGCAGGGTGCTGCTCTCCGGCGGCCTGCGCATGCACGCCAAGCTCGAACGGGAGGCGATGCTGGTCGGCCAGAGCCACTACTTCGAGCTCTGGGACGCCGGCGTCTGGAGCGCCAAGCTCGCTGCCGCGAACCTGACCGGCAGCGGCACGCCTCCGCAGGGCATGGAGGACTTCTCGCTGTGAGTGCGGGCGGCGCGGAGGACGCTTCGGATGCCAGCCCACAGCTTTTCGCACCGCCCGGTCCTGCTCGACGAAGCGCTGGCGGGACTGAACCTTGCGGGCGCGCACACGCGGGCCGCGGGCACCTTTGTCGATCTCACCTTCGGCCGCGGCGGGCACAGCCGCGCCATCCTGGCCCGGCTGGGGCCTGCAGGGCGCCTGGTAGCGCTCGACCGCGACCCGGAGGCGGTCGCGGCCGCGGCGTCGATCACCGATCCGCGCTTCAGCATCCACCACGCGCCGTTCAGCGAATTCGGCCGCGTGCTGGACGGGCTGGGCATCGGCGTGGTGCAGGGCGTTTTAGCGGACCTGGGCGTGTCCTCGCCGCAATTGGACGACCCGGCGCGCGGCTTCTCGCTGCGCGGGGATGGCCCGCTTGACATGCGCATGGATCCGACGCGGGGCGTGTCCGCGGCGGACTGGATCGCCACGGCCTCAGAACAACAACTAGCGGAGGCGATAGCCGGCTATGGGGAAGAACGGTTTGCTAAACAGGTTGCAAAGGCGATTGTTGCTGCTCGCGAACGTGAACCGCTCCTCCGCACACAGGAACTTGCCGCTGTCGTGGCTGCGGCGGTCCTCCGGCGGGAAGCACGGCGCGAGGCCGGCCAGAATCCGGCGACGCGCACCTTTCAGGCTCTACGGATTCTCGTCAATCGGGAGCTTGAGGAGGTCGCGCTGATGCTGCCCCAGGCCCTCGCGCGCCTAGCGGCGGGCGGACGGCTCGCGGTGATCAGCTTCCATTCCCTGGAAGGCCGCCTGGTCAAGCGCGCACTGCGCGCCGGGTCGGCGGCGGACGAGCTGCCACGGGATTGGCCGGTTCGTGCCCGCGATCTGCCAGAACCGGCGCTCAGAATCATCGGCCGTGCGCACCAGCCCTCGGCCGCCGAAGCCGCTTCCAATCCGCGCGCCCGCAGCGCGCGGCTGCGCATTGCCGAGCGCACCGGCGCCCCGCTCGATGTCGCGGCGCTGGCGCGCAGGATGTCCATCGATCGCGGGCCCGACGCGTGGCGAAGCTGAACCTCCTCCTCCTCCTGGTTCTCGTCGTCTGCGCGCTCGGGCTCGTGACTTCGCAGCACAAGTCGCGCAAGTTGTTCTCGGAGCTGGAGCGCGAGCAGGAGCGCGCGCGCCAGCTGGAGATCGAGTATGGCCGGCTGCAGCTGGAGGCGAGCACCTGGGGCCTGCATACGCGCGTCGAGCGCATCGCGGGGGCAAGCCTAGGCCTGCGCGCGCCGGATCCGCGCCGGGTGAGGCTGGTGCAGCCGGTGGAGCCGGTGGCGCACGGGGGCAAGCCCTGAGCGCCGCCAGCCTGCCCACGGTGGTGCGGTTGCCGGTCTGGCGCGCCCGCGTGGTGCTCGCCGTGCTGCTCGCCGCCTTCGCCGTACTCGCCGCGAGGTCGGTCTGGCTGCAGTCGGTGCAGGCCGGGTTCCTCCGGAAAAAGGGTGAGGCGCGCTACTCGCGCGTGCTGGAGGTGCCCGCCACGCGCGGCCGGATCCTTGACCGCCACGGCGACGCGCTTGCGGTATCGACGCCGGTGCAATCGGTCTGGGCGATTCCCGAGGATGTGAAGGCCTCGCCGGCGCAGCTGAAGACGCTGGCCGGCCTGCTTGCCCTGGAGCCGCAGGAGATCGAGCGCCGCATCGGCGACACCTCGCGGGATTTCGTCTACCTGAGGCGGCAGTTGCCGCCGGAGACGGCGGGGCGGGTTGCCGCACTGAAGATCCCGGGCCTGCACCAGCATCGCGAGTACCGGCGCTACTACCCCGGCGGCGAGACCATGGCGCACGTCATCGGCTTTACCGGGGTGGAGGACGCCGGCCAGGAAGGCATCGAGCTCGCGCAACAGGCGCAGCTCGCCGGCGCGCCCGGCAGCCGCCGCGTGATCAAGGACCGCCTCGGGCGCATCGTCGAGGACATCGAGTCCATCCGCGCCGCGCGCGATGGCCGGGACATCGCGCTCGCGCTGGATGCCAAGATCCAGAACCTCGCCTTCGGCGCGCTCAAGGCGGCGATCGAGACGCATCGCGCGCGCGCCGGGGCGATCGTGGCGATCGACGTGCGCAGCGGCGAAGTGGTGGCGCTCGCCAACTTCCCGACCTACAACCCGAACAACCGCGCGAAGCTCTCCGGCGCGCAACTGCGCAACCGCGTCGTCACCGACACCTTCGAGCCGGGCTCGACGCTGAAACCCTTCACCGCCGCGCTCGCGCTGGAGCTGGGCAAGGCGACGCCGCAGACCATCGTGCAGACCGCGCCCGGATCGATGACCATCGCGAACTACACCATCCGCGACGCGCACCCGGCGGGCGCGATCAGCGTGGCGCAGGTGATTCAGAAGTCCTCCAATGTCGGCACCGCGAAGCTCGCGCTGCAGTTGCCGCGCGAGGAAATGCACGCGCTGTTCCGGCGCGTGGGCTTCGGCCTGCAGCCGCAGCTGGGCTTTCCGGGCGAGGCCCCCGGGCGGCTTCGCGAAGCGAAGACCTGGCGTCCGGTGGAGCAGGCCACGATGTCCTACGGCTACGGGCTGTCGGTGAGCCTGATTCAGCTGGCGCGCGCCTACACGGTGTTCGCGCGCGACGGCGACCTCGCGCCGCTCTCGCTCATCCGCACCGGCATGCCGGCCGCCGGACGGCAGGTCCTGTCCGAGGAGACCGCGCGCGCCGTGCGCCAGATGCTCGAAGCCGCCGCGCAGCCTGGCGGTACTGCACCGCGCGCTCGCATCATGGGTTGGCGGGTCGCCGGCAAGACCGGCACCTCGCACAAGCAGGAGAACGGCGGCTATGCGCCGAACAAGTACGTGTCGTCCTTTGTCGGCTTCGCGCCGGTGTCCGATCCGAGGCTGGTGATCGCGGTGATGCTCGATGAGCCCAGCGCGGGCCAGCACTACGGCGGCCAGGTCGCCGCGCCGGTGTTCTCGCAAGTCATGCAGGGCGCGTTGCGGCTGATGGGCGTGCCCCAGGACGCGCCGCTGACGCCGTTGGAGCTGCCTGGCGAAGGCGATGAGATCCGGGAGAGCACCTGATTGACGATGTCTTTGCGCAGCTCGCGCCGCAACTCGCCAGCACGGGGGCTGCGATCGTACGCCTGACCTCCGACAGCCGGCGCGCGGCCCCCGGGTCGGCCTTCTTCGCCTGGCCCGGCGCCGAGCGAGACGGCCGGCGCCACATTCCGGATGCGATCGGGCGCGGCTGCGCCGCGGTGCTCTGGGAGCGCGAAGGCTTCGACTGGAATGCGCAGTGGCGCGTGCCCAACGCAGGCGTGAAGGGACTGAAGTCGCGCGCCGGATTCCTCGCCGACGCCTTCTTCGGCAGGCCCTCGGCAGCGCTCTGGGTGTGTGGCGTCACCGGCACCAACGGCAAGACCACCTGCACGCAATGGATCTCGGCTGCACTATCGGCGCACGGCGAGAAAACAGGACTGATCGGCACGCTTGGCGCGGGCTTCGCCGGGGCACTGGCGCCGGTGGAGAACACCACGCCGGATGCGCTTGAAATCCACCGGATGCTGGCCCAGATGAAGGGCGCGGGCGCGGGCGCCGCGGCGATGGAAGTGTCCTCGCACGGCCTGGACCAGGGGCGGGTGAACGGGGTCGCGTTCGACTGCGCGCTGTTGACCAACCTGTCGCACGACCACCTGGACTACCACGGCAGCATGGAGGCCTACGCGGCGGCCAAGACATGCCTGTTCGAGGTGCCGGGACTCCAGGCCGCGGTGCTCAACCTGGACGACACGCTGGGAGCGCAGCTGGCCAAGCGCCTGGCGGCGCTCGGCGTGCGCACGATCGGTTACACGCTGGACCGCGGCGGAGTGGCGCCCGCATCGGTGAGCGATTGGCTCTGCGCCATGCCCGCCGGGGATGGGTGCGTCGCGATCGAATCAAGCTGGGGCAGCGCCACGGTCGCCTTCGGCCAGCTCGGGCGCTTCAACCTCGCCAACCTGCTGGGCGTGCTGGGGTGCCTGATGGCGCGCGGCCTGGTCTTCCAGGACGCGGCGCGCCTGCTGGAGAAACTGCCGCCGGTGCCGGGGCGCATGCAGCGCGTCGGCGCGGGCGCTTCGGGTCCCGTGGTGGTGGTGGACTACGCGCACACGCCGGATGCGCTCGATAAGGTGCTGAAGGCGCTCAAGCCGGTGGCAGTGGCGCGCGGCGGAAAGCTGGCCGTGGTGTTCGGCGCCGGTGGCGGGCGCGATGCGGTCAAGCGCCCGGCGATGGGCGCGGCCGCGGCGCAGCATGCCGAGCGCGTGATCCTCACCTCGGACAATCCACGCGGCGAGGACCCGCTCGCCATCATCGCCGCCGTCGCAAGCGGGGTGACGGTGCCGTACGAGACCGAGCCCGACCGTGCGCGCGCGATCGCGGGCGCCATCGCGCACGCGGCACCGAACGACGTGATCCTCGTCGCCGGCAAGGGTCACGAGGCCTGGCAGGAAATTGCCGGCCGCCGGCTGCCGTTCTCGGATGCGGCGGTGGCGGAAGCAGCGCTTGCGGCAAGGGGCGACGCATGATGGGCCTGGGCGAAGCCGCGCGGGCCATCGGCGCGCAGGCCGTGGGCATCGAGGCCCGTTTTAGCGGTGTCTCGACCGACACCCGCAGTATTGGCCAGGGTGAACTGTTCGTTGCTATCCGCGGCGATCGATTCGACGGCCACGCGTTCCTCGAGGTCGCGCAGCAGCGCGGCGCGGCCGTGGCCATGGTCGATGAACGCCACCGCGGCGCGGCACCGTTGCCGCTGCTGGTGGTGGAGGACACCCGCCGCGGCCTGGGCCGGCTCGGCGCGCACTGGCGCGCGCGCTTCCAGCCGGTGCTGATCGCGGTGGCCGGCTCCAACGGCAAGACCACCACCAAGGAAATGCTGGCCTCCATCCTGCGTGCGCAAGCCGGCGCGGACTGGGTACTGGCGACGGCGGGGAACCTGAATACGGATATCGGCGTGCCGATGACGCTGCTGCGCATGACGGATGCACACAGCCACTGCACGGTTGAACTGGGGATGAACCATCCAGGGGAGATCGCGTACCTCGCGGCGATCGCCCAGCCCACGATTGCGGTGGTGACCAACGCCCAGCGCGAGCACCAGGAATTCATGAAGACGGTGGCGGCGGCGGCGCAGGAGAACGCAAGCGTGTTCGACGCGCTTTCCGCGGGCGGGGTTGCCGTGATCAACGCGGACGACGAGCAGGCGCCGATTTTCCGTCGCGCGAAAGGCGCGCGGCGGACGGTGGAATTCGGAATCCAGGCCAAGGCCGCGGTGACGGCGACGGTTTCGCTCGGACCGCTGTCCAGCGAAGTGGTGATCCATACGCCGGCAGGGGATGCCGAGGCGACGATCGCGATTCCGGGATTGCACAACGTCCGCAACGCGCTCGCGGCGGCGGCGTGCGGCTTCGCCGCCGGGATTCCGACGGCGGCCATCGGCAAGGGACTTGCGGCGTTCCGGCCGTACACCGGCCGCCACCAGGTGAAGGTGCTGCAGTCGGGTGCCACCCTGATCGACGACAGCTACAACGCCAATCCCGATTCGGTGCGCGCCGCCATCGACGTGCTGGCGGGGCTGCCGGGACCGACGCTGCTGATCCTGGGCGACATGGGCGAAGTGGGCGACTCCGGGCCGGCCTACCACCGTGAAGTGGGCGCCTATGCGAAGGCGAGGGGCATCTCGCGGCTGCTGGGCTCGGGCGAGGCGACCCGCGTGGCGGTGCAGGCATTCGGCGAGGGCGCGAGCCACGTCGAGAACGTCGAGGACCTTGCGCCGCACGCCGCGGGCGCGAAGTCGCTGCTCGTGAAGGGTTCGCGCTTCATGCGGATGGAGCGCGTTGTCGCCGCTCTGACGGGCGAGATGGCCGGGGGGCACTGATGTCCGGAACGGGGTCGCGCTGATGCTTCTCGAGATCGCGGAATGGCTGGCGCGGGACGTGCGTGCGTTCAACGTCTTCCAGTACATCACGTTGCGCGCGGTGTTCGCCTGCCTTACCGCGCTGGCGATCTCGCTGATCCTGGGGCCGCTCGTGATCCGCAAGCTGACGACCTACAAGATCGGCCAGTCCGTGCGCGACGACGGCCCGAAATCGCACCTCACCAAGGCCGGTACGCCGACCATGGGCGGGGCGCTGATCCTGATGTCGATCGCGATCACCACGCTCGCCTGGGGCGACCTGTCCAACCGTTTCATCTGGGTGGTGCTGCTGGTAACCGTGGCATTCGGCGCCATCGGCTGGATCGACGATTACCGCAAGGTGGTGCATCGCAACCCCAAGGGCCTGTCGGCGAAGGCGAAGATCTTCTGGCAATCGGTGTTCGGCATCGCCGCGGCGGTGTACCTGGGCAGCCTGGCGACCAGCACCCCCGCGCTGAACCAGCTGATCGTGCCGTTCTTCAAGCACATCGCTTATCCGCTGGGCACAGCGGGTTTCGTCCTGCTGACCTACTTCGTGATCGTGGGTACCTCCAACGCCGTGAACCTGACCGACGGCCTGGACGGGCTCGCCATCATGCCCACGGTGATGGTGGGCGGAGCGCTGGGCATCTTCGCCTACGTCGCGGGACACGCGGTGTTCTCGAAATATCTCGGCCTGCCGTACATCCCGGGCGCCGGCGAGCTGGCGGTGTTCTGCGGCGCCCTGGTGGGCGCGGGACTGGGCTTCCTCTGGTTCAACGCCTATCCGGCAGAAGTCTTCATGGGCGACGTTGGCGCGCTCGCCCTGGGCGCGGCGCTGGGCACCATCGCGGTGATCGTGCGGCAGGAAATCGTGCTGTTCATCATGGGCGGGATGTTCGTCGCCGAGACGCTGTCGGTGATGATCCAGGTGATCTATTTCAAGTTGTCCGGCGGCAAGCGCATCTTCCGCATGGCGCCGCTGCACCACCACTACGAGCTGGAGGGCTGGAAGGAATCGCAGGTGGTGGTGCGGTTCTGGATCATCACCATGATCCTGGTGCTGTTCGGCCTGTCGACGCTGAAGCTGCGGTGACCATGGACATGCGCCAGCCCCACTTCAGCATGCTGCCCGCGCCCAAGGCGGTTCCCCTTACCGGCAGGCGGGTGCTGGTGCTCGGCATGGGCGACAGCGGCCTGTCGGCGGCGAACTGGGTAAGGGCGCGCGGTGGCGAGGTGCGTGTGGCGGATTCGCGCGAGGCGCCGCCGCGGAGGATGGATTTCGCCGGCTGCGAGACGGTCACTGGCCGGCTCGACGCAGCGCTGCTCCAGGGCGTGGATCTGCTTTGCAAGAGCCCCGGCCTTGCGCTGACGGAACCGGTGGTCGGCGATGCACTGGCGCGCGGCATCCCGGTGCTGGGTGACATCGAGCTCTTTGCATGGCACGTGCGTGCCCATGCCCGGTCCAAAGTCCTGGCGGTCACCGGCACCAATGGCAAGACCACCGTCACCGCGCTGGCCGGGCATTTGCTGCGCGCCGCGGGCGTGGATTGCGAAGTCGCGGGCAACATCGGCCCTGCGGCGCTCGAGGCGCTGATGCGGCGCGACGGCAAACCGCCCGCCGCCTGGGTGCTTGAACTCTCCAGCTACCAGCTGGAGACCACGTGGTCGCTCGCGCCCGATGCCGCCGCGATGCTGAACCTGACGGAGGATCACCTCGATCGCTACGCGGGGCTGGCGGACTACGCCACCGCCAAGGCGCGCGTGTTCCAGGGCGCTGGCCTGCAGGTTCTCAACCGCAACGATTCGGCCTCGATCGCGATGCTCCGGGATGAGCGTGCG